>Ga0213827_1000410_pt1 | contig 37304 bp, 35 predicted proteins | sample MC6MC0898MG_FD_180669 | JGI IMG/M metagenome (GOLD analysis project Ga0213827, IMG submission 180669) | Enriched soil aggregate microbial communities from Iowa State University, Ames, United States - MC6-MC0898-MG | ecosystem: Environmental > Terrestrial > Soil > Unclassified | place: USA: Iowa...
AGCGCGCGGCCAGCAGGTTGCGCAAGGCATCCGGCGGTTCGCTGTCGGCATCCGGGCGTTGCAGCACCAGGATGTGGCAATGCTGGAGCAACTCTTCCCAGCGGTGCCAAGTGGGCAGGCCGCAAAATGCGTCCCAGCCCAAAAGTAAAAATACCTGGTCATCAGCGGCGAGCTCCGCGCGCATCAGCTCCAGGGTGTCAATAGTGTAGGACGGCTTGTCGCGTTTGAGTTCGCGGTCGTCCACCACCAGGGGTGCAACCCCGGCCACCGCGCACTCAACCATCGCCAGACGGTCGAGCGCCGACACCTGCGGTGTTCCCCGATGGGGTGGCCTGGCGCTGGGCGTCAGGCGCAACTCATCAAGGTTCAGCGACTCGGCCACTTCCAGCGCACCGCGCAAATGACCGATGTGCACCGGGTCGAAGGTCCCGCCCAGCACGCCAATGCGCCGAGGGCGGGTTTCGCGACGGGGCACTGTGGCTGACGGCTCGAGGTCGCCCAAGTCAGACCGGCTCCTGGCCGCGCAACTGGCCATCACCGACCACGATGTACTTCTCGCAGGTCAGACCTTCGAGACCCACCGGGCCGCGGGCGTGCAGCTTATCAGTAGAAATGCCGATCTCGGCACCCAATCCGTATTCGAAGCCATCGGCAAAGCAGGTCGGGGTGTTGATCATCACCGATGCCGAGTCGACTTCCGCCACAAAACGCCGGGCGTCGCCCTGGTGTTCGCTGACGATCGAGTCGGTATGGTGCGAGCCGTAATGGTTGATGTGTTCGATGGCCTGGTCCAGGCCATCGACCACCAGGATCGACAGGATTGGCGCCAGGTACTCGGTGCTCCAATCCTGCTCGGTGGCGGCCTGGGCTTCGATGATTGCCCGGGTCCGCTCGCAGCCACGCAGCTCGACGCCTTTTTCGCGGAACTGGGCAGCCATGGCCGGCAGGAAGTCCTTGGCGACCGCCTGGTCGACCAGCAGGGTTTCCATCGCGCCACAGATGCCATAGCGGTAGGTCTTGGCGTTGAACGCAATCCGCTGGGCCTTGGCCAGGTCGGCGTGCGCACTGACGTAGACGTGGCAGATGCCGTCCAGATGTTTGATCACCGGCACCCGGGCGTCGCGACTGACCCGCTCGATCAGGCCCTTGCCGCCGCGCGGCACGATCACGTCGACGTATTCCGGCATGGTGATCAACGCGCCCACCGCGGCACGGTCAGTCGTCTCGACCACCTGCACCACGGCAGCCGGCAGACCGGCCTCGGCCAGGCCGCGCTGGATACAGGCGGCAATGGCACGGTTGGAATGAATCGCCTCGGAGCCACCACGCAGGATGGTCGCATTACCTGACTTCAGACACAGGCTGGCGGCGTCGATGGTCACGTTTGGCCGCGATTCGTAGATGATCCCGACCACACCCAGGGGTACGCGCATCTTGCCCACCTGGATACCCGACGGCCGATAGCTCATGTCGCGGATCGCGCCGACCGGGTCCGGCAGCGCCGCCACCTGCCGCAAACCGACGATCATGCCGTCGATGCGGGCGGGGGTCAGGGCCAGACGCTCGAGCATGGCCGGCTCCAGACCATTGGCCCGGCCAGCGGCTAGGTCCAGCTCATTGGCGGCGGTCAACTCGGCACGTGCGGCATCCAGGGCGTTGGCGGCGGCCAGCAGGGCGCGGTTTTTCTGCCCGGTGCTGGCACGGCCGATCACGCGGGAAGCAGCGCGCGCAGCGCGACCCAAGCGGGTCATGTAGTCAAGAACGGACTCAGTCATAGTCTGGAGTGGTCTTTGCTATGGTCGTGGTAAAGAGTAAAGCGGCAGATTATAGCTGTCGCATCACTCGACTAACAGCGGTGACGGGCGGATGGTCGAAATGGGCAGCAAATAGTCAGTCTTCAGCCTCGATTAAGGCCCTGGTTGTTATCATAACGTCACATTTGCTCTCTGAATGCTGCCGCCCATGACCATTGTGACCCATCCCAAGCAGCCAAAGGCCCTGCCCGACAGCTTTTTCAACCGCGACGCACAATTGCTCGCGTGCGAATTGCTGGGCAAGGTGATCCGCCATCGGGTCGGCGATTTATGGCTTTCGGCGCGAATTATTGAAACCGAAGCCTATTACTGCGACGAAAAAGGCAGTCACGCCTCCCTCGGCTACACAGAAAAGCGTAAGGCATTGTTTCTGGATGGCGGACACATTTATATGTATTACGCCCGCGGCGGCGACTCCCTTAACTTCAGCGCCCACGGGCCAGGCAATGCGGTACTGATCAAGTCTGCCTATCCTTGGGTCGACGAGGTCTCGGGCCCGGCAAGCCTGGCCCAGATGCTGCTGAACAACCCCGACGCCAATGGTCGCCCGCGCCCCTCGCAGAAGCTCTGCGCCGGTCAGACCTTGCTGTGCAAGGCCCTGGGCCTGAAAGTAGCGACCTGGGACGCCAAGCGTTTTGACCATCAGGTGCTGTTTGTCGAAGACCTTGGTCGACCGCCCACCCATGTGATCCAGACCACCCGCCTGGGCATCCCCCATGGCCGCGATGAACACCTGCTGTACCGCTTTGTCGACAGTGCCTACGCGCCCTATTGCACACGGAACCCTCTGCGCCGCGGCCAGGTCGAAGGCCGCGACTATTTACTGATCTGATCCCTGCCCTCGATGGGCCAACAGCAATCCTGGAGTTGTACCTATGGGCCCATGGCTCGATAGCCTGACCGCTTGGTTGACGGCAAACCCGCAATGGCTGGCGGCAGCCGTATTTATCGTGGCGTGCATTGAGTGCCTGGCGATTGCCGGACTGATCGTCCCCGGCACCGTCCTGTTGTTCGCCGTTGCGGTGCTGGCGGGCAGCGGCGCCCTGTCGCTGGGGGAAACCTTGCTGCTGGGTTTTCTCGGTGGTGTGCTGGGGGACGTGGTGTCGTATTTCCTCGGCCGGCACTTCCATCAGAACATCCGGCGCTTGCCGGGCCTGCGCCACCACCCGGAATGGATCGGCAGTGCCGAAGCCTATTTCCAACGCTATGGCATTGCCAGCCTGCTGGTGGGGCGCTTTATCGGCCCGCTGCGCCCGATGCTGCCGATGGTGGCCGGGATGTTCGACATGCCCTTCCCGCGTTTTTTTGCCGTCAGCCTGCTGGCGGGCGCCGGCTGGGCGGTGGCCTACCTGTTGCCGGGCTGGGCCACCGGGGCCGCTATCCGCTTGCCACTGCCCGAGGGTTTCTGGCCCCAGGCCGGGCTGGTAGTGGGCAGCATCGCCGTGCTGGTGGGCCTGGGCATCAACAGCGGCCTGCGCGGACATCGGCGCTCTACCCTGCTGATTGCTGGCCTGAGCCTGGTGATCCTGGGCGGGCTGTTTGTCGGCTACTCGCACCTCGGCGCCTTCGATCAAGGTCTGATGACCCTGGTGCAGGAACACCGCAAACCGCTGCTCGACGAGTTCGCGGTGATGCTGACCCAACTCGGTGAGTTCAAGCACATGCTGGTGATCAGCGCGGCGCTGACCCTGGTGCTACTGGCCACGCGGCAATGGCGGCACTTGCTGTTCGCCGGCGCTACCTTGCTGGTGACGGCCCTGGCCAATACCGCCAGCAAGCAGTTGTTCGCGCGGATGCGTCCGGAAGTCCTGACTGACCCACTGACCAGCTACAGCATGCCCAGCGGCCACGCCTCCGGCTCGTTTGCGCTATTCCTGACCCTGGCCGTGCTGGCAGGCCGAGGACAACCCCAGCGCATGCGCCTGACCTGGGTGCTGCTCGGTTGCCTGCCGGCCCTGGCCATCGCCCTGTCGCGGGTTTACCTGGGGGCACACTGGCCGACCGATGTGGTGGCCGGAGCCATGCTCGCAGCCTGCGTGTGTGCCGCCAGCCTGTGGCTGAGTCAGCGTCAGGCACCGCTCGAGCCATTGCCCGCGAAAATCTGGTGGCTGATCCTGCCGGTGATGGTGGCGCTGTTCGGCTTCTACGCACTGCAGAATCTGCCGCACGCGATGATGCGATACGCGTACTGAGGCAATATCAGGCGAACAACTCGCCCTGCAGCTCATCCAACAACGCCTGGATCGCATCCAGGCGCTGTTGCGGATCATCGACCTGCAGCAGCCCGATCTTGTCCAGCTCGGAAAATGGCAACAAGTAGGCCAACTGGTTGGCCAGTGACTGCTGCCCTGCGGCTTCGGTGCCCATGTTCAACGCTTCGACCATCGGGTGCTCGGCCAGCGCCTTGAGCAAGGCCATCAAGTCAGCGTCTTCTTCCTGCAGGGGCTGCTCGGGCAACTCGTCCAGCCACTCGACCTCGGCGACCGTCAACTGATCGCGCTGCACCTCGCTGCGCAACACATTGAAGCGTCGTCCACCCTGTACCCGAATCCCCAGCAAGCCGTTGTCCTGCTGCTTGAAATCGGTGATCCGTGCTTCGCAGCCGACCAGCGCATAGCCCTGCGGGGCCAGGCCGACCTCTTCGCCCTCAAGAAGGCACACCACGCCAAACCCTGCCCCCTGCTTCATGCAGCGGCTGATCATGTCCAGGTAGCGCGCCTCGAAAATCTGCAGATCAAGGAAACAGCCGGGAAACAGCACGGTGTTCAGCGGAAAAAGCGCCAGACTCATAGACATGTCCTTACACCACCATCGACACCGCCAACGGCAACAACACCGCCGTGGCCACGCCCATCAAGCTCATCGCCAACGCGGCAAACGCACCGCACTCTTCACTTTCCTGCAGGGCTACCGACGTGCCCACCGCATGAGCGGTCATGCCCAGGGCCATGCCGCGGGCCTCGGGGCCATGGACGCCGAGGCGATCGAGCAGCGCCGGACCAAAAATCGCCCCGATCACCCCGGTGATCAGCACAAACACCGCCGCCAACGCCGCCACGCCACCAATCTGTTCAGCTACCAGCATAGCGATGGGCGAAGTCACCGACTTCGGTGCCATGGTCATCAGGATCATGTGCTCGGCGCCAAACCACCAGCCCAGCAACACGCACAGACCGGTAGCCACCACCCCACCTACCACCAGCGTAGTAAAAATCGGCCAGAACAGTTGGCGAATGCGCCGCAGGTTGAGGTACAGCGGCACCGCCAGGGCCACTGTCGCCGGCCCCAGCAGGATGCTGAGGATTTCCGTGCTTTTACGGTACTCGGCATAGGTCAGGCCACAGGTGAGCAATACGCCAATCACCAGCAGCATGGACACCAGCACCGGCTGCAGGAAGATCCAGCGGGTTTTTTCGAACGCCGCCAGCACCAACTGATACGCCCCCAGGGTAATGCCAATTCCGAACAACGGGTGGTGGATCACCGCCGCCACCGCGCCCTGCCAGTCGAACATCATGAGCGCTCCTCCCGCCGAGCCTGGCGCTTGACCAGCCATTGCATCAGTACCCCGGCAAAGGCCAGGGACAGCAGCAACGACAGCACCAGTGCGCCGACGATGGCCCAGAAGTCGGCGGCGATATCCGCGGCATACACCATCACCCCCACCGCAGGCGGGACCAGCAGCAACGGCAGATAGCGCAACAAGCTGCCGGCGGCCAGGTTCAGTGGTTCGCCGACTTCGCCGCGAATGACCAGGAACACCAGCAACAGCAGCAGACCGATAATCGGCCCCGGCAGCACCGGCAACAGCAAATGGTTGATGGCCGTGCCGAGCAATTGAAACAGCACCAGCCAGGTCAGGCCGCGAAGCAACATGAATCATCCCCCACAAAACTCGCCCCCCAAAACGGGCCCGCCATTATAAGCATGGCATTTGCAATGCATGGGTATTCGCCAATGGTATGGAGGCTTGACCGGCACCAGTCGCCATGATGATCTAAGGTGGTTCCAGATCCCTCAAAAAAACTATAAAACCGATGAACCCAAGGAGAGTCTCAATGCCCTATGTACCCGTTGCAGAGCTCAAGAATTATGTCGGCAAGGAACTCGGACGTTCCGAATGGCTCACCATCGACCAGGAGCGCATCAACCTGTTCGCCGAAGCCACGGGTGACTTTCAGTTCATCCACGTTGACCCGGTAAAGGCCGCACAGACGCCATTCGGCAGCACCATTGCCCACGGCTTCCTGTCGCTGTCGCTGATTCCGAAACTGATGGAAGACATCATGGTCCTCCCCGAGAACTTGAAGATGGTCGTCAACTACGGCCTGGACAGCGTGCGGTTCATCCAGCCGGTGAAAGTCGATTCCCGGGTCCGCCTCAAGGTCGAACTGAGCGACGTCACCGAGAAAAAACCCGGTCAATGGCTGCTCAAGGCCACCGCCACCCTGGAAATCGAAGGCCAGGAAAAACCGGCCTATATCGCCGAACCCCTGTCGCTGGCGTTCGTGTAACCCCTGCCGGATGCGGAGCAGTTACTGCTGTTTCGCACCGCGTCTCTATTTATCAGGCACATAGCTGCGGCATACTCGGTCGCCTAATCACCCGGATCCTGCTATGCGCTCACTTGCACCCCTCGCATTGACCCTGTTGCTCACCGCCTGTGGCGACGGCGAATCGCTGTTGCCGCCGGACGCGCGCCTGCCCGACGGCGGCCGCTATCGGGGCGACCTGGTCGACGGGCTGCTGCAAGGCCAGGGTCGCATCGACTACCCGAACGGCAGTTGGTACGCCGGCCAGTTCGACAAGGGCCAGTGGCACGGACAAGGCGAGTGGCACGGCAGCAATGGCGAGGTCTACCGCGGTGCCTTCCAGCAAGGGCTGTTCCATGGCCAGGGCGCCCTGAGCACCAGCGACAGCAGCTACACCGGCGGCTTCAAACTGGGGCGGCGCGACGGCGAGGGCACGCTCAAGGAAAACGGCATGACCTACCGGGGCGAGTTCAAGGCCGACCAATACTCCGGACTCGGTCGCCTGGAACTCGAAGACGGCAGCCAATACCAGGGCCAGTTCGCCCACGGCAAACCCAATGGCGAAGGCCAGCGCAGCGATGTCAGCGGCAATCAGTTCAGCGGCCACTTCATCAACGGCCAACTGGACGGCATTGGCAGCTTCAACAGCGCCGAAGGCGACAGCTATGTCGGTGGTTTCAAACAGAATCAACTGCACGGCAAAGGCCGCTACGAAAACGCCGACGGCGACGTGTGGATCGGCCAGTTCAAGGAAGGCGCGCTCAGCGGCAAGGGCGAGCTGATCGGCGCCGACAACAGTCACTACCTCGGGCACTTCAGCGACTGGCGCTTCACCGGCCAGGGGCGCCTGAACCTGCCCGATGGCAGCTTCTACGTCGGCCAGTTCGACAACGACAGCTATCAGGGCCACGGCACGCTGGTACTGACCGACGGTACGGTACAGAGCGGCGACTGGATCAATGGCCTGCGCGTACGTGATGCCGATGGCAAACTGCTGCCCGACACCCTGGAACTGGGCCTGCTGGCCCAGGGCCGGCTGCTCGATGAAGCGTTGGCCAATGTGCCTGCCTCGACCCCCGCGATCGAACTGTACAGCCTGACGCTCGGCGGCGACGGCAAGCAGAGCGTATTCCTGCGTGAGTCCGACTACGTCAGCAACATGCTGGCCAGCCGTTTTGGCGCCTACGGCCAGATCCGCCTGGTCAACCACCGCGACCACCTCGGCGACCGGCCCATGGCCACCCGCGAAAACCTGCGCCGCGCAGCCCTGACCCTGGCCGAGCGCAGCGGTCCGGAAGATTTACTGTTCATCTACCTGACCAGCCACGGCACCCACGAACACGAACTGGTGCTCGACCAACCGCGCATGGAGCTGGCCGACCTGCCCGCCGATGAGTTGGCCGCCGTCCTGGCACCGCTGAAAAACCGCGACAAGATCGTCGTGATTTCCGCCTGCTACTCCGGAGGTTTCCTACCGGCCCTCAAGGACGAGCGCACGCTGGTCATGACCGCTTCGCGGGCTGACCGAGTGTCGTTCGGCTGCTCCGAGGAGGCGGACTTCACCTACTTCGGCGATGCCCTGTTCGCCCAAGCCCTGAACCGGACCGACGACCTCGAACAAGCCTTCAAGCTGGCCAGGGCCACGGTTGCCGAACGGGAACTGGCAGACAACTTCGAAGCCTCTGAACCACAGATCTGGGCACCCAAGGGGGTCCTGGCGCGCTGGCAGGCTCTGCGCAAGCAGCAGGCACGAAAAGCGCTGCAAAATGCGGCGTTGAACAACACGGACGCAAAGAGCAACTAAGCTGAACAGTATCAAGGGAGAAACACTATGTACTTGACGCCTCAGCACGTACTGCTCGCTGGAGCCACCGGCCTGACCGGTGAACACTTGCTCGACCGGTTGCTCAACGAGCCCACCATCAGCCGGGTACTGGCGCCCTCTCGCCGGCCCCTGGCGGAACACCCGCACCTGGAAAACCCGGTCGGCGACCCCAGCGTGTTCCTGCCTCAACTCAATGGCCGGGTGGACATCGCCTACTGCTGCCTGGGCACGACGATCAAGCAGGCTGGCTCGGAATCGGCGTTCCGCGCGGTCGACCTGGACATGGTGGTGGCCTTCGCCAAACGCGCGCGCGAGATGGGCGCACGGCACCTGATCGTGATCAGCGCCATCGGCGCGGACCCAAAGTCCTCGGTGTTCTACAACCGCGTCAAAGGAGAAATGGAACAGGCCTTGCGCGCGCAAGACTGGCCACAGCTGACCATCTGCCGGCCCTCCCTGCTGCTGGGTGAACGCCTGGAACCACGCCTCGCCGAGCAAGTCGCCGGCCCGCTGTCCAGGCTGATCCCGGGTAAATACCGCGGCATCGAAGCCTGCCAACTGGCCCGCGCCATGTGGCGCCTGGCGCTGGAGGAGCAGGATGGGGTGCGGGTGGTGGAGTCGGACGAACTGCGCAAGCTGGGCAAGTAGCCCCGCGCTACAACCCGCCCGTCGCCTGAAACCCGACCCCAAGCACCGTCAACACCGACAACGGCAACAACAGCGTGTCGAGCAAGGCGCTGGCCGGCAGGTCGAGACCGGGATAACTCGGGGCTTCGGCGCCAAATCGATCCTTGGCACAACAACCGCCCTGAAGCGCATACCAGTCCAGGCGCGCCCCGGAATACACCACCGGAGCGCCCGGTTGCGCCGCATCCAGGGTGCGCACGCTGGCGCAACCGGCCAGTTGCAAGGCCAGCAGCACCAGTAGCAGCTTATTCATCACTGCTCAGATGGTGTTCGCCCCAGCGCGGCAGCATGTCCTGCGGGATGTTCAGTACATTGAGAATCCGCGCCACGACAAAATCCACCAGGTCATCGATGGTCTGCGGCTGATGATAGAAACCCGGCGACGCCGGCAGGATCGTCACGCCCATGTTCGACAGCTTGAGCATGTTTTCCAGATGAATGCTCGAATACGGCGCCTCGCGCGGCACCACAATCAACTGCCGACGCTCTTTCAACGTCACGTCGGCGGCACGTTCGATCAGGTTGTTGCAGGCGCCCATGGCGATAGCGGACAAGGTCCCGGTCGAACAGGGCACCACCACCATCGCCGCTGGCGAGCCGGAGCCCGAAGCCACCGGCGACATCCAGTCTTCCTTGCCATACACCCGAATCTGCCCGGCGACCGCGCCGGTGTATTCGGTGAGGAAGGCCTGCATCATCTGCGGTTTGGGCGGCAGCGTGACGTCGGTCTCGGTGGCCAGCACCAATTGTGCGGCCTTGGAGATCAGGAAATGCACCTCACGGTCTTCGCGCACCAGGCAATCGAGCAGGCGCAAGCCGTACTGAGCGCCTGAAGCGCCCGTCATGGCCAGCGTGATGCGATCCGGACCGTTGTTCATTTAAGCGCCTCGGCCAGCTTGCCGTGCAGGCCGCCGAAGCCGCCATTGCTCATGATCACCACGTGCGTGCCGGGTTGAGCCTGGCTCTGGACCCGCGCAATGATACCGTCCAGCGAATCGCTGACGATCGACGGCACCGTACACAGCGCTGCGGTGCCCGCCAGGTCCCAGCCCAGGTTGGCCGGGGCGTACCAGATCACCTGGTCGGCATCGACCACGCTTTCCGGCAGTCCGTCGCGGTGCGCGCCGAGCTTCATGGAGTTGGAACGCGGCTCGATGATGGCAATCAGCGGTGCGTCGCCGATGCGCTTGCGCAGGCCGTCCAGGGTGGTGGCGATGGCTGTCGGGTGGTGGGCAAAGTCGTCGTAGATCGTGATGCCGTTGACCTGGGCCACGACCTCCATGCGCCGCTTCACGCTCTTGAACGCGCTCAACGCCGCGATGCCCATGGCCGGGACCACGCCGACATGGCGCGCCGCCGCCAGGGTCGCCAGGGCGTTGGCGACGTTGTGCTGACCGGTCATGTCCCAGTCGACCACGCCCTGCGCGACGCCCTCGAACAGCACTTCAAACTTCGAACCGTCTTCGCTGAGCAATTTGACCTGCCATTGCCCGCCGGTACCGGTGGTCTGCACCGGAGTCCAGCAGCCCATCTCGACGACCCGCTGCAAAGCAGGCTCGGTGGTCGGATGAATCACCAGGCCTTCACTCGGGATAGTGCGCACCAAGTGGTGGAACTGCCGCTCGATTGCCGGTAGATCGGGGAAGATGTCCGCGTGATCGAACTCAAGGTTGTTGAGGATCGCCGTGCGCGGGCGGTAGTGGACGAACTTCGAACGCTTGTCGAAGAAGGCGCTGTCGTATTCGTCGGCTTCGATCACAAAAAACGGCGTATCGCCCAGGCGCGCCGAGACCGAGAAATTCTGCGGCACGCCACCGATCAGGAAGCCCGGGCTCATGCCCGCGTGCTCCAGCACCCAGGCGAGCATGCTGCTGGTGGTGGTCTTGCCATGGGTGCCGGCAACCGCCAGCACCCAGCGCCCTTGCAGCACGTGGTCGGCCAGCCACTGCGGACCGGAAACGTACGGCAAGCCTTTGTTCAAGACGTATTCGACCGCCGGGTTACCGCGGGACATGGCATTGCCGATCACCACCAGGTCCGGGGCCGGGTCGAGCTGGGCCGGGTCATAACCCTGCGTCAGTTCAATGCCCTGAGCCTCCAGTTGCGTGCTCATCGGCGGATAGACATTCGCGTCGGAGCCGGTCACGCGATGGCCCAGCTCTTTGGCCAGTACCGCCATCGAGCCCATGAAAGTGCCGCAGATACCCAGGATATGAATGTGCATAGTCAACCTCGTAAAACATCGAGGCAGGTTAGCCTAGGGTGGGAAAAATCGCACCTGATGTTTCGGTCGCCCAGGCTCACGAGCGCCTAAGGCGCAGCGTGCCGGGTCCTGATTTATCGGGTTATCCCGTGCTTGCGCAGCTTTCTATAGAGGGTGTTGCGGCTGACGCCCAACTGTTCGGCCGCATGGGTCATGTGCCAGCGCTGTTGCTCCAGGGCATTGAGCAGGGCCAGGCGCTCGGCATCGTCGAGCGGGAACTCGACCGCTGCCGGTGCACTGCTCGGTGCCGGACGAGCCTGACGAATCATCGCCGGCAAGTCCTCGACACCGATGCGCCCCTCATCACACAATGCCGCCAAGGTACGCAGCACCGTGCGCAACTGCCGTACGTTGCCTGGCCAGGAGAAATCCAGCAGGGCCTGGCGCGCGGGTGCGTCGATCAACACCGTCTCACCGCCCGCCTCTTCGACCAACAGAAAGTCCAGCAACTGGGATTTATCACTGCGCTCACGCAGGGGCGGCAAGCCCACCTCCAGGCCATTGAGCCGGTAATACAGGTCTTCGCGGAAGCTGCCATCCTGCACCCGCTCCAGCAAGTCACGGTGAGTGGCGCTGATGATCCGCACGTTGACCGCCTGCGGCTCGCCACCAATCGGCACCACCAGCCGGTCCTCGAGCACCCGCAACAAGCGGGTTTGCAGGGCCAGGGGCATGTCACCGATTTCATCCAGGAACAAGGTCCCGCCATCGGCCTGCTGCAGCTTGCCGCGCATGCCTTCCTTGCGCGCGCCGGTGAAACTGCCGCCGCGGTAACCGAACAGCTCGCTCTCGATCAGGCTTTCCGGAATGGCTGCGCAATTGAGCGCGACAAAAGCTTTGTCGGCGCGCTGGCTGGCCTGGTGCACGGCCTTGGCGAAGGCCTCTTTACCCGAACCGGTCTCGCCATTGATCAACAGCGGCACATCCCGTTCGAATACCCGTAGGGCTTTGCGAAAATCCGCCTGCAGACCTTCATCGCCCAGGCAAATACCAGCCAACCGCGGCCGCTCGGCAAGCGTTGGTGCCTGCGTAACCGGAGCAGGCACACTGCGCGGCTGACCGCGCAGCAGGGCAAACAAGGCCCGGCCGTCACGGGTGCGCAGCGGCCAACTGGCACTGGCATTGACGCTGGCGCGGGACAACAGTTGATCCAGCGAACAATCGAAAAAGGTCTCTACCGGCTTGCCTACCAGGCCGCCGCGAATATGCCCCAGCAGGTTCAGCGCGCTCTGGTTGACCGCACTGATCCGCCCTTCCCCGTCAAACGCCAGCAGCCCTTCGCTGAACAGCCCGACCGACTCGGCTTGCAGGTGAAAGCGCAGCAACCACTGGTTGTCGAAATGGCGCAGGAAGTAGCAGCTCTCGATCATTTTCGCCGAAAGATTGACCAGCGCCATGGTGTGGAACTGGCTCTGGCGCGAAACATCGTGGCGCGCCGAGGAGACGTCGAGCACCGCCAGCAACTCGCCATGGGGGTCGAACACCGGGCTGGCCGAGCAGGTCAGGCCCGTATGGCGACCACGAAAGTGTTCATCCTGATGAATGGTCAAAGCCTGGCGTTCCACCAGGCAGGTGCCAATCCCGTTGGTGCCTTCGCAGGCCTCACTCCAGTCGGCACCGAGCCACAGGCCGGCGCGTTCGAAGATCTTGCGCTCGGTGGGTGCCGTGATACAGTTGAGGATCACCCCGCGGGCGTCGGTCAACAGCACCGCATGCCCGGCACCGCTGAGTTGCTGATGCAGGCTGTTCATTTCTCCGCCGGCAATCTGCAGCACCTGCTGCAAGCGCTCGCGACTCTCCAGCACCCGACCATGCTCAAGCACCGTGGGAGCCATGGCCAATGCCGGATCGAGATGATAGTCCTCCAGGCACCGCAGCCAGGAACGTGCAATGGACGGGTCACTGCCCGGACCGTGCAACTGGTTCTTGCCCTGGGTGACGGTCAAGACCTGTTGGGCATGGCGACTCAAATGGTTGCTGTGCATTTCTTATTGTTCTCCCCGAGGGTCAGGTCCGCAGAACGGTCGTACCCCCCGTGTCCCCTATCCTGTGCCTGGCTCAGGCGAGTGCTTCGCCTGCTCATGCAGCCGAGCATCCTCCAGCCCGGCGCGCATTGCAATGGCGGCGAGACCGACCGGTCACGCGCTGTGCCACAAGCGGTACAAAGTGTCACAGGCCCCGTATCGTATCTGCCACAGCCCGCGAGCAATGCCCTGCCGCCGATTGCACAAACCCTTGATTTACAGGCACCACAAGGCACTGGCCCGACCTTTGCTCTAGGCTTGTACCAGCGCTTATTGCGCGTACTCCCCTATAAGCACAAAAGCCAAGGAGACACTCATCATGCGTTACGCTCACCCCGGTACTGAAGGCGCTATCGTTTCGTTCAAAAGCAAATACGGTAACTACATCGGCGGCGAGTTCGTCGCGCCGGTCAAGGGTCAGTACTTCACCAATACTTCGCCGGTCAACGGCCAACCGATTGCCGAATTCCCCCGCTCCACGGCCGAAGACATCGAAAAAGCCCTGGACGCTGCCCACGCCGCCGCCGATGCCTGGGGCAAGACCTCGGTCCAGGACCGCTCCCTGGTGCTGTTGAAAATCGCCGACCGCATCGAGCAGAACCTCGAAGTCCTGGCCATCACCGAATCCTGGGACAACGGCAAGGCCGTGCGGGAAACCCTGAACGCCGACATCCCGCTGGCGGCGGATCACTTCCGCTACTACGCCGGCTGCATCCGCGCGCAGGAAGGCAGCTCCGCGGAAATCAACGAACACACCGCGGCCTATCACTTCCACGAACCGCTGGGCGTGGTCGGGCAGATCATCCCGTGGAACTTCCCGATCCTGATGGCCGCCTGGAAACTCGCGCCGGCCCTGGCGGCCGGTAACTGCGTGGTGCTCAAGCCTGCCGAACAAACGCCGCTGGGCATCAGCGTGCTGCTGGAACTGATCGGCGACCTGCTGCCACCGGGCGTGCTGAACGTCGTACAAGGGTTCGGCAAAGAAGCCGGCGAAGCCCTGGCCACCAGCAAGCGCATCGCCAAGATCGCGTTCACCGGCTCAACCCCGGTCGGCTCGCATATCATGAAATGCGCTGCCGAGAACATCATTCCGTCCACCGTGGAACTGGGCGGCAAGTCGCCGAACATCTTCTTCGCCGACATCATGCAAGCCGAAGAATCGTTCATCGAAAAAGCCGCAGAAGGCCTGGTGCTGGCGTTCTTCAACCAGGGTGAAGTCTGCACCTGCCCGTCGCGCGCCCTGGTGCAAGAGTCGATCTACGACGACTTCATGAAAGTGGTGATGAAGAAGGTCCTGCAAATCAAGCGTGGCGACCCGCTCGACACCGACACCATGGTCGGCGCCCAGGCGTCCGAGCAGCAATTCGACAAGATTCTCTCCTACCTGGAAATCGCCAAGGGCGAAGGCGCCGAGCTGCTGACCGGTGGCAAGGTGGAAAAACTCGAGGGCAACCTGGCAACCGGCTATTACATCCAGCCGACCCTGCTCAAGGGCACCAACCAAATGCGCGTGTTCCAGGAAGAAATCTTCGGCCCGGTGGTGAGCATCACCACCTTCAAGGACGAAGCCGAAGCCTTGGCCATTGCCAACGACACCGAGTTCGGCCTGGGTGCCGGCCTGTGGACCCGCGACATCAACCGCGCCTACCGCATGGGCCGCGCCATCAAGGCCGGGCGCGTGTGGACCAACTGCTACCACCTGTACCCGGCTCACGCCGCGTTCGGTGGCTACAAGAAGTCCGGCGTCGGCCGTGAAACCCACAAAATGATGCTCGATCACTACCAACAGACCAAAAACCTGCTGGTGAGCTACGACATCAACCCGCTGGGTTTCTTCTGATCCGGCACGAGGCTGTGTGCGTCGTTATGCAGCAAAAAAAAGGCGCCACTAGGGCTAATGCCGATCAGCATTAGCCACTAGGGCGCCTAAAACCGTCCTCAAACCAAAGGAGTAACAAGAGGGCGGGTATTGCCGAGGCCGCTGACACCTACACATTCAAGCCCCATGAATCAGACCTTCAGTTTAGAAATGCCATTCAAGGTGCACTGTAGGTGCGTAAGTGTCAGTTCCGGGTTTATTGATCGCGCCATATTTGTGTTTCCAGTATTCGTAACCCGGTCCGATCAAGAGTTTGTTTTTCGTGCCGAAGGTCATTTGTCCGACATCAACCAACAGCGACGCCCGAACCAGACTTTCTTCGGCCGTGTCCTGTTTGAAGTAGTCTTTGCCCTTCGCTGTCTTGTAGCTGGCAAATCCCTGGAACTTGAGCGGCACACTGCCTACCTGGAATGGAAAACCCCAAACCATGTGAAGCACATAGTACGGGTCGAACTGTATATTTTCGCTCTGGCACGCATTTAACCCACAATGATTCCACTCCATGGCGTAAAGCAGACTGATATCCAGGTAACCCGGCACGTCGAACTTAAGTGTCGGGCCAACGACCAGCATGCGCTTACGGGTAGCGAACTCGGTGTTTTTGTAATTGAGCTCTACCCCGCTGCTCAGGGCGACTTCTTTCACCGGTCCGAAGGCCAGCGAACGGTCGAAGAGCTTGCTCAGGAACAGTTGATGGCGATAGACCAGGTAGGCTTCAGTGGCACCTGAGTCGCTGTCTTTTTTCGGGTCGTTGCCGTCGGATTTGAGAACGTCAAGGTTGAAGAAGTTGGAGCCAGTGTCATTGCCGCTGGTATGGCCCAGTTGGTAAATCTCCTTCTGGACTTTGCCTTGGACACTGGGCTCAGTGAAGTCGGTGCCATAGCGAAATCCGATAAAGCTATCACTCCAGTCTTTGGCCTGTGCGTGATTTGCGGCCAGGCTCATAACCCCAGCAGCCAGAAGTGCCCTGCAATACGTTTTTTGTAATTGTTGTACGTACATGTTCAAGATTCCAATGAGTCAGCAGTTCGATAGGGACATGCCAGCGACTAAAATCTCCAACCGTTACACGTTCCAGGTATAAGTACAGCGTGCCCGATGAACCGTAACGGCCGGGATAAAGTTGCCCATTGCGCTGTTAGTCGCTGAAAACAGTTCCGTGCATGTCATTCAAGAGCGCGCGTAGACCATCGCCCTCAGATGTTCGAATACCGGGTGGACTGCCAGGCCATCATTTGCCAACCGGTTTCGCCCTCTCTCCAGATACTGATATAACGCGAGTTCAATAACATGGGCTCACCTCGGATAACCACGTCCATGTCGATCAACCCAGTGACAACGGCGCACTCGCCGATCCTGCGGATGTGTTCTTGCCGGCTTTCGAAACCCCGATAATTCCAGATACCTGCGCGCATGCCTTGTAGGTAACTGTCCTTGCTATCGCTTTTACCGTCCGAGTGGCTATAGGTAAGATCGTTGCTATATATGTTTTCGAGAAACGCCATGTCGTCATCGATCATCGCCTGGCGACGACGCGCCTCAAGCTGTACTAAGTGTTGTATGAGTTGTTGCTCTGACATGCTGTGCACCTCCGGACGGATATCGAACATCTAATGAACTCTCTGAATCAGGGACGAGTGGTTTCCAGCGACACATTCTGTGCGGGACTCGATTGGGCGATTTCCACCTGTGGCATGAACAGCATGGTGATCGTTGCCAGAGCAAAGAAACCGGCACACACCAGCAGTCCGAGCGCCAGGCTGTAGCTGGTTGCGATGCCACTCAACAACAACGGGGCAAACGCCGCTAACCCCCGGCCGAAGTTGAAACAGAAGCCAGCACCGATCGTGCGCACTCGTGTGGGGTAAAGGGCACTGAAGTAGGACGCAAACAGGCTGGCAAAGGCATAGAAGAAGGCATAGATCGGCCCCAGCCAAAACAAGATGGCGTTATTCGTCGTGAGCGCATAGATCGACAGCATCACCGCGCTCCCCAGCAGCGAAAGCAACGTGGCGTTGCGTTTGCCGATGTAATCTGCGATGAAACCGAACGCGTTTATACCGATGAAAGCGCCGATATTCAGGATCGCCATGAAGTTGGCCATCATCCCGATGTTCAGGCCACGTTCTTGCACCAGGTAGGTGGGTAACCAGGTGCTCGCTCCCCAGAAACCGATGACGGCGCAACTGGCTGCCAGAGTGCCTAACAAGGTCAACCGGAGCAGTTCAGGGGAAAAGATTTCGCTAACGGACACATTCTTATGTCGCTGCGGGCTGGCAATGCTCTTGGCTCTCTGCTCTTGCCACTCACGAGATTCGGGAACACAGAAAAAGATATAGGCGAGCGGGATTAACGTCGAAATGCCTGCCAGCATGAACAACATTTTCCAGTCTGGCAGGAACGCCGCCGCCGCTAATGCCGCGATCGCGGCACCGATCGGAAAGGAACTCAGCACAAAACCGGTCGCCCGTGCGCGCTGATGTGCGGGCCAGGTCTCTGCCACATACGCAGAGACAATCCCCCAGACACCGCCCAACCCCAACCCGGAAAGGAATCGCAGCAGCAACAGCAATGCCCAGTTGTGGGTGGTTGCTACCAGCGTGGTCAGCACACCGAAAACCATCAGCGATATGAGCAGTGCTTTGCGTCGACCATAATTGTCGGAGTACCAACCGGTGGTGATGCTACTGAATCCGATACCGAGCAGGGTCGCCGAAGCGAGCATACCGGCCTCGTTAAAGGTCAAGCCAAGGTCCTGGCGGATAACGGGCAAGGCGATGGTAAGCAGGATGATTTCCATGGCATCAAATAGATAAGCCAGGAAACCGCCGATAAGCACATGCCATTTCGAAATGGACTTCATAGAGGTGTTTTCCTTGTTGTTGTTTTGCCTGGCCGATTGATTGAGCACGATGAACCGCAGCGCTCAATCAGTCGGGCTGGAGGAATTGCATGTTTGAGGGTTGTGCAAACAGCTACAGCAGTGAGCAGGCCTCCTCAAAATCGAGACGGGGGCTGCGTGAAAACAACTTGGCGGGGTCGCCATAACCGAGGTTGCAGAGGAAGTTTGATTTGATCTGCATGCCGGCGAATCGCCCGGTACCAGAAGTGAAGAACTCCTGGTCCACCCATTGATGATCAAATCCGGACATTGGACCGCAATCAAGCCCCAGCGCACGGGCGGCAAGGATGAGGTAGGCGCCTTGCATTGAACTGTTACGCAGGGCCGTGGACTCAATCAGTTCAGGCTGCCCGGCAAACCAATCGCGCACACCGGGGTTGTGGGGAAACAACTTGGGTAATTGCTCATGGAAGCGTGTGTCATAACCGATGATTGCGGTCACCGGCGCGCTCAACGTCTTTTCAATGTTGCCAGCGCTCAATGCCGGCAGTAAGCGCTGCTTGGCTTCGGCACTGCGCACAAACACGATACGTGCCGGGCAGCCATTGGCGCTGGTCGGCCCCCAGCGCACCAGGTCATACAGTGTTTTGAGTGTGTCATCACTTACGGGTTGGTCGAGCCAACCGTTCTGGCTTCTAGCCTGACGAAACAGCAGGTCGAGCCCCTGCTCTGTCATTGCGTTGTTCATGGCATCGGTCCTCTGACGATTGATCAACCGCGTCGCTGGCGCGACGTTGCCGACCGGGGAACGGTCTGTTTGGCTTCACATTTGCCGCCGAGGAAATACTCCACCGACATGGGGGGCCCCCACTGATAAAGGCTGTCGTCGCAGGCTTGGGTGAAACCGGAGGGTGAGTCCTGATTGAACAGGTCGCCGTCGGTGAAATGTTCGATGAGGTTGCCGGACGGGTCACTCCAGTAGTCGAAGATCTGGCTGCCCAACACATGCCGACCAACGCCCCAGAACGGCAACCAGCCTTGTTGAGTCATCCAGGCATGTCCCAGGCACTGAGCGTCGAAGTCCTGCACCTCATAAGAGACGTGATGGACGAAATCCTTCTCCGCCTGGAACAGGGCAATGGTGTGGTGGTCGGTCCATGCACACCCGCGATTCAAGCGCAGGAAGGCAGCTGTCGGACAATCCCGATTGGGTTCTTCAACCACCAGATCGGAGGGCAGCATGCCAAGCACCTGCTGGTACCAGTCCAGATGCGCGACCATGTCCTGCACGCCGATTGCCGCATGGCCGAGACGCAACACTTGCGCGGCCCCTTTACTGGGGCGCTGCACATCGCCGAAGCGCTGTTTCTCTTGGGCCGAGTTAAGGGTCAACGCCGCGCGCAGGGTTAACGAACCCACCGGTTCAATGCCGTGGACCAGCTCGATGCGGCGGCCGGACGGGTCGTGCAGTACGACACACTGCCCTCCCCCGGGGCCATCAAGCGCCTGTATGGAGGACGCACCAGGTAGCTGCGTTGCCTGGTGCAGGTCGTCGGGCGTCTCGACAGCAAAAGCAATGGCTCCAAAGCTGCTGTGCCCGGCCTTCTCGGCGATGTACACATAAGGCAGTGAACAGGCCCCACGCAGGTAAAGCCGCTGCTCGGTACGGTGCATGACCACCAGACCGAAGTCGGTCAGGAAGCTTTCTATCACTGCCAGATCGGGATGACGGTAGACGACGTGGTTGATGTCTTTTATCTGCAACACAATAGTGCCTCCTTGGCCACTGTCAGAGGGGTGCCTCTAGAAGCGGGCCATCGACAAAACTCAGGGTTACCCGGTCGGGTTTGTTCGGGCACACCATTCAATGGGAGGAACAGCAGGCCGATCGATTTCAAGGCAGCCGAGTCCGCGAACGGCAAAGCCGTTCGGCAGAAATGCGTCAACCTTGGATCAGTAAGTCAGCCCTCGACCGCAGGTACAGCCGGGTCAATTGTTCCGCTATCTCGAAAGCAAAAACGGCTGCCTGGAGTCAGACCTGTTCGTCAGCGATTAGATTGCTCAGCATGCCAAGCCCTTCAATCTCTACGGTACACAGATCGCCAGGCTTCATGAACAGTGGCGGACGGCGCGCCCAGCCGATGCCCGCAGGCGTGCCAGTGACAATGACATCACCGGGCTCCAGGGTGACCGCTTCGCTGAGAATGGAAATCAGATCAACCACGCTGAAAACCATGTCGGCGGTATTGCCTTGCTGCACGATCGCGCCATTGAGGCGGGTCACCAGCTTCAGGCCACTTGCACCTGGCGGCAGTTCGTCGGCACTGACAAAGGTCGGGCCAAACGCGCCGGTGGCGTCGAAGTTCTTGCCAATCGTCCATTGCGGCGATTTGAACTGGTAATCGCGGATCGAGGCTTCGTTGAAGATCGCATAACCGGCAACATGCTCCAGGGCGCGATCTTTGGAGATGTGCCGGCCACCGATGCCGATTACGACCGCTAATTCGCCCTCGAAATCCAGTTGCTCGGAGACACGAGGACGAATGATGAATTCGCCATGACCGATCAGGCTCGAGGCGAACCGAGGAAAAAAGGTTGGGTAGGACGGCTGCTCGTACGGGCTTTCCTTGGTGTGATCGGCATAATTCAAGCCGACACAAACAATCTTGCCCGGACGCTCAAGAGGCGCAAGGTAGCGTATTTTCGAAGGGTCGAGTAAACGTGCATCGGTCAAGCGATGATGGGCGGCTTCCAGCGCACCTGCGCCTGCATTGAGCAGGTGGTGAAGTGAGCCGGGGTAGCCTGCTTCGTTTTCGGTCAGGCCCCGCAGGATGCCCGCTTGGTCGATGGCCAGCCCTTTAGAGCCGTCTTCTGAAAATTGTACAAAACGCATGATCTGTACCTCTGTTGTTATTATGTGCCTACGCAATGGTACGGTACGTTACCGTACCATTGAGGTGAAAGGTGCACCCAAACGAAATGCTCGTCAAGCGTGCAGAATGCTTTTTTATAAAATGTTTTGGTCTACACATGCCCCCGGTGTATGCCTGTCCGGCTGGAAGGCATGCACCGAGCGGCGTACGCTATGGCGAACTTTGTAATGTACTTTCAGGAATACCCGAGACACATGGAAACCCCCCGGCAAACAGCGAAGCGTCAAAGCATTCTCAAGGTAGCAACGGACATGTTCCTCACGGATGGTTACTCCGGGGTCAGCGTCGACGGGCTCATTGCCAAAACCGGCGGATCAAAGCGCACGATCTATAGCTACTTTGGCGGCAAGGAGGGATTATTTTCGGCGATTATCGAGCAGCTCTGTGCAGAGAACGTCAGCCCCCTCACCCACATGGACCTCAAGCAACAGCCCTTGCAACAAGCCCTGTCGAGTATTGCGAAGATCTTCCTGGATGTTGTGCTATCGCCTCGCACCATCGCTCTGCACCGCCTGATTGTTGCCGAAGCGCTACGTGCTCCGGAGGCGGCGCAGTCGTTCTTTGACGCAGCACCGGCGACGGCTTACAACTGCCTGGCCGAGTACTTCAACTGGGCTGAAGAAGCCGGGCTAATCACGCCAGGCAACGCCCATACCCGCGCGAAGATCTTCCTCGATGCGCTGACAGGCGACCTGCAATTGCGTTGCTTGCTCGGGCTTGGCAAGTGCCCTTCGAAACTGGAACGCGAACACCTGATCACAGAGACCATCGCGATCTTCATCAAGGGCTTGTCGCCCGTGGCCGGCTAAACCGCGCCAAAGCGAAACCTAGAATGCATGCAGGTAACGCAACGTCAGTTGTGTTCCCTGCGAGCGATTTTCAGCCCCGCTTTCAAAGTACAGATTGGCAAACAGCGTCTGCTTTCCTTGCTGATACATCACGCCAGGCCCGATCCCCACCACTTGCTCCCGAGAAGCTTGCTGCCGATGTCCGTCGATCCGGTCATCACTGATTTGCTTGAGCTGGTAGCCAGCCACGCCTAGGCGCCAGGTGTCGGACACGGCATAAGAAACCGCCAGGTTACTGTGAACGGCTTCCCCGGGCTGGATGCTGTCTGCCTTTAACGCGGACGCCGGATCATTGTTGCGACTTGACCACGCATAGTGAAAGCGACCGCTAACTTCCAGGCGATCAGTCAGTTCCCAGGTGAACACATAATGGGGGTTAAACACCCAGACATTGCTGCCGGTATTGATATCAGAGTCAGCGCTGTAGGATCCCGTAGGCAACGAAAAAACAAAGTTCAACCGTTGCCAGTAAGGCCTGCCAAGAAACGAGCGTGGCGACCACTGCAACAACAGTGGACTGATGACCATGTCGCCCTGTCGCGTACGACTGCCATCGGGGCCCTGGTCGATATCCAGGTCCAGCTGCACTATTGGCAGCAGCACCTCGGCCCCATAGTTGGCCCCTAGAACGGTCTTGGAACTAAAGTAGGCAAAATGCGGAAGCACGGTACTGCTGCGGACTTTTTGCGTTCCCGGTAAAGAATGGCCTTGAGCATCACGCGCTGAGTTGCTGCGATAGATTTGCGCGGGCAATTCGAGGAGCATCCCCGGGCCAGCCACACCATCCATGAAACTCGCATTGCCCAATGCCAAGGGCGGCAAGCTGACGCTATCGGCCTCGCTCGGTATGCAAACAAAAAACGAGCTGATGCCGATGGCCTTGATAAACCCTGCCTGTTGGCGCATGTCATGCCTTCTTATGTTGCTGGTTAAAAAATACTGAACGGATAGTCCACAATCACGCGGTACTCATCGGCGTTTGAATTGCCTCGGGTATTGCCCGGGGCCGTGTAACCGTCACCCGAACGGTGAGCGGCCCACCGCAGCGTCAGGTTCAACCCCTTGGCCTTGCCGTCTGGCACCGCATAACGCAGGGCCACATCCCGCTCCCAGTGATGGGCATCTTTTCCGGAGGCGTTGTAGATGTAGCCATAGCCTTTGCTCGCGGGGTCCACACGGGTCAGATCGGCTTCGCCGCGAGTGTAGGAAGTGCTGAACTGGACATTCGGTGCATCCAGAAACTTCAGGCTGGTCTGATATTGCAGCTTCCAGGATTTTTCCCCCGGGCCGTTGAAGTCGGCGTACTGCTGAGCATTGCTCAGATAGAGGAAGGCCCGATCATCCTGCACGATAAAGTCGAAGGGCGTGTTGCCATCAACCTTTTGCAGGCCCAACGTCAGGCTCTGGCCCGCACCCGATAGAGTCAAACCACCACTGTAGGTGTCGTTGTTGATGCGACCGAGCTGGCTCTGGCCCTGATCCCGGGTGTTGAAATAATGCAGGTACGGCGTCACGGTCAGTGCCTGGGTTAACGTCAGCGGCCAGCTTGCTCCCGCGTAATACTGATTCCAGATGTCGCTCAACTGTGCGCCATACATCGTCAGGGTGATGGCGCCCGGCACGCTGTAAACACCGCCGAGCCAACCCAGATGTGGGCTTTCACGATCGGCCGGCACCCCCGCCTTGTTACTCGCACCATAGCTGGTGACCAGATGGCTTTGACCGCTCTGATTACGCAAGCGGGTGGAATCGACCCAGCCGGCATCAAGGGTCAGGTCCGACACGCTGTAATTTTTTAACGACACGCCGTGAAAGGTCTGAGGAAACACCCGGCTGACACCACCGGCAATGACCGGGTTCTCAAGGTATTGGTCGCCGGCCTGGAGCAGACTGTCAAAGCCTCTGAACTTCAACGCTGCGCCTGCTGCGGAGAATTGCGATTCCGGCTCTTTTCTTGAGTTCAGCGGCAGCAACCCGGCACCCCCGCTACCCCCTCCACCCTCCAGTTTCACCCCATAAAAACCATGTACATCAATCCCGACACCGACCGGCGTATCGGTGTAGCCGGAGCGAAATGACAGGTAGGCGCCTTGTACCCATTCACGCTGATCAAGCCTGGCCGGGGTATCGTGGTTATCACGACTGAAGTAGTAGTTACGCAACAAACCGTTGAGCGACGAACCACTGACAAAACCGGCGGGCACCGCCATTTCTGCCTTCTGCCGATCATTGATTGCGCTACTGAGGTTATCCCGTTGCCCCAGCGAGTTGTCTGCGTGGGCGCTCCCCGCGGCCAGCGACACGCCCAGCGAAATCGAGACGCCCAGCAGTCGTCTCGCCGTATCGGCCATCATCGCGACTCCTGCTTATCATTGATACTTTCGAGCACCGTCACAGTGGCGGTAGTGCCCGCGCGCAGGCTGCCCTTGCGCGCGTATTGCGGGTCTATCTGGATCCTGACGGGCACCCGCTGGGCCAGCTTCACCCAGGTGTAGCTGGGGTTGATATTGGCTAGCAGGCGGTTGCCAGGAGAGTTCTCACGGTCGGTAATGGCAAAGGCGATGCTCTGCACGATGCCGCCGAACGCCTCCCCACTCATCAGGTGGATCCGTACCCGGCTGCCCACCCCTATGCGCGGCAGCTTGGTTTCCTCGAAGTAGCCACTGACATAGAACGAGTCACTGTCAACCAGCGCCAGCAGCGCGCTACCCGCACTGGCGTAATCGCCTTCGCGGGTCAGCAGGTTTGTCACGTAACCACTGACCGGCGCCGTCACCCGGGTTCGTTGCAGGTCCAGTTCGGCCTGGGTCAATGCCGCAATGGCCAGTTGCACATTGGCGTGCGCCAGGCCCAGGTTGGCCTGGTTGCTCAGCAGGTCCGCGCGGGCAACCGCGACTTCAGTGCTGGACTTCTCCCACTCCTCGCCGGAGATTGCAAAACCCTGTTTGAGGGTCCGTCTCCTGCGTTCTTCGCTCTGGCGCTGCTTGAGCAGTGCCTCACTGGAGATGATCGCCGCCTGGGATTGGCCCTGCGTCGCCTTCGCCACCTCGACCGAACGCCTGGCATGTTCGACCGCCAACGCGTAACGCGCCGGATCGATCTGCAGCAGTAACTGACCCTTCTCCACATGCTGGTTATCCTGCACCTGCAGGCTGACAATGCGCCCCGAGACATCGGCGGACAGCGTCACCACATCGGCACGAACCCGTGCATCACGCGTCCAGGGCGAACGGGTGTAGTGATCCCAGGCAAACCAGCCGAGGACCACGGCCAGTCCGACAACCGCCACGGTCACCAGTTGGGCAAGGATTTTTTTGTTCATACTCATGAGGCACCCATCAGCAAAATCACCACCGCACACACGCTGGCATACAGCGCACCTTCAAAAAGCGCTTCATGCCAGACGAACCTGAGCAGCCCGACCCGGCGCAAACCCCAGTCCAGCACCAGGAAAACCGGCAAGGCCAGGAGCAAAGCCTGGGCAATCGGCGGCAAGTAGACCCCGCCTATTTCGAAATCAATCGGCAAGGACTGGTACTCCTGTGTCCGCAGGTTGAAGAAACTCGCGATACCGCTCGATGAACGAGGCCACGATCAGCAAGGCCACGCGGATGCGGAACACCGACCACAGGTGTTCATGCCCCGCTGCCAATTCACCGGCATGCAGTTGGTCCAGTTCGTCACCCAGCTGGCGCAGCTCAGCGGTCAAGCGTTGCAGGTCACCCCCAGGGCGATCCGCAACCAAACGCCCGGACTGGCGCAGCACCGATTGCAAACGGTCCTTGAGCGGCGGGCTCAACAGCGCATTGCCCTGCCCCTGCTGCTTGAGCTGATTGAGGGCCACGCCAAGCGCCATGCACGCCAGGCTGACTTCATAGAGTTGATGGCTGCGTCGGTCATTGGCCGCCGGCAATAACCCCAGCATCATGGTCAGGCGGTCGACCATGCGGCTTTCAAAGGCAAACTGTTGTTGATCGGCAGCCGAGGTGTTGAGCAGCAGATAGACCTGTTCGCGCGTCTCACGAAACAGCCGATTGATACGCTGTGCCGGATTGAAGGGGAACACCCACGAATACACCAGCAAAGACAGCACGCCGGCACAGATGTAGGCACCACTGAATTCGAACCACTGGATGGCGGTGTTCTGCCAGGCCCCGATGTTTTGCGGGCCGACCATCAGAAAGGTCGACAAGCCCAGGCCCATGCCGATTCCGGCAGTCGTCGGGCTGGCCAATCCCACCGCGATCACATACAGCAGCGGCGCGAGGATCAACGCGAGCATTTCGAAATCGCCGATCGCGGGCACTAGCATGAACTGGTAGATCGCCGAGACAATCAGCGCCAGGCCGAGGCCGCGTACATAGTTCTGGCTGGCCAGCAATGGCCGCGGAAAGGTCGCCATCAACGAACACAGGATGCCCACCAGAATCATCCCGGCACGGGCACCATCCCATCCGGTTTCGATCCAGATCAGTCCCGAAACCAGCAACGCAGTAAAGGCGCGAACGGCATTCATCGCGGCCAGACGAAAGTCCAGGTGCAGAGGATTGCTGCGCGGCTGCTGGTAGACGCAGCTGGCCTCGCGGCCGTTCTGAATCGCGTCACTGAGCTCGAGGATTTCCTCCAGCTGTTGCAGCAGCCGAGCCTGCTCCCAGCGCAGTGCCCACGCCAGCGAACGCAAGGTGGCTGGCAGGTTTTCGCTCAGTCGCTCAGCTTTTTCCGCCAGATGATCGAAGCGCTGCTGGAGCACCTTGAACTGATGCCGGGCTTCGCTCGACAGCGAACGTCCCTGCCTGGCCAACTCGTCGAGAAACAATAATTCATCTTCGCGTAGTCGCTGGATATGCTCCGGAAACTCGCCTTCCCAGCGCTCGGCGATCAGTTTGCGCTGATGGCGCAGGACCGTCAGGCGCGAGGTCAGCAACACCAGTTGATTACCCAGCAACTGCACCAGACCGTTGGCACTGCGCAAGCGCGGGGCATCGAAATACAGGTGCCGACGCAAGCCTTCCAGTGCGCTGATCTCCCCCAACAGTCGCAGTTGACGCTGATGAAAGTCGGCCTCGCTTTCTTCGGTACGGATCACCGCCGCCGCGTGTTGCGCCATCAGTTTGAGCACTAGATCGACCTTGGCGAAGTAACCCCGGGCAACCGCTTCCGGGCGCGCGGTCAACAGACTGACCACGCAGACACAGGCCACCGCCAACAAGGTCTCGGTAATCCTGGTGATGGCCAACATCAGCGTGTTGTCCTGCTCAGGCACTGCCAGCAGCGCCACCACTACCGCAGTGAAGCCGCTGAGCACAAATGCGTGTGAACTGGTGTAGCGCAGCAAGGTGCCCCCGGCAGTGCATATCGCCAACCACAGCGCCAGGGTGATGATGAATGGCAGTGGCGCCTGAGGAAAAATCGCCATGATCAGTACCGCCACGGCCGCCCCTGCCGTGGTGCCAATGATCTGCGAGAAGCTGCGTTGCAGAGCCATGCCCCCCAGCGGCTGGCTGACGATGATCACCGCCATCACCGACCATTTCGGTTGATCCAGGTCGAAGATGAACGCCAGGTACAGCGTCAACAGACCGGCCGCGACTGTGCGCAAGGCAAACAGCAGCACCCCCAGCCCGGGGTTGAACACGACCTTGAAGTAGTTGATCAGTGGTTGCATGAAAGTGCGCTATTCCCCGGCATTACCCACGCTGCCATGGCAGTGGCGGGGCCACGAGGCGCGCACCGTCGAAACCCTCAACGTCCCCGAAGCGGTCCAGGTCGCGACTGTTCCAGGCGTCAAGGGCCTGGGCAATCTCCTGTTTGCTGTGGCCAACGAAGTTCCACCACAGCTGTATTTCTTCGGCAAAGGGTTCGCCACCTAACAACAAGGCGCGTGCGCCCGCCGTTGATGACAGTTCAATCTCGCCGAGGCCACGTCCCAGGTAGGCCAGTTCATCGCTGGCAAAGACCTGCCCATTGATCGAGAAGGTTCCTTCAAGTGGCAGGATGCCGTATTCGAATTCGGGTTCCACGGCCAATCGAACGCTGGTCGCGCCCTGGCTCCACACATCCAGCCCAACCAGCGGAGAGTAGATACGGCTGGGCGCTGTATGACCGGCGAATTGCCCCGCCAGCAAGGTGAAGCGCATTGCGCCTTCATCCCAGACTGGCAGTTGCGCATAGTGATCGAACGCCGGCGCGCAATCCTTGTCGGCCTTCGGCAAGGCAATCCATAACTGCGCAGCATGCAGATGGTGCTCTTCGGGCAGCGAGACTTCGGTGTGAGTGATACCCCGCCCGGCCGTCATCAGGTTCACCTGCCCGGGGCTGATGACCTGGACGTTGCCCAGGCTATCGCGGTGCAGGACTTCACCCTTGATCATCCAGGTGAACGTCTGCAGGCCGATATGGGGATGGGGGCCGACGCGCAGGCCGGCATGGCTCTGGAACACCGCCGGGCCAGCATGATCGAGAAAACACCAGGCCCCGATCATCCGCCGCTGGCGCGATGGCATCAGGCGGTTGACGGTGATCCCACCACCGACTTCGGCAGAGCGTGCGGTAATTCGCTGGATCGTCCGGCCGCCGGCTTGCATCGGGCAATCCGATGAGTTCGACAGTTGGCACTCGGGTTCTTGATTGCTCATTATTATCTCTCCTGCGGCCAGGTTTTGAGCTGGATGATCCAGGCATGAAACGCCGCCCAGCACCTTATGAATCGGGCAGGCATTGGCGACTTCCAGTAAGCGTAGACGCTGGGCTTACTGGAAGTCTGTTCTCAAATTTGGGCGAACACTGCCCGAACCTGTTGCTCACTCATTAGTCAACTTTCGACAGAAACAGGCCCCGATAACCAGGGCCTGTTCAGACACTTACAAACAGCCAGCGCCGCTGCTGCAGCCCTGGTCCGGTCTTACTTGTCGGAAGTCAGCTTGGTGTAGCTGGTGATCAAGTTGCGATAGTCCGGAATGTGGTTGGAGAACAACGTTCCCAGCCCTTCGATGTCGTTGCGCCAGTCGCGGTGCAGCTCGCAGGCCAAGCCGAACCAGGTCATCAATTGTGCGCCGGCAGACGACATGCGGTTCCAGGCCGAATCACGGGTCAGGGCATTGAAGGTGCCGGAGGCGTCGGTTACCACAAACACTTCAAAACCGGCCTCAATCGCCGATAGTGCCGGAAACGCCACACAGACTTCGGTCACCACCCCGGCGATGATCAGTTGCTTTTTGCCAGTGGCTTTGATGGCCTTGACGAAATCCTCGTTGTCCCAAGCGTTAATCTGGCCTGGACGCGCGATGTAAGGGGCATCCGGGAACAAGGCTTTCAACTCCGGCACCAGTGGGCCGTTCGGACCCGTTTCAAAGCTGGTGGTGAGAATGGTCGGCAGTTTGAAGTACTTGGCCAGATCGGCCAGCGCCAACACATTATTCTTGAACTTGTCCGGGTCGATGTCGCGTACCAGCGACAACAGGCCGGTCTGATGGTCAACCAACAACACGGCCGCTTGATCTTTATCTAGACGTTTATAGGCAGTGGACATTTTCACTCTCCAGGTAAGCAACGGAAGCCCCGATGGCTTCCACTGATGGGGGGCACTCCCCCGTGACCGACGCGATTACTTGCGCTGGGAATCCAGCACTTCATTGTTTTTCGCTACGTCTTGAGCCCTCATGTAACTTTCGATCAGTAACTGATAGGCCGGGAAAATCTTGGTGTACACCTCAGCCCATTGTTGGGCATCGTCGCGGTTCCAGGTTTTTTGTAACTCAGAGGCAACAGCACCGGTATCCATTGGCACCACACCTGCCTGGACCACTCGGGCAAGCGTAATTTCCTGGGCCATTTTGGTGTAGGTGCCGGAGGCATCCACCACAGCGAAGACCTGATAACCGTCATACACGGCGCTGATAGACGGGAAGGCCATGCACACGCTGGTGATGGTGCCGGCGATGATGAGTTGCTTCTTGCCCGTGGCTTTCACTGCGGCCACAAATTCAGGGTTGTCCCACGCATTGATCTCACCCTTGCGCGCCACATATTGGGCGTGAGGAGCATTTTCATGAATCTCCGGGATCAATGGGCCATTCGGGCCCTGCGGTACAGAGGCCGTGGTGATGACCGGTATCTTGGCCAGAGACGCCATTTTGGCCAATGCCGCTGCGCGCAGGCGCAGTTCGGGCATCGGCATATCGCCCACGGTCTGGAACAGACCGCTCTGGTGGTCGATCAACAGCATCACGGCATTGGCAGGGTCAATGACGGGTCTCTGGTTATTGAAATTCGCTGGGGTACTCATAACGTGCTCCGTTGAGAAAAGACGGCTTGGCTGCCGACAGGTTTCGCAATGCCAACCAATGGCACTGCAAAATGATCAAGGGATGGTCTGTCCAAAATGACCGTTGTTGAAGTCGGTGATGGCCTGGACTATTTCTACTTCGGTATTCATGACAAAAGGACCATGGCCAACGATGGGTTCATCGATGCTCTCTGCGCAAAGCAGGAGCAGTTTTGAGTCGCTACTTGCCTCCAGCAAAAGCTTGACTCCATCTGGGTCAAGCAGCGCCATCTGTGCTTCCTGCAACACGGCACTGCCATTCACCTCAACGCGCCCGCTGAGCAGGACGATTGCACAGGTGAAGCCGAGCCTTGGTTGCAGGGAGATGCTCTTGCCTGTGTTCAGCCGTATGTCCCATACATCCATGGGGGTGAAGGTCAGTGCGGGGCCTTTGCGCCCTGCGTACTCACCGGCAATCACTCGCACCAGGCCGGCATCGTCTGGCAGGCTGACTTGCACGATGTCGCGATTCAAAATCGTCTGGTAGCGAGGCGCGGACATCTTGTCTTTCGCGGGTAGATTCACCCACAGCTGGACCATCTCCAATATTCCACCGGTGCGACTGAACGCTTGTGAGTGGTACTCCTCATGAAGGATGCCGGACGCTGCTGTCATCCACTGCACATCGCCAGGTCCTATCTCGCCGCCAGCGCCTGTCGAGTCCCGATGCTCCAGTTCACCCTGGTACACGATCGTGACCGTCTCAAAGCCGCGGTGAGGATGCCGGCCCACTCCACTGCGGTGCTTGGAAGGTGGGAAATCCGCGGGCCCTGCATAGTCAAGCAATAGGAAAGGGCTGATATGACGACCTAGCGTGTCGTAAGTAAAAAGTGAGCGGACCGGAAACCCATCGCCTACCCAATGTCGGTTGGGGCTGCTGTATATGCCGAGAACTTTCTTCATGCTGCAGCACCCGCCCAAGACCCGAGGACACTAACCTTAGTCGTGGAGGTTGGATGCCGGTAGTGGCTGGATTAGACTTCACAGTCTCAAAAATGGAACGATAGAGGGCCACGAGTGATTGATCTCAATGAACTCTTTCTGTATGCAAAAGTGGTCGAACATGCCGGTTTCGCTCCCGCGGGTCGCGCCCTCAACATGCCAAAATCCACCTTGAGTCGACGGGTCAGTCAGTTAGAGGCACGGCTGGGCGTACGCCTTATTCAGCGCTCGACAAGGCAATTCCAGGTTACCGATATCGGCCAGGCTTATTACCGCCATTGTGTGGCCATGATGGCGGAAGCTGAGTCGGCGGAAGATGTTATTGAACAGAGCCGGTCAGAGCCGCGAGGTATTATTCGCCTGAGTTGCACCACGCCACTGCTGAATTACTGGGTGGCCCCCTTACTAGGCAAATTCATGGCGCAATGCCCTGCGGTGGAACTCTATGTAAAGAGTTTCAACCGCCGGGTTGATGTCATCAGCGAGGGGTACGACATCGCCTTGAGCTTATGTTTTCCACCGCTGGAAAGCAGTGACTTGATAATGAAAGTCCTGGCCAGAAGCCCCCAGGTACTGGTTGCCAGCCCTGTTTTTATACAGCGCTACCCCGTGTTGAAACTACCGGCGGACCTGGTGGATCTTCCAAGTATTCACTGGGGAGCGCCGCTACCGCATTACACCTGGCACCTGAACGGCCCCAACGGGGCCACGGCACAGATCAGCCATATTCCGCGCTTGGTCAGCGACGATATGGCAGTACTTAAAAGTGCCGTGCTTCAGGGGGTGGGCATTGCCAGCATGCCGCTGACCGTGGTCAGGGAAGACATCGCCGACGGTCGTTTGTTAACCCTCATCCCGCAATGGAGGCCCGATGAGGGGGTGATCACGGCAGTATTTCCCTCCCGTCGAGGTCTACTGCCTTCCGTGCGCACGCTGATCGACTTTCTCGCAAACTCATTCGAGCACAATGATAAATAGAGCAAAAAGCGAGCAAAAAGGGGACAGATTTATTTGGCTCGTCGCTTGGCGTAACAACGGGCGGCGTCAACCGCCCGGAACGGGGTGGGCTCACTGGACCGAATTAAGCTGCTGCACCTGTTGCAACACTTTCGCCGCCTTGAGCGTCTGATAGTTGATGTTCGCAGGATTGAGATTGACCCCTTCCTGGAAGGGATACTGCGCCAGCGTGGCAAGAAACTTCTGGACCTTGTCCTGCACCGGCACAAACAGCCAGGCCTGATCGGCCATCCAACGGGCGTACATGCGTGACTCGTAGGGCGCCGTTTCGTAGGGATCAGCCTTGAGGTTGGTGATGATTGGCATGTTGCTGACCTTGCGCGAACCTGACGCAACCCCTCCTTCAACGTTGGCAAAGCTCACTTTCCAGTCACGCCAGCGCAATGCATTCAACTCCCCGCCCATGCCGAAATAGAGGTACTCCTCACGTGGACTCTCCTTCACTTCCCCCCTGAAGAACGGAAGAAAGTCATAACCATCGAGATGCACCTTGAACGGTTTGCCATTGAGGCTCATGCCCTTGGCCAGGTTTTCAGCAAGATTGGGCAGTCCCGCCGCTGCGCTCAGGGTTGGCATCCAGTCGTTATGCGCAATCAGATTGTTGCTGTGGGTGCCCGGCTTGAGGACACCCGGCCACTTCACCAGCAGGGGTACCCGATGGCCGCCTTCAAACGACGATCCTTTCTCCCCGTGAAAGGGTGAGCTGCCTGATTCGGGCCAGGTTGCCTTCTGCGACCCGTTGTCGGTGGTGTAGATCACAATGGTGTTATCAGCGATACCGAGATCGTCGAGTTTCTTCAGCAACTGACCGACCTGTTCATCGTGCTCAACCATGCCGTCAGGATAAAGGCCGATCCCGGTCCTGCCTTCCGAGCCTTTCTTCAGGTGAGTCCAGACATGCATTCGCGTGCTGTTGAACCACACGAAAAACGGTTTTTTTGCAGCATGGGATTTGTCGATAAAATTTTCAGCGGACTGCAAAAATTCATCGTCAATCGTCTCCATGCGCTTTCTGGTCAATGCTCCGGTGTCCTCAATTTTTCCGTCTGCATAGGAATGGATCACCCCGCGCGGGCCGTACTTTTTCCGGAACTCAGGATCTTTCGGGTAATAGTAGGTTTCCGGCTCTTCCTCAGCATTCATGTGATACAGATTGCCAAAAAACTCGTCAAAACCATGGCGTGTCGGCAGATGTTCGTCACGATCACCGAGGTGGTTCTTGCCGAATTGTGCGGTGGCATATCCCTGCTGTTTCATCGCATCGCCGAGGGTCGGCGCCCAGTCCGGAATGCCATGGGGCGAGCCGGGCATGCCAACCGTCAGCAACCCGGTGCGAAAAGGGTGTTCACCGAGGATGAACGCAGCGCGCCCGGCGGTGCAGGTTTGCTCGCCGTAGGCATGAGTGAACGTGGTGCCCTCCCTGGCGATACGGTCGATGCTGGGCGTCTCGTAGCCCATCAGTCCCTGGTTGTAGGCGCTTATGTTGCTGACGCCGATATCGTCGCCAAAGATCACCAGGATGTTCGGTTGAGGCGCAGCCTCGGCCAGCGCGACACCTCCAAAAAGCGGGATAGCCGCCAACGCAATGCGTAACAAGCATTGTCGAGTACTCAGCATGTCTTATTCTCCGATCAACGAATTGTGACAACAGAGCAGCGAAGCAGCCTCGACCGGGAACCGAAAGCGTCCCAACTTGAGCTTGATTGCGCTGATTGAAGGCCACTGTTGTTTACAACCGGACAATGATTGGTAGCACCATCGGTCAAATTGTATTCATGCCCGGTGATATGACTGAGATTGATGACGGCCTATCGCGGGGACTGATCGCGAGGTGGGCGGTCAGTTGTAGGGTCGCTGGACGCCGCGAGTTCACTCGAAGCGATCCGGGTTCAACATCTTCAAGGACATCCCAGGAGTAAAATTGCCACTCGCTGAACAAACGGACAAAGCTCGTGGCTAACCAGCGTGAGCTGTGATTGCGACATTTGAATACCCACTGTTATTTCGACAATTCCCGCTTCCGGGCAGGAAGCGGGATGTACAGATTCGAAGGCGTGCCTGTCTCGTTAAAGCGAGCGACCACCATCAACAATAATTTCCGTTCCCACCGTCCAACGAGACTCGTCCGACGCGAGGTACAGCACCGCCTTGGCTACTTCTTCAGGCGTGCCAAAACGGCCAAATGGGATAGTCGCAGCAATATCTTTGTTGACCTGCTCGCGGTAGGCATCGGGGATACCCGCCTTGTCGTACAGCGGCGTGTCGATCGGACCAGGGCTGACCGCATTGACACGAACTCCACGCGGTAGAAGCTCGCTAGAGAGCGTTTTCGACATGTTCAGAAAGGCAGCCTTTGTTGCGGCATAAATGGATGAACGCGCGGCGCCCAGGTGCGCACTGACCGAGGTGTTAAGAACCACCGATGCAGGGTTGGAGAAGACCGGCAGCAGTGCTTGCAGGAGGAAGTAAGGGCCTTTGACATTGATGTCAAAGGAGCGGTCAAACATCTCCTCGTTCCAGTCTTCGATTGGCTTCCAGACGGAGATGCCAGCATTGAGGAAAGCAACGTCGAGCTGCCCGTAATGAGACTGAACAGCATGGGCCAGCTCCTTCTGGGCTGTGACACTGGCGGAGTCGGCTCGTAACACCAGAACCTCACTGCCTAAGACAGCTTGGGCGTTTGCAATTGATTCAGGATTAACACCAGTGACGATCACCCGAGCGCCTTCTGCGAGGAATTGCTTTGCGGTCTCCAGACCAATGCCACTTGTGCCGCCAGTGATGAGCGTACGCTTGCCTTGTAAACGGGACATGTAAATTTCCTCTCATTTGTGACGACCAGTCGGACGACTGACCTTCTGAGAGCAACTATGTATTCATGCTTGAGCGCTGATAAGATGGCCAGAGAGAATACATCTCATGCAGAATTCGCATGAAAGAGGACGTGTGATGGATCGGTTGTTACTGATGAGCTGTTTCGTACGCGCCGTCGAGACCGGCAGTTTTTCAGCTGCGGGACGTGATCTTGGACTCGGACAACCGAACGTCAGCCGTTACGTCGCCGCACTCGAAGATCATCTGCAAACCAGGCTGCTTCACCGATCGACAAGAAAGCTGACGCTCACACCGGAAGGTGAGCGGTACTACGCAGATGCGCGGCGTATTTTGGACTCGGTAGAAGAGTCAGAGTCCTCTCTGAGAGGGAACGTGGCAGCGTCTGGGTTACTGCGCGTCGCATGCCCGACTGCATTGGCGCACACCTTTATCGTGCCCCATGTGGCTAGCTTTCTGGAGCTCTATCCAGAAGTGTCGCTCGATCTCCAGATCAATGATCGCTACGTCAATCTGGTCGACGAGGGAGCCGAGCTCGCGATTCGCATTGGCCACCTGGAGGACAGCGCAATGCGTGCCCGGCCACTAGGGTGGTTCGAGCGTGTGTGTGTGGCCAGCCGCGAGTACTTGGAGAAACGTGGCTCACCCTCTTCGCCTGATGACCTGAAGGAACACGACTGCCTTATTTACACTCTGCTATCTACCGGTACTAACTGGCGGTTTAAAGACATTGATGTCCCGGTCTCCGGTCGCCTGCGGGTCAATTCACCCGAGGCGATACGTGAGTACGTCAATGCAGGATTAGGAATCGCGCAAGGGCCTCAATGGCTTTATGAGGAAGGGCTGAGAAGTGGCAATCTTCAGCTGCTGCTTCGCGACTACGTAGCACCACAGGTGCCGATCCAGGTCATTTACCTAGCGAGTCGGCTGCTGCCCAAGCGTGCCATCGTTTTCATGGACTTCATGGCGGATGTGTTTGCAAAAAGCTCTGCATTCCATGAACGCCTAAGGTAGCCTCAGACCCATGACCTGAATCGCCCCTGGTTTGATAGACACCATTGACCGTCAGCTTGGGGTCGATTCTGTTGAAAAAGTCGGTATTTCAAATCGCCTGAACTCAGGCACGACCACCACCGGAGAACCTACTCACCACATTGAGTGGTTTTTCGGCCCTTCGGTGACCTTTGCTGCTCTGTTATTGGGTTAATTTGAGGTTTTTTGCTTGGTGCAGGCGCACCTATCCCGTAACAGGTGGCCCTTGAGATAAAAATTTGGCCAGCCGTCGCAGGTTCTGCACCGCAGCGGTCAGCGTGAATTCATCCGTCGCGCCACTCATGCCACGTAGCCGCAGGCGATCCAATTTCAGGATGCGCTTGAGGTGGGCAAACAACAATTTCGACCAGACCACCCCACTGATAGCGCGCCCAACGATTTTTTGCTCACTACTTGCTTAACGCGAACAGCATCACGAGCCCCCGGAATGATCAGATGACGCGAGCGCTCACATCCGGTGATGTTCCAGCAAGAAATCCACGAACAACCGCACCCGCGCCGGCATTGCAGAGCCACCTACGAACACCGCATGAATCGGTTCTCGGTCGCCAGGGTTCCAGGCTTCCAGCAGCGGTATCAGGTCGCCGCGTTGTAGATCCTCGCTCACGCTGAATTCGCCGATACGCGCAATACCGGCACCTACTCGCGCGAGTTGTGCCAGCGCTTCGCCACTGCTGCATTCGATGTTGCCGCTGACCTTCAGGGAAAACTCACTTGCGTCGCGGATGAACGGCCAATTGGGTTCGGCACGCCGGAAGTTGAAGCGCAGGCAGTTGTGCCGTAGCAGGTCTTCCGGTTCCTGGGGGATACCGTGGCGCTGCAGATACTCGGGCGATGCCACCACTACCTGGCCGGTGTCGCCGATCCTGCGCGCGGTCAGCGGGCTGTCCGGCAGATGGCCAAAGCGCACCGCCACGTCGGCCTGGCCGCCGAGAATGTCGACTACTTCGTCGCCGAGGGTGAGGTCGACGACGATGTTCGGGTAGCGAGCGCTGAATGCTGCCACCAGGGGAACGATGGCCAGCCGCCCATGGCCAAGGGCGGCGCTGACCCGCAATCGGCCCCTGGGTACGCCCTGGTCGGCGATGGCTTCTTCGACTTCGGCCATATCGGCCAGGATACGTCGGGCGCCGCGCAGGAAAGCCTCGCCCTCTGCGGTGAAGGTGATCGCTCGGGTGGTTCGCAACAGCAGGCGGGTGCCAAGACGTTGTTCGGTACGCGCGATGATCCGACTGACCGCCGAGGGTGTCAGCCCCAATGCACGCGAGGCGGCCGACAGGCTGCCTTCCTGCGCCACGGTGGCGAACACGGCCATTTCACCTGACTTGCCGCTGAAGTCCATTTGTGCCCCTTACGCAAAGGTGATTGCCAGAAATGCTATCTACCGCTTGAAAAGGCTGGATCGTAGCATTAGCGGCATAGATAAGGAGCCTTCCATGCGTATCAATCCACCACTTGTCGCACTCGCCATTGGTGCCTTTGGCATCGGC
>Ga0213827_1000414_pt1 | contig 37256 bp, 39 predicted proteins | sample MC6MC0898MG_FD_180669 | JGI IMG/M metagenome (GOLD analysis project Ga0213827, IMG submission 180669) | Enriched soil aggregate microbial communities from Iowa State University, Ames, United States - MC6-MC0898-MG | ecosystem: Environmental > Terrestrial > Soil > Unclassified | place: USA: Iowa...
ATCGGCGACGCCGCCATGGCGCCCTATGAAATCACCCAGGCCGGTGGCAGTGTCGAACACTGGAACGAAGAGCCGGGCTACGTGTGGATGCAGCGCTTCATGGAGAAGTACAAGAAGCTCATCTGGATCAACCCCTACCCCAAGGATACGTGGGGCTATACCTCCTCGACCAATATCGTGCGCGACTTGATCGAGGACCAGATGTATCCACTGACCTTGCGTGGGCTGGAAGAAGGGATGCGGTTTCTTTCCAAATGACCGTTTAACGGCCAGACAGATCACAGCCTGTGGGAGCGAGCCTGCTCGCGATGGCCATGGGGCTGTGCCGGCCTCTTCGCGAGCAGGCTCGCTCCCACCATGTCTCTAGCTAAACCGCTGCAGCAGCTCCCGATGCTGACGATGCGCGGTCTCCTGCACCACCGGGGCCAGGCGTACCTGCTGCCCCGGCAGGCACTGCGCCAACCGTGCCAGGGCCAGTGGCGTCAGCGCCCCCAACCGTGGATAACCGCCAATGGTCTGCCGGTCATTGAGCAGCACGATCGGCTGCCCGTCTGGCGGCACCTGCACCGCTCCCAGCGGAATGCCTTCGGAAATCATCGGGCGGCCCTGATACTGCAAGGCCGGGCCCAGCAAGCGCATGCCCATGCGGTCGGCGCGGGTGTCCAGGGTCCAGGCGCTGTTGAAGGCATCGAACAGGCTTTGCCCACTGAACTCGCCATGTTGCGCACCCAGCACCAGATCCAGCACCGGCCCGCGAGCGAAGTCCGGGCGCTGCTCGAGCGGCACTTCGCGCAGCGCTGCTGCCGGCCCGGCGTAACTCAGTTCTGCGCCCTTGGCCAGTGGGTGACCGAAGCCGTCCAGCCCACCCAGCTCCTCTCGCACCACAGTGGCGCAACTGCCCAACACCAGCGGCGCAACGAAGCCGCCGGGCGCCGCCAGATAAGCCCGTGCGCCCAGCAGCGGTTGGCTGAACTGCAAGCGCTGGCCCTTGCGCAGGGTAAAACTGCGCCACGGTGCCAGGGGCTGGCCGTCCAGCGACGCGCCGAGATCGGCACCCGCCAGCGCCAGGCAACAATCGTCCTGCGCCTGCAGGGTCAAGCCGCCGAGGGTGACCTCGATCACCGCCGCCTCCAGCGAGTTGCCCAGCAGGCGGTTGGCCCAGGACATCGACAACCAGTCCGCCGCCCCGCCCTGGGTCACGCCCAGGTGGCGCACGCCGAAGCGCCCGGCATCCTGCAACAGGCACAGCGGGGTGCTGGCCTCAATGCTCAAGCGGCTCATGCCGATACCTCCAGCGGGGTGTCATCGCCACCCAGGTTGACGAACTCCGCGTGGCTGACCGCCGCGAAGCGCACGGTATCGCCCGGCTGCAACAGGCTGTAGCCATCGCGCCCACGGTCAAACAATCTGGCCGGGGTGCGGCCAATCAGGTTCCAGCCCCCCGGCGACACCACCGGATAAGCCGCCGTCTGGCGCTCGGCAATCCCGACGCTGCCGGCCGCCACCCGCTTGCGCGGGGTATCGAGGCGCGGCGCGGCCAGCACTTCCTCCACCAGGCCCATGAAGGCAAAACCCGGGGCAAATCCGAGGGCGAACACCTGGTACTCGCGCTCACTGTGCCGGCGAATCACCTCATCCACTGTCAAGCCACTGCGCTGCGCCAGCAGGCTCAGCTCCGGGCCGACACTGGGGTGGTACCAGACCGGCAGCACATGACACTGACCACTGGCCTGGGCATCCGGCGTCAGACCGCTCAGGGCCTGGGCAATCAGCTCCCGAGCCTGGGCCGGGTTCAGGGCGAGCAGATCGTAATGCACCATCAAGGTGGTGTAGGACGGCACCAGGTCGATCAGGTGCCCGGCGAAATTTTCCCGCAGCCGCACGCAGGCGGCGAGCATCCACGGCATGTTGCTTTCGGCAATCTCATCGAACAGACGGACCATCAGGCAATCGATCGCCACCACTTCAACCCGTGGCTTCATGATGGGCTCTGCTGATTCAAGGCCTCGCGGATCCGCTGCACGGCCGCCACCGAACTGGCGTTGTCACCGTGCACGCACAGGGTGTTGGCCTGCAGCAACAACGTGCTGCCGTCGCTGGCGAGCAACTCAGCGCCACGGGCGATGATCAGCGCCTGCTCGATGATTTTTTCGGCAGCGTGATGCACCGCCCCCGGCAACTGCCGCGACACCAGGTGCCCGGCGCTGTCATAGGCACGATCGGCGAAGGCTTCGAACCACAGCGTCACCCCGTACTCATCGCCCAGTGCCTGGGCAGCGCGGTTGTCACGGGTGGCCATCAGCATCAACGGCAGTTGCCGATCGTAGGCCGCAATGGCCTGGATCACTGCGCGCAACTGCGCCGGGTTGGCCATCATGTCGTTGTACATCGCCCCGTGGGGTTTGACGTAACTCACGCGTGCGCCCTGGGCGCGGCAGATACCGTCCAGCGCGCCGACCTGATAGTGCAACAGGTCCTGGATTTCCTCGGCGCTATAGGCCATGGACCGGCGGCCAAACCCTTGCAGGTCCTGATAGGCCGGATGGGCGCCCACCAGCACGCCATGGCTCAGGGCCAGGCTGACAGTCTTGCGCATGATGCTGGGGTCACCGGCATGGAAACCGCAGGCGATGTTGGCACAATCAATGAACGGCATCACCTCGGCATCCAGACCCATGGTCCAGTTGCCAAAGCTTTCGCCGATATCGCAGTTCAGTAACAGGCGGCTCACGGTGAGTGCTCCTGTGAATTTTTATCGTTTTGACCACGGGGCTTCGAGCAGCCCCGCAGATTAGCAGTTACTGCGCGTCGAGTTGCTTGCCACGGGTTTCCGGCAGGCTCAGGGCCGCCAGGATTACCACGCCGTAGGACACCGCCGCGAACGCACCGATCCCCACACTCAGCGGCACGGTCTGGCTGAGCAAACCGATCAACAGCGGGAACAGCGCCGCCAGCGCTCGGCCCACGTTGTAGCAAAAGCCCTGGCCCGAACCCCGGATGCGGGTCGGAAACAGCTCGGTGAGGAAGGCCCCCATGCCACTGAAGATGCCCGAGGCAAAAAAGCCCAGGGGAAAACCCAGCCACAGCATCACGCCATTGCTGACCGGCAACTGGGTGTAGAGCAGGACAATGGTGAACGAACCGACCGCGAACAGAATGAAGTTCTTCTTGCGCCCCAGAATATCGGTCAGGTAGGCGCTGATCACGTAGCCGACGTAGGAGCCGACAATCACCATGGCCAGGTAACCGCCGGTGCCGAGCACGCTCAAGCCACGCTCGTTCTTCAGGAAGGTCGGCAGCCAGGAAGTGATTGCGTAGTACCCGCCGAGGGCGCCGGTGGTCAGCAGCGAGGCGCGAATCGTGGTGCTGAGCATGCCGGGGGCGAAGATCTCGTAGAACTTCGACGGGTTGCTCGGTTCCTGGCGGGCCTTGGCTTCACGGTAGATTTCCGGGTCCTTGACCAGGCGACGAACGAAGATCACGAACACGGCGGGCACGATGCCCAGCAGGAACAGCGCGCGCCAGGCATCTTCGGGCGGCAGCAGGGAAAACAGCACCGCGTAGAGGATCGCCGTCAGGCCCCAACCCAGGGCCCAGCCCGATTGCACCATGCCCACGGCCTTGCCGCGGTCCTTGGCGCGAATCACTTCGCCGATCAGTACCGCGCCAGCGGTCCATTCACCGCCGAAGCCGAAGCCCATCAGGGTCCGGGCGATCAGCAATTGTTCGTAGTTTTGCGCGAAGCCGCAGAGGAAGGTGAAGAAGGCGAACCACAGCACGGTGAGTTGCAGGGTGCGCACCCGGCCGATGCGGTCGGAGAGGATCCCGGCGACCCAGCCGCCGATGGCCGAGGCGATCAGGGTGCTGGTGTGGATCAAGCCGGCTTCGCCAGTGGTGATGCCCCACATCGCGATGAGCGTCGGCACCACGAAGCTGAGCATCTGGGTGTCCATGCCATCCAGGCCATAACCGATCTTGCAGCTCCAGAAGGTACGGCGCTCTTGCTGGTTGATGTTGCGATACCAGTCAAAGGGACCGGGGCGGCTGCCGACCGGGGTCTGGACGGCGTCGGTCGTGTCGGGCGCACTCATGGCGAATCTCCGCGTAATTTTTATTGGTATTGTTCTGAACCGCTACGACGCATATCGTGGGCTCTGGCGCATTTTTCGACGACGGCGGCCTGCCCGTCCAACTAATAAAACCCCTGCCAAGACATAAGAAAAAGTTGATCCCATGAACCTCAAGTTCCTCGAAACCTTCGTCTGGGTCGCCCGGCTGAAAAGTTTTCGCCTCACCGCCGACAAGCTGTTCACCACCCAGGCCTCGATTTCCAGCCGCATCGCAGTACTCGAAGGCGAGCTGGGGGTAAAGCTGTTCCTGCGTGATTCGCGGGGTGTGAAGCTGACGCCAGAAGGCTTGAAGGTGCTCGACTATGCCGAGCAGATGATCGACACCATGCAGGCGCTCAAGCAGTCCCTGGAAACCCGTTCGAGCAAGGCCGGACGGGTGCGGATCGGGGTGATGGACACGGTGATCCACACCTGGCTCAGCCCGCTGGTGGCGCAGATCACCGATCACTATCCGTTGCTGGAAATCGAGCTGGTCGCCGATACCTCGCTCAACCTCTGCGATCAACTGCAAAAAGGCTTTCTCGATCTGATCCTGCAAACCGACCTGCTGCGCCAGGAAAGCGTGCGCAGCCTGGAACTGGCCAGCCACCCGATCGGCTGGATCGTCGCCAGCAACTCGATCTACAACCGCGAGTACGCAAGCATCGTCGAGCTGGCCCGCGAGCGGATCATCACCTACTCGAAAAACTCCCATCCGCACCAGGAAGTGCTCAGCCTGATGCAGGCCAACGGCGTGCTCGCGCCGCGCCTGAACTGCGTGAACTCGGTGTCGGCGATCACCCGCCTGCTGCGTGACGGCTTCGGCATTGGCGCCTTGCCACCGGTGCTGGTGAGCGAAGAACTGGCGCGCGGCGAGTTGACCCTGCTGGCCATCGACCAGCGCCCCCCCAACCTGCAGGTGGTGGTGTCGTGGCGGGTGGGGGCCGAATGGGTCGAGGAGATTGTCGCGCTGTGCCAGCAGGTGGTGGAGGACTATGGGCGCAAGGTGGGTAAGGACTACATCGTACTGGCGAACGCCTGATACGCGTCATCGTTGCACGCGATGGGGCAGCACCGTCATCGCGGTTACAACCCGCGCAAATCCCGCTCTTCGATCGGCCGGCTCTGGCGCAGGCGCTTGCCGCCCAGCACCACCCAGTCGATCAGGCGGAACAGGCATTCCAGGCCGAAGGACAGCAGCATCGCCCCGCCCAGGCCCCAGGCCATGGCTTCGGGGGTCAGCAAGATCTGGTAGCTGTAGCCGTTCCACGTTTCCTTGCGAATGTCCGGGTCGGCCGCCAGCACCACTTGCAGGACGCGGATGTACCACGGACCTTGCATGGCCTGGAATTGCTTGTCCAACGCCACCTGGCGGGTGAGCAAGGTGTTCAGGCTGTCGGCGTCGCTGCGAAAGATCGGGTCATCGCTGGCGCGGTAGTGGGCCACCAGTGCTTGCAGGTCACCCTTGAAAAACTGCTCGGCGGTGTTCTGGAACCCCTGCAGGCCAGTCTGCGACTCGATCAGGTGGGCTTCGACTCGCTTGGCGTAGTCATTGATGAAACCCGGCACCTGGACGCCCACCAACAGGCCGATGGCAAACAACACCAGACGCACATAACTGAGCAACATAGCGGCGGTTCCCTATTCGGTCTGGCCGTGGCTGACGCATTCGCCGCGCCGCCACAGGCTCCATTGGCCCGGTTCGTAGCGGGTCCAGGTTTCGTTTTCGGTCAACGGTTCGGTGGCGATCACGGTTACCACATCGTTGGGGGTGGTCTCGGCCTGGAAGTCGACGATCACGTCCACGTCCTTCAGGCGCGCCGGGCCAAAGGGGGCGCGCCGGGTGATCTGCGCCAGCTTGGTCGAGCAATAGCAGAACAGCCAGTCACCGTCGCTCAGCAGGCAGTTGAACACGCCCTTGCTGCGGTATTCGGCGCAGGCAGCCACCAGGCTCGGCAACAACTGCTCGACCTCCACCGGCTCGGGGAAGGCTGCACGCACTCGGTTGAGTAAATCGCAGAACGCCGCTTCGCTGTCGGTATCGCCCACCGGCCGGTAGAAGCTGGCTGTCGGCTGGAACCCGGCGAGCTGGCCGTTATGGGCGAAACACCAGTTGCGCCCCCACAACTCACGCACGAAGGGATGGGTGTTGGACAGGCAGACCTTGCCGACGTTGGCCTGGCGGATATGGCCGATCACCACTTCGCTCTTGATCGGATAGCGCTGCACCAGTTGCGCGACTTCGGAGTCACAACTCGCCGCCGGGTCCTGGAACAGGCGCAGGCCACGGCCTTCGTAAAAGGCGATACCCCAGCCATCGCGATGCGGACCGGTGCGCCCGCCGCGCTGCATCAGCCCGGTGAAGCTGAACACGATATCGGTCGGGACATTGGCGCTCATGCCCAATAACTCACACATGCCGGGACTCTCGCTTCAATGCAGGGCTATCAGAGACGGGGTTCGACTCGCGAACGCTGGGGGTTGCTCGGCACAGGGGGGCGACCATAACGATCATCGCCAGCCCCGCCGAAGGGTTGGTCGTCCTCGGGATCAGCCGCCCGGGCCGCGGCCTGGGCGGCAGCGGACTGCTGCTTGCGCGCCCTGGCGGCACGTTCGATGGGCAGGCGGATCAGCACGAACACCAGGTACAACCCGAGGGCGATGATGCCGTACATGAACAGGTCGGAGATGGCGCGCCAGGCGTTGTTGCCGACCTTGAACAGCAGGTCGAGGGCGGTAATGGCGATGGCCGGGGCGAACTTCTCCTTCACCGGGTCGATGATGGTCGGGCTGAACAGCAGCACCGCCATGATCAGGCGCAGCGGCTCACGCAGGTAGCGCCACATCCAGCGGGTCATGCGCATCCACACCAACAGGCAGCCCAAAGCGGCAAAGGCGTAAAGGCCCCAAGCGATCAGATAGTCGTTCTCGGTCATGGTGTCCATGGCATGGCAGGCAAAGAGGCGCTTATGATAACGGCTTTTCACTGATCAGGCTGCACCGCTGTCCGTGAAGCCCTTTTTGCACACTTGCCGAGAGCCGCCCATGCCCCACTCCGCCCACGCCAGTAGCGCCCCGATTGCCCACAAGGCCGACGGGGATGATCCGTACGCCTGGCTGCAGGAGCGGGACACGGCGCCCGTGCTCGACTACCTCAAGGCCGAAAACGCCTATCAGCAAGCCATGCTGGCCGACCAGGCTGAGCTGCGTGAAAGCCTGTTCAACGAAATCAAGGGACGGATTCTCGAAACCGACCTGTCGCTGCCCTCCCCTTGGGGTCCGTACCTGTACTACACCCGCACCACCGCCGGTGACGAGTACGCCCGGCATTACCGCTGCCCGCGCCCGGCCGATGACGGCCTGCAAGTCGATGAAAGCGCCGAAGAGCTGCTGCTGGACCCGAACGTGCTGGCCAATGGCGGCTTTTTCTCCCTGGGCGCCTTCAGCATCAGCCCCGACCACCAGCGCCTGGCCTACAGCCTGGACACCACGGGCGAGGAGGTCTACACCCTGTTCGTCAAGGAGCTGGCCAGCGGCAAGGTCAGCGAACTGTCGTTCGCGGACTGCGATGGCAGCATGACCTGGGCCAACGACAGCCTGACGCTGTTCTTCGCCGAGCTCGACGACACCCATCGCCCGCACAAGCTGTACCGCTATCGCCTGGACGGCACCGCCGCCGAAGAAGTGTTCCATGAGCCGGACGGGCGGTTTTTCCTGCACTGCTATCGCGCCAGTTCCGAGCGCCAGTTGCTGCTGTCGCTGGGCAGCAAGACCACCAGCGAAGTCTGGGCACTCGACGCATCCCAGCCGCAGCAGGCCTTCAGTTGCCTGGCGCCGCGGGTCGAAGACCATGAGTACGACGTCGATCACGGCCTGCTCGACGGGCAATGGAGCTGGCTGATCCGCACCAACCGCGATGGCATCAACTTCGCCCTGTACCAGGCCCCCGACACCGGACGGGTGCCGAGCGAGGAGCAATGGCAGAACCTGATCCCCCACAGTGCCGAGGTGATGCTCGAAGGCCTGAGCCTGAACGCCAGCGCCATGACCCTGAGCCTGCGGATCGGTGGCTTGCCGATTATCGAAGTACACCCACAGGGCCTGCCGACGTATCGCGTGCAACTGCCGGACGCTGCCTACAGCCTGTATGTACAGAACAGCCTGGAGTTTGTCAGCGACCGGATCCGCCTGCGTTATGAAGCGCTGAATCGCCCGGCCCAGGTACGCCAGCTGGAACTGGCCAGTGGCGTGCAGCACGTCCTCAAGGAAACCCCGGTGCTCGGCCCGTTCGATGCCGACGCCTATGTCAGCCAGCGCCTGTGGGCGACGGCCCCGGATGGTACCCAGGTGCCGATCAGCCTGGTGGTCAAGCGGGAGATGCTCGGCCAGCCGAACCCGCTCTACCTCTATGGCTACGGCGCCTACGGCGAAAGCCTCGACCCGTGGTTCTCCCACGCGCGCCTGAGCCTGCTCGACCGTGGCGTGGCCTTCGCCATCGCCCATGTCCGCGGGGGCGGTGAACTGGGCGAAGCCTGGTACCGCGCCGGCAAGCAGGAACACAAGCAGAACAGCTTCGACGACTTCACTGCCTGCGCCGAGCACCTGATCGCCAACGGTTTCACCAGCGCTGCGCAACTGGTGATCAGCGGTGGCAGCGCCGGTGGCCTGCTGATCGGCGCGGTACTCAACCAGCGCCCGGAGCTGTTCGCCGCGGCCATTGCCGAAGTGCCCTTTGTCGACGTGCTCAACACCATGCTCGACCCGGACCTGCCGCTGACCGTCACCGAATACGACGAGTGGGGCAACCCGCAAGAGCCCGAGGTCCATGCGCGGATCAAGGCCTACGCGCCTTACGAAAACGTCCGCGCGCAAGCCTACCCGGCAACCCTGGTGATCGCCGGCTACAACGACAGCCGCGTGCAGTACTGGGAAGCGGCCAAGTGGGTGGCGAAACTGCGGGTGACCAAGACCGACGACAACCTGTTGCTGCTCAAGACCGAACTGGGTGCCGGGCACGGCGGCATGAGCGGGCGTTACCAGGGCCTGCGCGACGTGGCCCTGGAATACGCCTTTGTGTTCAAGGTGCTGGGGATCTGACGTTGACGCACCGGCCAACCCGACACCTGTAGCAGCTGCCGAAGGCTGCGTTGGGTTGCGTAGCGACCCCCGGCGGTATTGCCAAGTTGATTGAACGTCCTGCGGCCGTTGACGCAGCCTCGCGCTGCTCGACAGCTGCTACGGGGGTTCGGAGACTAACCGCCCGGGGTTTTGCTCTTTGCCGAGGTTGGCTCCAGTCCCGGCAAGGTCTGGTCCTTGGGCGGATTGGGTTTTTCGATGGGTGGCAACAGCAACTCACGGCTGCTGCCACTGCCGGCCTTGGGCACTGGCGTGGGGGTGATCTGCGGGTAAGGCGTGGGGGTTGCGGTGCCGGGTGAGCCGGGGGCCGCCGAAGGTGTGACCGGGATTGCCTGCAACTCTTGCGCGTGACCCGCACTAATCGAGAGCGCGGCCAGCACAATGACCGTTAGAATGGTGCGCTTCATCAATGGCTCCGTTGCCCTTGCTTGATGTTTCAAGGCTACTCCCAACCGCGCAAGAATGCCCTGATCAATGCCAGTTTTCCCAATGAGATTCCCATGAAACGTTTCGTTCTGCTCGACACCACCCCAATCCCCGAAAACGGCGGAGCCCTGTGCCTGTTCGAGTACGGCGAAGATTTCGTCATCAAGATCCAGGGCGGCGATGGCGGACAACTGATGAACACCCGCATGCACGGCTCCGAAGACGCCCTGGCGGAGATTCCCTGCCGCAAAGTCGCTGGCCGGCCGAACTCGCGAGTGTTGATCGGTGGCCTGGGCATGGGCTTCACCCTCGCCTCGGCCCTCAAGCACCTGGGCAAGAGCGCTGAAGTGGTGGTCGCCGAGCTGGTGCCGGGAGTGGTGGAGTGGAACCGTGGCCCGCTGGGCGAGAAAGCCGGCAAGCCGCTACTGGACCCGCGTACGGTGATCCGCATGGAGGACGTGGCCAAGGTCCTGCAGGCCGAACCCCAGGGCTTCGACGCGATCATGCTCGACGTCGACAACGGCCCCGAAGGCCTGACCCAGAAAGCCAACAGCTGGCTGTACTCCGCTGGTGGCCTGGCCGCCTGCGCCAAGGCCTTGCGTCCCAAGGGCGTACTGGCGGTGTGGTCGGCCAGTGCCGACCGGCAGTTTTCCGACAAACTGAAAAAAGCCGGCTTCAAAGCCGAAGAGGTGCAGGTGTTCGCCCATAGCAACAAGGGCACCCGCCACACCATCTGGATTGCCGAGAAGCTCAAGGGCTGAGCTAAACTCTGTTGATAACCGTCATTCGTCTTCTACAAAGGTGAACCCATGAGTTCGTCCACCCCAACCAACACCTCGAAACTGGACCGAATCCTCGCTGACAACCAGCGCGACAAGGAAATGGGTTACCGCGACAAGGCCCTGAAGATGTATCCGCACGTCTGCGGGCGCTGCACCCGTGAGTTCTCCGGCAAGCGCCTGAGCGAGTTGACCGTGCACCACCGCGACCACAACCACGACAACAACCCGCAGGACGGTTCCAACTGGGAGCTGTTGTGCCTGTATTGCCACGACAACGAACACTCGCGCTACACCGACCAGCAGTACTTCAGCGAAGGCTCCCTGAGCACCCCGAAAATCGCCAAGGCGACCCACAACCCGTTTGCCGCGCTGGCCGGGCTGATGAAAAAAGACGATTGATGATCTTGTCTCATCGCGAGCAGGCGGAGCGCCGCCTGCTCGCGATGGCGATGCCTGAACCACCACCAATCCGCAAATCAGACACCCTCCCCCAATCCCCGTATAATCGCGCTCTTTTTCCCGAAGGCACCCCGCTCGTGGCAGACAAACGGTACAGCTGCATTGGTTTGTATAACCCCAAATCACCGGAGAACGTTGGCTCGGTGATGCGCGCCGCTGGCTGTTATGGCGTGGCCTCGGTGTTCTACACCGGCAAGCGCTATGAACGCGCCGCCGACTTCGTCACCGACACCAAGCGGGTGCACTACGACATTCCGCTGATCGGCATCGACGACCTGAAAAAAATCCTCCCGCTGGGCTGCGTCCCGGTCGCGGTCGAACTGGTAGATGGCGCCCGCTCGCTGCCCGAGTACACCCACCCGGACCGCGCGCTGTACATCTTTGGCCCCGAGGATGGCTCGCTGGACAAAGAGATCCGCGACTGGTGCGAAGACGTGGTCTACATTCCCACCACCGGCTGCATGAACCTGGCCGCCACCGTCAATGTGGTGTTGTACGACCGCATGGCCAAGGGCCTGAATACCCGCTCCGGGCCTAAATTCCGCTGATCGGGCCCACGCCCGATGGAACGACTCGAGCTCTGGCGCAGTCAGTTTTATATCCATTGCCCCTGAGGAGACAGATGATGAACGAACTCAAACGCGTAGAACGTATCGACTCCACTCCCTTCCAGACCCAACCCACCCAGAACGTGCAAGGCTGGGAGCGCATCGGCTCGCTGGCGGGGGGCGTGGTGATGGTGGGCAAGGGCCTGCGCCGTGGCGGCGTGTTCGGCCTGATCCAGGTGGCACTCGGTGGCGTCGCCCTGGCGCGGGGTATCACCGGCCATAGCTCGGCCAAAAGCTTCCTGGAAAAGAGCCGTCAGGACCTGGACAACGTCCGCGCGAAAATCGAACGGGCCGGTGAGGACCTGAAAATCCTCAAGGCCAACGCCGAGGCCGCGACCCACAACGCGACCGGGACCGGGACCGGGACCGCGACCAGCAACCATTCGGTGAACTCACCCAAGTCCGGGGAGTAAACCGCGCGACGCATGCGCTAGTGCAACAACTCGCTACCCAGGACCTTCGATGGCTCGCCGATGATGCTTTCGGCCAGCGCCACGAACTCCTGGGTGCTGACCCGTTCCAGGTGCATGGCACCGCGGAGCATATCGTCGAGTGAGCGCTTGTTGCGGGTTTTCAGGCGAATTTCGCGATCCAGCTCCTGCATCAGCAGTACCGCCCTGGCCACCTGGGCCGGGTTGGCCTGTTCGCCGCGCAGGCTACTGACCCCATGGCCAGTCTTGGCCAGGCTGTTTTCCAGCACCTGATAGCGCTCATCGCTCATGCCGCCGGCCCGGCGCAGCAGTTCAATGGCGTAGAACTCGGCAAAACCTTCGCTGATCCAATCACTGCGCTCTTCGTCGCTGATCCGCGCGAACATCTGCGCCAGTTCACGCAACAACGGGCTGTTGCCGCTTTCGCTGATCAGCGGCAGACGGCTGTGCAGGTAGATCGATTCGTGCCCGGCCGTACTGCCGCGCCACATCGGGTCGGCGGCGCCGACGATCAGCAGCTTGTCCGGGTGCCGAGGGTACAACGCTTGCACCTGCGGCCAGACGAATGTCAGCAGGGTCAGCACGTCCATGCGGCGCATGCCCTGCCCGCGTGGCGAGGCGACCGTGACTTCGGTCTCGCCCAGGCGGGTCCGGCGCGCACCCAGGTTGCCGGCGAGCATCCAGCCGGTGGGCCGGTCAAACAGTCGGGAAACGTTATCGATGCGAAAGCGGTTCTTGCCGATGCGCGGCCAGGCCGTCTCGATGCTTTTCCAGCCAGGCGGCAACTCGAACGCCAGGCGCGCCACCAGCTCGATGCCATCTTGTTGATCCAGGTGCGCTGCCGGCACCAGGTCATCACCGCGCATCAAGGCCCAGTTCGGCGTCATCCGGGTCTCGAAGGTGGCGTTCTTGCGTGGCTGGCTGATACGCACCCGATACGTCAGGCTGGCCTTGTCGGCCGCAGGTTGCCAGACGCCGCGCACGGCCTTGCCCGGGGTCAGTTGCCACTGGCCGTCGGCCTTGAAATCGCTGTAGCGGCTGCCGTCCGCCAGGTCGAAATCCAGGCTGCGCACCGCCGAGCCCTGAGCCAGGGTCACGCGCACTTCGGCCTGGTCGCTTTGCGGCAACAGGCGCACGTGGTAATCCAGATCGACCTTCTTGGCCGCCCACACCGATGAACTCAGCACCAGCAGCGACAATGCCAATGGCAAGCGCACAGCCATACACACTCCTTCGTGTTTCACTTGGACAACGCGCGGCGCTTTAACCGGCGCGAAAAATCAGATGATCTTCCCAATCATCCTCGGCCACACTGCCTTCGGCGAGCATGCGCCCGGACTGGGAAATTCGCTCATGGTGCACCGCGTCGCGATCGCCGCACACCAGGTGATGCCAGAGCGGCAAGTCCTTGCCTTCACTGACCAGGCGATAACCGCAGGTAGGCGGCAACCACTTGAACTCATCGGCCTTGCCCGGCGTCAGCTGGATGCAGTCCGGTACCGAGTCGCGGCGGTTCGGGTAGTCGCTGCATTGACAGGTCTTGAGGTCCAGCAGTTTGCAGGCGATGCGCGTGTAGTAGACGCTGTTGTCGTCTTCATCCTCGAGCTTTTGCAGGCAGCACAGACCACAGCCATCGCACAACGACTCCCACTCCTGCTGGTCGAGTTGGGCGAGGGTCTTGCGTATCCAGAACGGTTCAACTTTGGCGGCCATGGTTCAAGCATCTGCATCTACGATGGAAAAGGCCGCCAGTCTAGTGCCCAAGCCCCTGTGGGCCAAGCGCTGGCGACTGCCGGTACGCCGGCACTTGTCAGTTTTCCCGGGGCGCAGTAGCTTTGCAGGTCGCAAAAGCCCCACTGCCCAGCCAACTGTGCGCCCCGGTTTTTACTGCTCTGTTCACCCATCGACCTTGCCAGGAATCTCTTTCATGAGCGCCAATCCCCGCGTTGCCGAATATGCCATCCACCCGCAGTTCACCGAGCGCTGGTCGCCACGGGCCTTTACCGGAGAAACCATCCCGGAAGAAACCCTGCTGAGTTTCTTCGAAGCCGCCCGTTGGGCCCCTTCGGCCTACAACTCGCAGCCTTGGCGGTTTCTCTACGCGCGCCGGGACACGCCGAACTGGGAGCGTTTCCTCGGCCTGCTGAATGAGTTCAACCGTGGCTGGGCCCAACACGCTTCGGCGCTGGTCATCGTGATCTCGAAAACCACCTTCACCGCGCCTGGTGCCGATGCCGAAACCCCGGCCTTGTGGCACACCTTCGATACCGGTTCGGCCTGGGGCCACCTGGCCCTGCAAGCCTCCATCAGCGGCTGGCACACCCACGGCATGGCCGGCTTCGATCAGGAGCTGACCCGCAAAGAGTTGAATATTCCAGAAGGCTACGCACTGCACGCCGCCGTGGCGATCGGCAAGCTGGGCGACAAGGCCACCCTGGCCGAGTACCTGCAAGCCCGCGAAGTCCCAAGCCCACGCCGGCCGCTGAGCGAACTGGCGGCCGAGGGTGATTTCACCCTTTAAACGGCAACCCTCCCCTGTGGGAGAGAGCCGCCCGGCTCTCTCCCACAATGGGGTTGGGATTGGTGGGGGGCTCAATAGCCGCGGTTGAAATCCACTTCGCCGCGCAGCGCTTGCCCGGCCTGATAGGCCCGCAGGTTCTCGACAAACAGCTGCGCCATCAGCGCCGGTGAAGTCGGTGCCGAGCTGTGGCCGGTCAACAGCAAGCCCCAGGCGGTCCAGAATGGGTGGCGCTGGGGCAGCGGTTCCTGGCGGCAGACATCAATGACGGCGCCGGCCAGATGCCCTTCCTTCAAGGCCTCCACCAGGTCGGCATCGACCACCGCCACACCGCGCCCGGCGTTGATCAGCAGGCCCGTGGGCTTGAACTGCTTGAACAGCGCGGCGTCATACAGGTCATGGGTGCTCGGCGTGTTGGGCAGCAGGTTGACCACATAGTCGACTTCACCCACCAGACGCCCAAGATCCTGCAGCCCGGCGACTTCGATGAACGGTGCCTGTTCCCGGGGCGTGCTGGCGATGCCGTACAACAACACACCAAAGGGCTTGAGGAACTCGGCAACGCTCTGGCCAATGTCCCCGGTGCCGACGATCAGCACCTTGCGCCCTACCAGGCTCTGGCCCTGGCGACTGTCCCACTTGCGCTCGACCTGGCTGACCAGGCGCGGCAGCACTTCGCGCTCATGCCCGAGCATGTACGTCAGCACGTACTCGGCCATCACCTGGCCAAAAATCCCCACGGCGCGGGTCAGGCGATAGTGCCGCGGCAGCCCTTCCACCAGGAGCGGCGTAATACCGGCCCAGGTCGACTGCAGCCACTGGGGCTGGTGGCCCTGGCGCAACAGCGTCGCCAGCAAGTCGGGCTGCCCCAGCCACACCGGGCAATCGGCGGCCAGGCCGGCCAGTTCCGCGGAGTCGCCGCTGGTCATGACCTGCAGCTCGGGCGCCAGTTGCCCCAGGAGTTGGGCATACACAGCGTAGTCGTGTTCAGCAATCAGAACGCGCATGGTTCAAACCTTAAAAAACAGTGCACAAGGCCGCCGAGGGAGTGTGCTCCCACGTTTGCGGCCACCGCCAGAAAAAATCCAGTGCCGGTCGCCGTCAGATCGGATCGTTACGTCGCAGCAACTCTTCGGGCAAGTGCTCGATGTACTCGTCTTCGGCGGGCGGCATTTGCAGGTGGTAGCCCTGCTTGTCGAGATTTTCCAGGACCTGGGTAATGTCTTCACGCGAGAGCTTGCGCTCCGGGGTCAGCACCAGGTCGAAGGCGTGATGGGGTTTGCCGAAGGCCAGCAACAGGCTTTCCGGTACACGCTCCAGGGCATCGCTCTTGAGCACGTAGAGGTACATTTCGTTTTTCTTCAGGCTTCGGTAGATCGAGCAGATACGTTTCAAGGCTGTTCTCCGGCAGTGGCCAGGCTGTCGAGCAAGGCCTGGCCCATCAGTTCGCGGCGCCAGCCACGCAGCGATTCAGGCAATTGGTAGGGACCGTCCGGGAAGCCGCTCTTGAGCAAGGCCTCCAGGGTCTTCTTGCGCAACATCAGTTCAGGGGCGATGTTCAAGCGCTCCGCTTCGGCCTGGCCCAGCGCGCGCAGGCGCTTGACCAGGGCGGCGGCTTCGATCGGCAACGGCTCGGGCACAGCGGCTGGCCACTGCTCAGCTGGCACGCTGGCGGCCCGCTTGATCAGGTCCAGCAGGAACTCGCCGTCCTGGCGCACGGTGCGCGGGTGCATGTCTTCGATTTTCGCCAACGCCGCGAGGTTGTCCGGTTGGGTCCGGGCCAACGGCCACAACGAATGCTCACGCACGATGCGGTTGCGCGGCAGGTCGCGGGCCCGGGCTTCAAGCTCGCGCCAGGCACAGAGCTCGCGCAGCACGGCCAGTTGGGCGCGGGACAGTTTCCAGGCCAGCTTGGCCTCGCGGTAGACCTCGTACGGGTCGGTTTCGCGGCGCAGGTTGGCCACCAGTTCGGCGCCATCCTCCAGGACCCAGGCGAACTTTTCGTCCGACAACTTCGGCCGCAGGCGCACGAACACTTCCGCCAGGTGCAGGGCGTCTTCGGCGGCGTAGCTGATCTGGGTCTCCGACAGCGGACGTTGCAGCCAGTCCGAGCGGGTTTCACCCTTGGGCAGGTCGATGTCCAGCACTTGCGAGACCAGGCGCGAGTAGCCCATGGAGAAGCCCAGGTTCAGGTAGGCGGCGGCCAGCTGGGTATCGAACAGCGGCGCCGGCAGGCTGCCGGTCAGGCGCAGCAGGACTTCGAGGTCTTCGCTGCAGGCATGCAGCACCTTGAGCACCGCCGGGTTTTCCAGCAATGCGGCCAGGGGCTGCCAATCGTCGATGGTCAAAGGGTCAATCAGGTAAGCGCGCACGCCGTCGCCGATCTGCAGCAAGCCTGCAATCGGATAGAAGGTGTCGACCCGCATGAATTCTGTGTCGAGGGCGACGAACGGCAACTGCTGCCATTGGGCGCAAAACTGACCGAGGCTATCGTTGTCGCGAATCCAGTGAATATCGATGGCCACACGGCTCTCCCTTGAAGAATGGCGCGCAGTATATATCGCCCCCGGCGATTTCCGCGCATCCACTGAGCAAGAGCGTAGGCGAAATGATCTACGGCACGCGGCCAAGCGCTCGCCGGATCAGTCCTGGCTGAGTTTGCGCAGGACGTACACCCGGGTCGCGGCAATGCCCGGCAACACATCCTGGTGCATGAGGACCTTGAAGCCGGCCGCCTTGAACTCGGCCTCCAACTGGTGTTTGCCGACCCCGGGCGCGGCTTGCGCCTCCAGGCCGGTGACCCAACTGCAGCGACCCGCCAGCCGCACGACCACAATCAGGGTGTCCCGGCTCACCCGCTGGAACTCCTGGAGCAGGGCCATGCGGTGTTCGGTCCGCGCCAGGTGCTGGAACAATGTCGAACAGACGATGCAGTCCACCGCATTGGCCGACAGGCCGATGGAGAAGGCCGAACTCTGCAAGGTCCGGATGCGCGTCAGCAGGCTCGCGGACTGGTGCGTACGGGCATGCTTGAGCGTGTCCGGGGACGGGTCGGCCGCCAGGATCACCCGGTTGCCGTGCTCCCCCAATACCGGCCAGTACCGCCCGACGCCACAAGCCACGTCCAGCACCAGGCCAGGCTCCCCTGCTGCGTTGAGCGCATTGCGCAGCAAATGCTCGCGGCGCCACTGCGCCAAACGCTGGCGCCAGCCCGGTGGTTGGGGCTCGACGCAGGCACAGGCATGCTGTTGGCCATGGCGCTCAGCAGATTCGCGCTCGATGGAAGAGGGAGGGTGGGCGGACATGAGGGCGACTCTTGTAAGGTGTCTGCTGGGGCCAGCCTGGGGGCTGGCGTAGAGATCAGGTGGCGGGCGTTCAACCCTTGGCCAGGACGCCATCGACCACGGCACCTCGGCAGCCGGCGAACAGGTCCAGATCGGGGTTGTAGACCTTGCTGTTGACCTCCAGCAGCCCCAGCATCGAATGAAACAGGTTGTCCTGGCTCAGGGGCTTTTCCCGGCTCAGTTGCAAGCAGTGGGTGTCGACCGAGAACGCCTTTTGATAACTGTCGGAGAACCAGGCGAGCATCGCCACATGCTTCTGCTGATCAGGGGCAAGCATGTAGGGCGTGCCATGCAGGAACAGGTTGTACTCGCCCAGGGATTCGCCGTGGTCCGACAGGTACAGCATGGCCGTGTCGACTTTTGCCTGGTTGTCGCGCAACAGGTCGATCAGGGTCGACAGCACATGGTCGGTGTAGACCAGGGTGTTGTCGTAGCCATTGACGATGCTTTCCCGGCTGCAATTGTTCAGCGCATTGCTCTCGCACACCGGGGTGAAGCGCTCGTACTCCTTGGGATAACGCTTGAAGTACTCGGGACCGTGACTGCCCATCTGGTGCAGGACCAGCACGGTGTCCTTGTCCAGGGTGTCGATGAAGTGCTGCAGGCCCTGCAGGAGGATTTCATCGCGGCATTCGCTGTTGGCGCAGAGCACCGGGTCCTTGAAGTTGCTGACATCTTCCACGGTCACCCGGTCGCAGGTGCCCTTGCAGCCCGATTGGTTGTCCCGCCAGATGACGTCCAGCCCGGCATGCTTGAGCACGTCCAGCAGGCCTTCTTCATTCTTCGCCTTGCTGGCGTCATAGTCCTTGCGGCCCATGTTGGAGAACATGCAGGGCACCGAGACCGCGGTTTCCGTGCCGCAGGAATGCACGTCGGTGAAGGCGATCAGCCCCGCTTCCTTATCCAGTTTTGGCGTGGTGTCACGCCCGTAGCCAAGAATGCCGAAGTTCTCGGCGCGGGCACTTTCGCCCACCACCAGTACGGTCAGGGATTTGCGCCCGTGGGTCTGCCAGGTCGGATTGCGCTGAGCGTCTTCACCAAGTTTGACGAACGGTTGCTGCGCCGACTTCACTTGCTCACGCACATAACCGATGGACGCGCCGATGTAGTTGCTCGGCACGACCATCAAGCGCAATTCGTGGTGATTGCGAAACAACGAAGACAACCCTTGATAGTTAACCAGTGCCACGCCACCGATCACCACCGCCGAGGCGCCTGCGACCAACACTTTACTGAGTAACTCACGGTGCCAGCGACGATAACTAATCGGGGTTTTCCACAAAATAAACGACGGCAGCACACCCAATAACAAGTTGTACGCCAGTAACTTTAGCGACAATAGATCACGAACTTCGGTGGCATTGGTCTCGGCAAAGTTGCGCAGCATCCCGGCATCGACCAGCACGCCGTACTGACTCATGAAATACGCCACGCCGGCACTGGCCATGAACATCAGAGTCAGCACTGGCTTGAACAAAGGACGGAAGGCCAGCAGGGTCAGGATCAGGTTGAAAGCACAGACAATCATTACGCCGAACGCCACCCGCATGCCGATGCCCTGGGCATCACTGGCGGTAATGTCGAACAGGTGCTGCCAGAGGACAGCGTTGTAGCCGGCCAACAGAAACACACTGGCAATCAACGTCACCCATTCCGGGCGTACGGCTTTTATTTTAAACATGGGAGGTCTGCTTGTTCCTGAAGTCAGTGCCGCCAGCAAAGAACGAACTATTCTTTCCTGAACACAGCACAAACTTTAAGCAGCCTGGCATCAATGTTTCGTGAAAAAGACGCCAACAAATAGTGGATTAACCACTCTTTGTTGGCGTCTTGTTTGTTAATTATTCCTATCTCACGCCTGATGCAAGTACCAGCGCCAGTCCTGCTCGCCGACTTCGCCCATGAACTGACGGTACTCGGCACGCTTGACTGCCAGGTAGACCCCAAGGAAAGGCGCACCAAAGGCATCCCGGGCCCAGGCCGAATTTTCCAGGGCGCGCAGGGTGGTCAGCCAGTCCGTGGGCAGTAATTCCTTGGCCTGGGCGTAGCCGTTGCCCTCGACCGGCGCTCCCGGGTCGCGCTGCTCGCGAATGCCGCGATGAATGCCAGCCAGGATTGCCGCGGCTGCCAGGTAAGGGTTGGCATCGGCGCCGCAGATGCGGTGTTCGATATGCCGCGAGAACGCCGGCCCACCGGGTACCCGCAGGCTCACGGTGCGGTTGTCGACGCCCCAGGTGGCGGCCAGCGGCGCGTAGCTGTTGCTCTGAAAACGGCGATAGGAGTTGGCGTTGGGGCAGAACAACAGCAAGGAGTCGAGCAAGGTGCTGAGCATGCCACCGACCGCCTGGCGCAGCAGCGGCGTGCCATCGGGGGCGTCGCTGGCAAACAGGTTATTGCCGTCCTTGTCGGCGATGCTGACGTGCATGTGCATGCCGGTACCGGCCAGGTCATCGAAGGGCTTGGCCATGAAACAGGCACTCATCCCATGCTTGTGGGCCACGCCCTTGACCAGGCGCTTGTAGCGTACCGCCTCGTCCATGGCCTGCAGGGCATCCTCACGGTGTTCGAGGGTGATCTCGACCTGGCCCGGCGCGTATTCGGAGATCGCCGTGCGGGCCGGGATCCCCTGCAGCTTGCAGGCGGCGTAGAGGTCGGCGAGAAACGGCTCGATCTGCTCCAGTTCGCGCAAACCGTAGACCTGGGTCGAACGCGGCCGCCCACCGTCGACGTCTCGCGCCGGTTGCGGGCGGCCCTGGCTGTCGCGCTGCTGGTCGAGCAGGTAGAACTCCAGCTCCGCGGCCATCACCGGGTAATAACCGTCGGCCTTGAGCCCATCGATCACCTTGGCCAGCAAATGCCGAGGATCGGCGACAGTCGCCGGCATGCCTTCTTGCGGGTGCATGCTGACCTGCACCGCCGCCGTCGGAATCTGCCGCCAGGGCATGCGTTGCAAACTGCCGCTGACCGGGTAGGCGCGGCAATCGATGTCGCCGACTTCCCAGACCAGCCCGGAGTTTTCCACGTCGTCGCCATTGATGGTCAGGCCCAGAATGGTGCTGGGCAGCGGCCGCCCGCTCTGGTAGACCGCCAGCAACTCATCGCGGTGCAACAACTTGCCCCGGGGCACGCCGTTGTTGTCGAGGATGAACAACTCGAACATCTCGATATCGGGGTTGGCTTCAAGAAAGGCAGTGGCTTCTTGCAGGGAGGCGAAGGGGGTCGTGGCAACACTCATGGGAAATCTCGTATGTCCGCATCAGGCAAGCGTCAAGGCGCCGGCCATTGTATCCATCACCATTGGCGTGGATGTGTGGGAAGAATCAGCGGGACTTGCGCGAATCCGGTGGGCGCGCATGGCGGCAGTGCCATAGCGCCCAAAAGGCCAGTTCCGAAGGCAGGGCAGACAGGTTCAATGCACTGGCGGGCAGGAATCGACGCCGAGACTGACGGCATGACGCACGAGCGCCAGACGCAGCTGGGGGGTGAGTGTCGATCGAGCAACCGTCCATAGGGTGAACCGCAGAACACAGAGGGCGAACAGCGTCACACGGGGCAATGGGTCGTTAAATCCACACTTGAAGAACCTTGGTTGCAGATGTGCTAAACATTCATGCCCTGCAACACTTGCTCGACAAACGCCGCACCCTGCGAGAACTCACGTCAACCCTGCGAGGACTGCGTCCTCGAACGCAGCCTCGCAAGCTCGGCAGCTGCTACAGCATTCGGGGTTGTCCTGTGTAGCAGCTGTCGAGCCTGCGAGGCTGTGTCAGCGGCCGCAGGACGTTCATTCAACTTGGCAACACCGCCGCCGGGGGTCGCTGCGCAACCCAACGCAGCCTTCGGCAGCTGCGGGGGGATTCGGGAGCCGAGTTACGGGGTAGCGGAGGTCGCCAGCGCAGCAACGGATATGCCCCACCTCCAACAAATTTAATTTCTAAATCCCCCCGCCGACTTTCTGATTTGCCGCCGCCCACCCCCTACCCGCCTAATCCAGCCCTCGCCCCCCAAGGTCCGATTATGCAAACCGTACGCGCCACCACCCGCCCCGCCATCTGGCTGATGCTCGCCGTCGTCCTGGTCGCCCTGAACCTGCGCCCGTCCATGGCCGCCATCGGTCCGCTGCTGACTGGCATCCGCAGCGACATCCCCCTGAGCTTCAGCCTCGCCGCCCTGCTCACCATGCTGCCGGTCATGGCCATGGGACTGGCGATGTTCTTCGGCATGCGCATCAGCCGCCACCTGGGAGAACATCGCACCGTGGTCCTGTCGCTGTTGATCATCGGCCTGGCCACCGCCTCCCGGTTGTTCCTCGACTCGGCCGCCGAACTGATCTTCAGCGCCGTCCTGGCCGGGATCGGCATCGCCCTGATCCAGGCCCTGCTGCCGGCACTGATCAAATCCCGCTTCAGCGAGAACGTCTCGCTGTTCATGGGCCTGTATGTCACCTCGATCATGGCCGGCGCAGCCATTGCCGCGTCATTCGCGCCCCTGGTGATGGTGCGCACCGGCAGTTGGCGCATTGGCCTGGCGGTCTGGGCGGCACTGGCGGTTGTCGCCTTGCTGTTCTGGTACGCCCAGCGTTCGGCCATCGCTCCCCAGGCCAGCCCAACCGTCAACAACACGCCCTTTGCCGGCTATCCCCGCGCCTGGCTGCTGGCCATTTTCTTTGGCCTGGGCACGGCGTCCTACACCTGTGTGCTGGCCTGGCTGGCGCCGTATTACGTGGAGAAAGGTTGGAGCGAACAGAGCGCCGGCCTGCTGCTGGGGTTCCTGACGGCCATGGAAGTGATCTCCGGCCTGCTGACCCCGGCCCTGGCCAACCGCAGCCGCGACAAACGCCTGGTGCTGATGGTGTTGCTGGGCCTGATCGTCGCCGGTTTCTGCGGGTTGATCCTCAGCCCCGAGTCCCTGAGCCTGCTCTGGCCGTGCCTCTTGGGGCTGGGCATCGGCGGGCTGTTTCCAATGAGCCTGATTGTCTCGCTGGACCACCTCGACAACCCCCAGCGCGCCGGCGGCCTGACGGCCTTCGTGCAAGGCATCGGCTACCTGATTGCCGGGGTTTCGCCGCTGATTGCCGGGATGATCCGCGATCAACTGGGCAGTTTCGAATGGGCCTGGTGGGCGCTGACCGCAGTGGTGCTGGTCATGATGCTGATGGCCCTGCGCTTCGACCCACGCCACTACGCCAGGCACATCGACTGAGCAGCCACGGCTGCGGCGCATGGTCCTGAGCCGCACCTTCCGTTAGCATCCCTGGTTCAGGCGTGTGCGTTACCTGCGCACGCCGCTGAACGGACGTTATGGATGCTCAACAGTAACTTGCTGCGCAAGCTCGATATGCAGGACCTCATGGTGTTCATCGCGGTGTATGAGCAGTGCAATGTCAGCGGCGTGTCCGACGCCCTGTGCGTCAGCCAGTCCACCGTGAGTTATTGCCTGAAGAAACTGCGCACCAGCTTCGAGGACGAGTTGTTCATCAACACCCGGACCGGCATGCGGGCGACCGACAGGGCCAGCAGCATGTACCCCCATGTGCTGCAGATCATCGAGAGCATCAACCTGTGCCACGCCGGGGTCCAGGCGTTCGACCCGACCCGCCGGGCCGTGACCTTCAACCTCTGCGCCCCGGAGTACTTCGAACAGTTGGTCCTGCCGCGCCTGCTGCAACGCTTCGCCCAGGTCGACCTGCCGGTGACCATCAATGTGCACAAACTCGAAAGTGAGATTCCCGCCGAGGCGCTGCGCGACGGCCGCATCGACCTGGTGATCGGCTTCGGCCCCAACTTTCATCAGCACCACAGTGACTTCAAGTCCCAGGTTTTGCTCAGCGATGACCTGGTGTGCGTGGTCGACCACCACGCCCCGCACCCGACGCCGCGCTTCAGCCTGCAGGCTTTCGCCCAGCGCCGGCATGTCTTTCCCACGCCCTGGACGTCGAGCACCAACATGGTCGATGGCTGGCTCGCACAACAGGCCCACAAACGGCAGGTGGTCGCCCGCGCCAACAGCTACAGTGCGGCGCTGAAGTTGATTGTCGGCACCGATTACCTGCTGGCCATGCCCCGGCGTATCCAGCAGTTGCTGGCCAGCGAACCCGGGTTCAGCCATTACGAGGCGCCCCAGGGTTTGCCGGGGTTCAGCCTGGACATGCTGTGGAGCGAGGCCAGCGACCTGGACAGCGCCAACACCTGGCTGCGCGAGCAGGTGCTCAAGGCCTGCGCCGTGCAAGCGCAGGATTGAAGTGTGCGGCGGGTCTCAGCGACCGATGGCGGTCTTGGTGTAGGACTCGCGGTCAATGTCCAGGACTTCGACGCACAGTTGCACCTCGACCCCGGCCGGCCATTCGCACAGGTCCTGCAGGACCGCCAGCAGGCTATCGGACAATTGCTTCTTGATCGCCGGCGAACGGCCGCTGAGTATCGCCAGTCGCACCGCCACGAAGCCCCGCTCGCCCATGCCGGTACCCACGCGGAATGCGCCCACCTGCACGGCCCGACTCTTGATGTCGAACTCGTCGGCAAACTGTCCGGAACCGACCAGCGCGTGGTTGAAACGCAGCAGTGCGACGTCCGGGTTGAGTCCTGGCAGGTTGTCGGTGTATTCCATGTGCAGGTGAGGCATTGCAGAGCTCCTTGGGTAAACGATCAAAGTGCCTACGTATAGCACAGACCGCTCCTGCCGCCCTCTGCGACATAGGCCTAGACCTGCGGTGCCCCGCGGTCGCTCATGAACGCTTCCAGGCGCGAACGCAGCCAGCGCTCGGCCGGGTCGGTGTCGACGTGGCTGAGCCAGACCATGGACAGGTCCAGGGTCGGGGTGTGGAACGGGAAGGGTTCCTTGAACAATTGCCCCGAGGCGGCCATGGCCGTGGCGGTGTAGTCCGGCAGGCTGGCGATCAGGTCGGTGCCCGCCAGCAAGGCCGGCAAGGCACTGTATTGCGGCACCGACAACACCACTTGGCGGGTGCGGCCGATCTCGGCCAGCCACTCATCGGCAAAGCCGCTGACGTTGGCCGTGTGCGAGACCAGCACGTGGGGACGGGCGCAGTATTCGTCGAGGGTCAGCGGCGTGTCCGAGGCATCGGCGCGCAGGATGCTGGGCTGGATGTGGCGCAACAATTTGCGCTTGGCATTGGCCGGCAGGCCACGGGTCTGGCTGATGCCCACGGTGATATCGCCGGACGCCAGCAAATCGGGAATCCGCCAGTAGTCGACATGCTGCACCACGAACACCACCTGTGGCGCTTCCTGGCGCAAGGCGCGCAACAGCGGGGGCAGCAGGCCAAACTCGACGTCATCGGACAGGCCGATGCGAAAGGTCATGGTGCTGCTGGCGGGATCGAACTCGCGGGTCAGGCTCAAGGCCGAAGACAAGGCGTCGAGTGCCGGAGACAGATGCAGGATCAGCTCTTCGGCCCGCGCCGTGGGCTCCATGCGGTGACCGACCCGGATAAACAGCGGATCGTTGAGCATGGTGCGCAGGCGGTTGAGTGCCGAGCTGATCGTCGGCTGGCCGAGAAACAGCTTTTCCGCCGCGCGTGTCACGTTGCGCTCGAGCATCAGCGTTTCAAACACCACCATCAGGTTGATGTCGGCCTTGCGCAGTTCATTGCGATTCATCTACCGCCCCCAGTCCCCAAGCCTGGCGACAGTTTATGAAGCGGTGGGGAGTGCCGTCCATCGACATCGACGATTGATTGCGCGAGTGCGTTTAACACTTCGGGCGACGCCACCCACGTCGTACAGCCTTTTCCTTTTTCGCCGACAGGGCTGGTCCACGGAAAAAACCTGGTTACCCTCAGATGAGTTTCGCCACATCTGCGCGAAACAGCCATCAATCAAGGAGCTACCCGTGGCCAGAGACAAAGCCAAAGACGACCTGTACTTCAACTGCACACAGGAACATGAAGCCGAGTATGTGGCAGGGCTTTACCCTGAGACCGTGAAGAAAGAGGTCAAAGACTTCCTGAAACGGGCTTGCCAGACCAAGCTGCTGAACAACGCCACCCACCAGCAGGTGTATGACCTGATCCACAAGCAGTTGGGCCACAAACAGGCTTGACGCAAATGACGCCCGGCGGCCCGTTCAGTCGGGGCGCCGGGTGCCAGGAGCAACCGTCAATTGCGGGCTTGAAGCCCTTCGATAAAGCCGGCGATACGCCCACAGGCGTCGCTCAGCGCGGCATCGGAGACGGTGAAGGAGATCCGCACGAAACCGGCGGTGCTGGCCCCGAAGGCGCTGGCATCGAGCACCGAAACACCGGTGGCGCGGAACAGCTGCCAGGCGAAATCGGTGCTCGACAGGCCGGTGTCCCGCACATCCACTAGCATGAACATGCCGGCCTCGGGCACCTTGCACTTGAGCAGCGGCACGTTGCGCAACCCTGCGACCACCAGGTCACGCCGACGGCGATACAACTCGCGCGCCTGGCCGACCACTTGCTCATCCAGTTCCAGCGCCTTCAATGCGGCGGCCTGGATGAAGCCCGGCAAGCCATACAACATGCACAGCAGCAGGTTATCCAGATGGCCGATCAGCTCCTGTGGCCCGACCACCCAGCCGACCCGCCACCCGGTCATGGCATGGGACTTGGACAGGCTGTTGAGCACCACGGTGCGTTCGCCCATGCCTTCCAGGGTCGCCACGCTCTGGTGCTCACGGTCGTAGGTGAGCTGGCCGTAGACCTCGTCACTGATCACCCACAGGTTGTGCCGCTGGGCTACCAGGGCCACCGCTTCCAGTTCCTCGCGGGTGTAGACGTTGCCGGTGGGGTTGTTGGGCGTGGCCAGGGCGATGCCGCGAGTCTTGTCGGTCACCACCGCCTCGATGGCGGCCAGGGTCAGGCGGAAATCGTTTTCCGCCGGCTGGGCAATCGGCACCAGGCGCGCGCCGCTGGCCTGGATGCTGGCCTCGTAGGTCAGGTACATCGGCGCCGGCACCAGCACTTCATCGCCGGTTTCGAACAGGCACATGGCGGTGGCGTACAAACCATTCTGCGCGCCGGCCACCAGGGCCACGTTGGCGGCGGCCACCGGCTGGCCGAGCAAGGCCGTCTGCTTGGCGGCAATCGCCTCGCGCAGGGCCGGACGGCCGATCACGTGGCAGTAGTGGGTGTCGCCTTCGTTCAGGGCCTGGATCGCCGCCGCGCAGATCTCGTCGGCGGTGGCGAAGTCCGGATCGCCGATACTCAGGACGATGGCGTCTTCACCCCGGGCCTGCGCATCACACGCGGCGTAGTGAATGTCCCAGGCGCTGACCGTCTCACCGCTGATGCGCTGGACCATGGACGAATATTTCATGAAAAACTCCTTGTGAGCCCTCGGGCCGACGTATCAACACAGCGTGAAGTCAGGCCTGTCGTTGGGGCGTTTTGCCGATACGGGCAAAGCCTTGTTCGATCAAGATCGCCAGAATGATGTAAATCACCGCAACTACCAGCAGCGGCTCATAGACCCGCAACGTTTGCGCACGCACCAGGTTGGCCGCACCGAGCAAGTCGGTGACCGCGACGGTGGAAGCCAGCGCCGTGGCCTTGAGCAGCATCACGCTCTCCCCCGCCAGGGTCGGGCGCAGCATCTGCAAGGCACGCGGCATCCATACTCGCCGCAGCACCAGCCAGGGCCGCATGCCATAGGCCCGCCCCGCTTCCAGTTCGCCGCGCGGCACCGCGCGCAAGCCACCGCGCAGCACTTCGCCGACGTAGGCCGAAACGCTCAGGGTCAGGGCAAACGCAACGTACCAGAAACCTTCACGCAAGTACGGCCAGAACAGGCTGCCGCGAATCAACGGGAAGGTGGCGAACAAGCTACCCACGCCGTAGTAAAGCACGTAGATCTGCACCAGCAAGGGCGTGCCACGCAGGACGCTGGTGTAGAACCGCAGGCCGTTGGCCAGGAAACGGTTCTTCGACAAGCGCCCCAGGGCCACGCCGACCGCCATCAGGAACCCGAAGAAACCCGAGATCAGCAACAGCTGCAGGGTCAGCCCCGCGCCCTTGACCAACTCGTTGTAAAAACTGCTCAACCACTGAAAGTCCATGCCTGCCCTTCCCTATGAGTGCCGTGGCATCCAGCGTTCGAAGCGAACTTCGACCTGCCGGAACACCGAACTGGAAACCAGCGTGATCAGGTAATAGAACGCCGCGACCGCGAGGTAGAACAGCAAGTAGTGTTTGGTCGAGGCTGCGGCCTGGCGCCCGGCGGTCAGCAGTTCGCTGTAGCCGACCACGCTGATCAGCGCACTTTCCTTGACCAGCACCAGCCACAGGTTGGACAGGCCGGCGATGGCGAACGGCAGCATGCTCGGCAGGATCACCCGGCGCACCAGCATCAAGCGATTGATGCCATAGGCGCGCGCGGCTTCGATCTGGCCATGGGGAATCGATTCGATCGCCCCACGGATGATCTCCCCCGAGTACGCGCCCTGCACAATGCCCAGCACCACCACGGCGGCCATGAAACCGTTGATCTCGACGCTCGGTTGACCGAGCGCCGCCATCGTCAGGTTGATCAGGTCGGCACCGGCGTAATACAGCAGCAGGATCAGCAACAGCTCCGGCACTGCGCGGTACAAGGTGGTGTAGCAATTGGCACAGACCACCATCCAGCGTGGTCCCTTGAGTTTGACCATGGCCACGATCAGGCCGATCGACAGCCCCAGGACAAAGGCGCCCAGGGAAATACCCAGGGTTTTCACCATGCCCTGCGCCAGGGCCTGGAGCCAGCCGTCGGCAAAAAACAGCCGGGAAATTTCAGAAACAGTCATGAGCACACCTTCGCTGGGTTTGCTTGAAGTACCGGCTTACTCGAGGGCCGAGATGTCGGTCTTGAAATAGCGCTCACGGATTTTTTCGTAGCTGCCGTCGGTTCGCAGCGCTTGCAGGGCCACGTTCAGGCGCTCACGCAGGGCATCGTTGCCCTTGCGCACACCCGCACCCACGCCGTCGCCGAACAACGGGTCGAGCGGAGCCACGCCCTTGCTCGCGAGCATGGCGTTGTCTGGCAGTTCGAGCAGCGGCTCGACCACCAACTGGTCGGCCAGCATGATGTCGACACGCCCGCTGCGCAGGTCGGCGAGGAGGTCGTCCTGGTCGTTGTAGTAACGGATGGTCGAGTCTTCGGCGTAGTACTTCTTGACGAAGGCGGCGTGGGTGGTGGAACCCTGCACGCCGATGATCTTGCCCTTGAGGCCGGCCGGGGTCGGGTCCAGTTCCAGGTTGCGCTCGCCGATCCACAGGGCGCGGGTGAAGAAGTACGGTTGGGTGAAGTCGATCACTTGCTGACGCTCGGGGGTGATCGACAGGGAGTTGAGCACCACGTCGACCTGTTGCGACTTGAGCGCCGGGATCAGACCGTCCCAGGACATTTCATTGAGGGTGCAATCGGCCTGCATACGGGCGCAGACGGCGGTGATCATTTCCGGCTCGAAGCCACTCCAGTCGCCCTTGCCGCTCTTGAACGAGAACGGCGGGTAGGGTTCCAGGGCGATGCCGAACACCAGTTTGTCCGCGGCCATCGCGCTGCTCGCGATGCCGGCCAGCAAGCAGGCTTGCAGGGTAACCAACAGAGTTTTTTTCATGCAGGGGTGCCTCTTTCAGGTTGTTGTTATCGAGGTTGAAAAAACCGGCGCGATTACCCGCGGTTGTCCTGGGCCATGACAAATTGCCGGCAGCGTTCGCTGCGCGGATCCAGCAGTACCTGTTGCGGCGGGCCTTCTTCTTCGACCCGACCCTGGTGCAGGTAAATCACCTTGCTCGACACATCCCGGGCAAAGGCCATTTCGTGGGTCACCAGAATCATCGTGCGGCCTTCCTCGGCGATGCCCTGGATCACCCGCAACACTTCGCCCACCAGTTCCGGGTCGAGGGCCGAGGTCGGCTCATCGAACAGCATCACTTGCGGGCGCATGGCCAGGGCCCGGGCGATGGCCACGCGCTGTTGCTGGCCGCCGGACAAAAACGCCGGGTAGACATTACGTTTGTCGATCAGGCCGACCTTCTCCAGCAGTTGCTCGGCGTGGGCGGTGGCTTCCTTGCGGTCTTCACCGAGCACATAGACCGGGGCTTCGATGACGTTCTCCAGCACCGTGCGGTGCGGCCACAGGTTGAAGCTCTGGAACACCATGCTCAGGCGGGTGCGCAGGCGCTCGACCTGACGGGGGTCGGCAACTTGCGCGACGCCATGGCGCCCGGTCTTCAGGCGCACTTCTTCGCCATTGATGCGCAGGCTGCCGCTGCAGGGAATTTCCAGCAAGTTGATGCAGCGCAACAGCGTGCTCTTGCCCGAGCCGCTGGAGCCGATCAGCGAGACCACTTCGCCCTCCTTGGCGCGCATCGAAATGCCCTTGAGCACGTGGTGGTCGGCGTAGCTTTTGTGCAGGTCGTCGATGGCGACGACCGAGGTGTCCGCTGCCGGCTGCGGGATGTTCACGTTGGTCAGTGCTTGCACGTCTGGCTCCTCGAATACTGGGGGTTGCGGTACGCAGGGCGGCGGCGGATTACTCGTCCTCGCGCGCCGGAATCCACCACTCCTCGCCGCGCACGGTGGTGATGTACTCCGGCCAGCGGAAACGGTGCGGCGCCTGGAAGTCGGCGGGCAGCAGGGGGGCCTGCCAATGCTCGCCACCGATGCCACCGCCGGTACGCTGGTCGAACTCGGCCTTGGCCGCCGCCAGCAGGTCGTCGTTGCAGAACAGGTCGAGCAAGGTGCTGGCGATGGTTTTGGCCGCCACGTCGATCATCGGGTCGATGGTCTGCGGGATGCCGCCCAGGGCGTTCGAGACCCAGTCCGGGTAGACATGGCCGGCGGGCGCGGCGAGCATCGGGCGTGCCACCAGCAGGCGCACGGTCGGGCAATGCCAGGTGTATTCGGGGTAGTCGTCGGAGGTCAGGTACTTCTGCCAGGCCGGCATTTGCAGGCGCATCTGGCGTTCGCACTCCTGCGGCTCGATCAGTTGTTCGATGGCCGGCAGGAAGGGTTCGGCCATCGGTTCCAGGCCCAGGTTACGCTGGATGTCTCGGGCGATTTCGCAGGCTTCCAGGCCCCATTGCGGCGCGCCGATGGCGGCCAGGTTGTCGTAGGTGGCCTGGGCCAGCACATGGTTGGCCAGGCCCCCACGGGACTTGCACACCCAGGTCTTTTTCCACTGGCAACCGGTGGCCATCGCCGCAGCGGCGGCGTTGTTGTCCATCACCGAGGAGATGGTTTCGGCCTGCTCGATCGAGTCGCAACGCAGCAGGTACTGGATCTGCGACAGGTGCGGCGGCAGGTTGTCGGCGGTGGCCTGGCCGGCGGTGAGGATGGCTTCGTTGTAGCTCCACAGGCCGGTGAACGGCAGGGTCGAACGGCGCAGGCTTTCATTGAGGTTGTAGAAGTGCATCAGCGCATCGTTGGCCCCGGGCGCGCGGGCCGCCAGGTGGTTCTGCGGGATGGGGCTGTAGCGGTCGGCGGCGATCCAGTTCTCTGGGTCTTCGCAGGTGAAGCTATAGATGTAGGCGTAGGCGATCCCGCAATGGGTATCCCAGGTGGTGGTGTTGTTCAGCGGCAGCATGTAGGTGGGGTGAAAACTGATGGCCGCATCCAGGTTGTCGTAGTAACCCTTGGCGGCGTGCACCGGCTTGGAGGCGCGCAGTTTTTCTGCCGGCTCGCCGAAGAAGCGGAGGGTGCCCTGGATGCCAAACTCGAGCATCGCCGCCTTGGCCGCCAGCACGCCACCCAGGGCACTGATGCCCAGCGCCGAATGCGGATCGGTGTGGCCGGGGGCAAACCGCGACAGGCCGTCACGCGGCATCTTGCGGGTGGTCGCGGCCTGGCAGTTACCGGGCACCGCGTCGTACTCGGCATAGGTCGCCAACACCGGGCCATTGCCGTTGCTGAAAGTGGCGCAGAAGGCGGTCGGCATGCCGCCGCTGCCCTCCTCCACAGTAAAGCCTTCCTTGCGCAGCAGCTCTACATACCAGGCGCAGGACTTGTACTCGCGAAACGCCGGTTCTGCGTAATGCCAGATGATCTGGTGCCAATCGGACAACTGCTGGCGGTGCTGGTCGATCCATTTACGGGCAAATCTTTTCTGCAATTCCATGCGGCTCTCTCCCAAGGGTTCGGCAAAGGGGTGCTCAGGCAGACAGGAAGGCTGCGGCGTCCAGTTCCAGCAGGACCGGCTGGCGGGTGTCGGCCAGGCGGATCAGCGCTTCACGCAACTGCTCGCGGCTGCTCACCGACTGGTGCTGGACGTGGCAGGACTTGGCCAGCGCGGCGAAGTCCGGCGGCAGGATGTCGACCCCCAGCGGCGGGATCTCGCGGGCGGTCATGTAGTCGCGGATCTCGGCGTAGCAGTGGTTGTTCCACAGCACCACGATCACCCCGGCACAGGCTTCACGCGCGGCGATCAGCTCGGCGCTGGAGAACTGCACCCCGCCATCCCCCACCACCGCCAGCACCGGACGCTCGGGCATCGCCAGCTTGGCGCCGATCGCCGCCGGCAAGCCGTAGCCCAGGGTGCCGAAACCGGTGCCGGCGTTGAACCAGCTATGGGCTTGCGGTGCCCGGTAGCCGAGCGCGCCCTGATACACCGGCTGGGTCGAGTCGCCGACCACAATCGGCGCCGGCAGGCTGTCGCGCAGGGTGTCGAGCATCTGCTGCATGACGTTTTGCTTGGGGCTCCAGCTCGCCCGCTCGGCGGCATTCACCCGCGCCACGCTCACGTCGGCCCAGTCACTGGTCGGGCGTTCGGGCACAGCGTTGAGGAGCGCCTGCAAACCTTGCCCGGCATCCCCCAGCAAACCGACATCGGCACGGGCCGCGCCGAGAATCTGCAGTGGGTCGATGTCGAGACGAATCAGCGGCGCATTCAAGACCAGCGGCCCGAGGCCAAAGAAGTCGTAGTCGGTTTCGCCCAGTTCAGTGCCGACCGCCAGGACCACGTCGGCCTCGGCAAACAGCGCCCGGCCATGGGCCGACGACTGCACGCCATCGAGCAGCAACGGATGCTCCGGCGCCAGCAGGCCACGGGCATTGGTGGTCAGGGCCACCGGCGCCTGCAGCCGCTCGGCCAGCGCTTGCAGCACCGGGCCGGCACGCCGGGCGCCGCCGCCAGCGAGGATCAACGGCTTGCGCGCGGCGGCCAGTAGTTGCACCGCTGCGTCGATATTCACTGCGGCCGGGGCCGGGGCTTGCGGCAAGGTGCGTGGGCGCAGGTCGAGGCCATCGGCCGCCATCTCCAGCACATCGAGGGGGATTTCGATATGCACCGGCCGCGGCCGCGCGCAACTGAACAGCGCAAAGGCACGGGCCAGCACTTCGGGCAATTCCTGAGGGCGCTGCAGCGTGTGGCTGAAGGCGCAGACCCCGGAGACGACGGCACGCTGGTCGGGCATTTCATGCAGATAGCCGTGGCCCAGGCGCTGGTGTTCGCGGCGGCTGGTGGTGGAGATCACCAGCATCGGCACCGAGTCGGCGTAGGCCTGGCCCATGGCGGTGAGGATGTTGGTCATACCGGGGCCGGTGATGATGAAACACACCCCCGGCTTGCCGCTGGCGCGGGCATAACCGTCGGCCATGAACCCGGCACCCTGTTCGTGCCGTGGGCTGATGTGGCGCAGCGAACTGCCGTGCAGTCCGCGATACAGCTCGACCGTGTGCACGCCGGGAATGCCGAACACCGACTCCACGCCGTAGCCTTCGAGTAACTGGACGAGCGCCTGGGCACAACTGGTCATGCGAGCACCTCTGTATTGTTATGGTTATGTCAGGCATGCGCGGCCTGATTCGAGGGCTCTAGTATTGGTGACAAAACAATTACATCAATCGAAATAAATTTGCGGATTTGTCCAATTTAATTGAACAGATTGGCGGCCGATGACCGGGAGAAAGGATCATATGGCTCACCAGTGATGGGCAAATTATTCGATTGTGGGGGTCGGTCATTTTCATAAAGATGCTGCGACGGCCTCCATAAGGAAGACAACATGCACGTCCGGCACCAGCCCCTGTTGACCCGCAATCCCTGCACCCAGCGCCAGTTGATCAGCCTGCATTACGGTCAGCCCGGGGGCGCCGGCAAGGTGTACCTGCAAGCCAGCCTGCACGCCGACGAGTTGCCCGGCATGCTGGCGTTGCATCATTTACGGCAGTTGCTGGACGAGGCCGAGGCCCGTGGCGAGATCCTCGGGGAAATCGTGCTGGTGCCGATCGCCAACCCGATCGGCCTGGAACAGACCCTGATGCACGATGCCATGGGCCGTTTTGACTTCAACAGTGGCGAGAACTTCAACCGGCGTTACCCGGACCTGGCGCAGATGATCCAGGCGCAGTTGGGCCATGAGCTGACCGACGACCCGCACCACAACCAGCAACTGATTCGCCGCGCCATGGCCGCTGCCTTGCACAGAATGGTGCCGGGCAGCGAGCTCGACTCCCTGCGCCAGGCCCAACTGCTGCTGGCCCACGACGCAGACCTGGTCCTCGACCTGCATTGTGATGCCCAGGCGGTGGTCCACCTCTACGGCGAAACCCCCTATCAGGCGCAACTCGAACCGCTGGCCCGCTACATCGGCGCCCAGGCCACCCTGCTGGCCAGCGGCACCGGTGCCGGCTCGTTCGACGAAGCCTGCGGCCAGCCCTGGTGGCGCCTGGCGCAACACTTTGAAGGCCGCTTCCCGATCCCCTCCGGCTGCGTCGCCGCCACCGTCGAATTGCGCGGTGAAGCGCAAGTCGAACACCCACTGGCCCGCCAGGACGCCGCCGCGCTCTACGCCTTCCTGCAGCACCGAGGAATCCTCGCCGGCACCCCGCCGCCGCTACCCGCCCTGCTCCAACCCATCACCCCCTTCGACGGCTCCCTGACCCTGCGTGCCCCGTGCGCCGGGCTGGTGGTGTTCCTGCACAGCCCGGGCGCCTGGATCGAGTGCGAGCAACCGGTGGTCCACATCATTGACCCCATCAGCGGCACGACCCAGGTGGTGTGCAGCACGACGAGCGGAGTGATGTACATGCGCAGCGCCATCCGCTTTGCCGCAGCGGGGGTGGAGTTGTGCAAGGTGGCGGGGGCGGTGCCGTTGGCGGGTGGGGTGGTGGTTTCGGCGTGATAAGAGGTGTGTTGCGTTTCATTGGGTAGAGCACTGCTTAATGCGTGGTTACAACCCAATAGATGAAAGTCACTGCGAGGCGGATTAGCATTGCCCGGAAGTAAGCCAATGGCGTACATTGACGATGATTTTCATTGAAACCACGATATTTACCCGTCGAGCCAAAGAGCTGATGGATGACGCTGCCTATATTACCTTGCAGAAAGTATTGGTGTTGAACCCGTCAGTTGGCGACCTCATCGAAGGCACAGGAGGGATTCGAAAAGTTCGGGTCGCCGCCAAAGGTCGCGGTAAACGAGGCGGAGCCCGGGTGATTTACTACCATTTCGTCTCGGAGTCGCAGATCGCACTCCTGATGATCTACCCAAAAAATGAACAGCAAGACCTGACCGCCGACGAGCGCAAAGCGTTGAAGGCCGTCATCGAGTACTGGAGATAACCATGAGCAAGTTTTTTGATGAGCTGATGGAAAGCGTGCAGCAAATGGACGAAATCGTCCGTGGGGAACGCCGCCCCTCTCGTGAGTTTCACGTAGACGCCCTGCAGGTCAAACAAATCCGCAAAGCGACCGGCCTGACACAGGCCAAGTTCGCGGCGCTGATTGATGTGCAACTCGGCACCCTGCGCAACTGGGAGCAAGGTCGCCGTGAGCCGACAGGCCCGGCCAAGGCCTTGCTCAAAGCCATTCATAATGATCCGGTGCATGTCTTGAATGCGTTGGCCGGTTGAATGGGGTGGCGGGTATTGGAGTACCTGCTCACTGGAGAAACGTGGCGCGCTTGAGACCTTCGCGAGCAAGCTCGCTCCTACAATGAGCGTGGTGTTCTTGAGATCGTTGCTCGGTCCTACAATGCGTTGGCAGGCTGCGCCAGGGGGCTTCGCGGTCGGGTTAGGCGGGCCAGGGGTTTTTCCAGCACGTAGTAACAGACCACGCCCCCCAATATGCCCACCGTGACCGAGCCTGCGAAGTAATAGAGGGCCAGTTGCTCGTTGAGTATCTGGCCGAACAGCCAGACAAAGAGCACGTACCAGACCCGCTGGGAAATCGGATGGGAAAGGTACAGCGAGTAGGACACCTCCCCGAAGAACAGCGGCAACGACCGCACCTGGGTTTTTATCGTTTTCTCGAGCGCGACAACACCTGCCACCAATAACAGCGCAGGCAGTCCATAGATCCAGAACCGCGTAGCCTGGTTCGCATCCACCAGCAGTAACATCGCCATCGAAGACACCAGCAGAAGCCCGCCCACGCTCAAGTTGAGCTTGGGCAAACGCCCCCGAAAATACCCCAGTGCCACCCCGGCCACGAACTCCAGCATGATCGGCTGGGTGTAGGTGAAAAGCACTGGATCGGCAAAGTTGAAAAGCGCCCCGCAGCATGCCAGACCGGCAAATACCGCCAGCACCAGAAAAAATCGCTGGCGCGGGTCTTTTACCAGCAAGCAGAAGCCAAACACCAGGTAAAAGAACATCTCATACACCAGCGTCCAGCCAATGGTGTAGACCGGCGTTATATCGCCCACATCCGGATTGCGTGCAGGAATGAATAGCAGCGACTTGAGCACAAAGCCCACGTCCAGGCCTCGGGAGTTGAAGAACAGCGCAGGCAGGAGCAGTGCAGCGGCCACCAGCATCAGGGTAAACACCCAGTACAACGGAACCACCCGCAGCACGCGCGAGCGCCAGAAGCCCAGGGGGCTTTTACCTTTGCCCTCGGTGGTGACCCACATGACAAAACCCGATATCACAAAAAAGATATCGACCCCGAACTCCCCCACCGGGTGGCTGAAGTAGGGCGCGACCACCGACATGACCATGGAGTGGTAAACGATCACCAGCACCGCCGCCAGGCCACGCAGATATTGCACGCCGTAGTACCGCTCCATGCACACTCATCCCTGTGTTCTTCGTGACTGGTCGGCTGATGCTAGCCAATTCTGACGCTGAACGGTTCTAAATTCCTCGAGCTGGCTCAAAAATAAAAACCGCCAAACGAAAAAGCCCCCGTGCTTTTCAGCAACGGGGGCTTTTTCTATGTAATGGCGGAGAGATAGGGATTCGAACCCTAGGTACCGGTGAAGGTACAACGGATTTCGAATCCGTCCCATTCGGCCACTCTGGCATCTCTCCAACGGCGCGCATCATAACAGCAGGTTCACCGAATGCAAACCCTAAAGTGAATTTTTTTCCGTGCTATCAGATGCTTGCGTCGATTACAGCGGTACGCCAAGGCGGTTGGCGACTTCTTCGTAGGCTTCGATGACGTCGCCCAGACCCTGGCGGAAGCGGTCCTTGTCCATTTTCTTGCCGGTGGCCTTGTCCCACAGGCGGCAGCCGTCCGGGCTGAATTCGTCGCCCAG
>Ga0213827_1000418_pt1 | contig 36950 bp, 28 predicted proteins | sample MC6MC0898MG_FD_180669 | JGI IMG/M metagenome (GOLD analysis project Ga0213827, IMG submission 180669) | Enriched soil aggregate microbial communities from Iowa State University, Ames, United States - MC6-MC0898-MG | ecosystem: Environmental > Terrestrial > Soil > Unclassified | place: USA: Iowa...
GGAACGAGCGCGGACGCCATTTACGTGCAAGAACCTGATAACTCATCGAAAACCGTCGCGACTGGGAAGCGGAAGCGGGTAATGCTAGCGGAGCAAGGGCAAAATTGCATCCGGTGTGCTCGGCTAATCTGGCTAAGCTGGTGTTCGGGGGACGTTTTAATCGGCGTCGGGCGGTATTTGCTGGAGTGTTTATGCGGTCAGCCTTGGGGGCATTGTTACTGGTCAGCGCCAGCGCACTTGGCGCGCCCAGCCCGCTGCGCTTCGCGATCACCGACAGCTGGGCCATGCCCATGGTGCAAATCGAGCACGGGCGCCCAACCCAGGGCATTTTGCATGACGTGATGCTCAGCCTGGCGACCCAGGTCGGTTTGCCCGCCGAATTCCATGTACTCGCCCGCGCGCGGGTGCAAAACGCCATGGAACACGGGGAAATCGACATCCGTTGCTACGCCGCGCAATCCTGGCTACCCAACCAGTCCGGCGACTACCTCTGGAGCATTCCCCTGTGGTTCCAGCGCGACCTGCTGATCAGCGACCAGCAGCACCATGCATCGGTAGTCCCGACCAACCTCGCACCACAAACCATCGGCACGGTGTTGAGCTACAACTACCCGACCCTGCAGCCGCTGTTCGATAGCGGGCAACTCAAGCGCGACGACGCCCGCAACCAGGACCAGGTCCTGCAAAAGCTGCTGGCCGGGCGCAATGAGTATGGGGTCAGCAACCAGTGGACCCTGGACTGGTTCAATCAACGCCTGTTGCCCGAGCGGCAATTGCGTGCCGTCGCAGTCCTGCAGGAGCTGCACGTGGGCTGCTACGTGCGTAACGATCCGGACCTGCCGGTGCAGCGCATTCTGCGAACCCTGCTGCGCATGAAGATGTCCGGCGAGATCGACGACATCATCCGCCTGTATACCGGCACTCAACCCCCCTCACCCTAGGCTCGGACGGCCTCATCCAGGGCCTGCCACTGGCTGGGCGGGACAAAATTCGCGACCCAGCCCGGCACCTCGCTGGCGGGCATCGGCCGGGCAATGAAATAACCCTGGGCCACTTCGCACCCCAGGCTTAGCAGTAGTTGGCCATGTTCCAGGCTCTGCACGCCCTCGGCGATCACCTCTCGACCAAACGCCCTGGCCAGGCCAATCACTGCGGTGGTCAGGGCCAGGTCGTCGCGATCGTGCAAGATATCGCGGACAAAGGATTTATCGATCTTGATGGTTTGCGTGTTCAGGCGCTTGAGGTAACTGAGAGACGAGTAGCCGGTGCCGAAATCCCCCAGCGAGAACCTCACCCCCAGCGCCTGGCAGGCCTGCAGGCAGGTGGTGACATGCTGGATGTTTTCGATCGCCATCGACTCGACGATCTCCAGGTCCAGCAGATGGGGGGCGACCCGCGCGTGACGCTCCAGGACCTGCTTGAGCCGGTCGAAAAAGTCCGTGCGCTGGAAATGCCGGGCCGCGATATTGACGCTGACCGGCCACTGCTGCCCGACCGCCTGCCACAGGGACAATTGCGCCAGTACCTGATCAATGACCCACTCGCCGATGTCGACGATCAGGTCGGTTTCTTCCACCAGCGGCAAGAACTCCCTGGGCGGCACCCTGCCCTTCTCCGGGTGCTCCCAGCGCAACAAGGCTTCGAAACCGACCACCACTCCGTCACGCATATTCACCTTGGGCTGGAAGTCCAGGCGCAGCTCGTTGTCCCGCAAGGCCTGGCGCACACGGGCGACGGTCTGGTGCGTCGCCCTGACCTCCCGGTCGCGCACCACATCAAACAGGTGAAAACGGTTACGCCCGCTCTGCTTGGCCACGTACATGGCCTGGTCGGCATGGCGCAACAAGGTCTCGGCGTCTTCGTTGTCCAGTGGAAACAGGGTCACGCCGATACTGGCGTAGATGTGAATGTCCTTGCCCTGGATTGAATAGGCCGCCGAGATCACCCCCAGCACCCGGTTCAACGCCGCGCGCAACTCCGCCACATCACGCACATAGCGCAGGATCAGCACAAACTCGTCCCCGGCCAGGCGCGCCACCACGTCCTCGCCACGCACGATACTGCGCAGGCGCTTGGCCACTTCCACCAGCAACAGGTCGCCACTGGCATGGCCATAGCCGTCATTGACCGCCTTGAAACCGTCCAGGTCGAGCATGCACACCGCCAGCGGCACTTCTTCGATGCGCGAACAGTCCAGGGCCTGGTCCAGCAGGTCGGAGAGAAACGCCCGGTTGGGCAAGCCGGTCAGCACGTCATGCCCGACCCGCCATTGCAGCGAATGCAGCAATTGGCGCTGCTCGCTGGTATCAAAGCCAATCGACACGTAGCGGTGCACCCGCCCGGTCGCCTCGTCCAGCACCGGCAGCAGGGTACAGTCGACCCAATACAGGCTACCGTCCCTGGCCCGATTGCACAGCTCACCCTTCCAGACCTTGCCCAGGGCGATGGTGCGCCACAGCGTGGCGAAGAACTCGTCGGGATGCAGGCCGGAATTGAGCAGCCGGTGATCGACGCCCAGCAACTCTTCGCGGCGATATCCGGAGACCGCGCAGAACTGGTCGTTGACGTAAGTGATTCGACCATCGAGGTCGGTTTCGGAGAACAGGGCGGCTGCATCCACCGCCCTGCGGTATTTCTCGTCCATGAGTTTGGCCTGTTGTGGCTAGCGGTCGTACCGCTCGACCAGCGCGCAACGCTTGGAAGAGGTATGGGGGGCGTAGCAGAATGGCTCGGCAGGTCGCAGCCGGGGTGGCGGCGCAAGCAAAGTCCTTTTAATCGTGCGGGCTGGCATACTCAAATGCACATTAATACTCCATGAACAGCAGGTGATGGCCCCCGAACGCGCGAAGACCAACTAGCCTTAAAGGCTTCTAACCAGTCAGACAAAAATCCGCACAGTCGACACTCAACTTGCCATCCGGTTCATTTTTGCCGCTTCCCGCACAGAGGAAACGTGCGCAATGATGGCTGTTTCACATCGCCTCAACTGCGGATCTTTAGCCACCCAATGCCCGTATCAAGTGCCGATTCTACGAAATACATCACATATTTGAAAGCAAGGTGATGAATCATGCAGTTGTGCAATGTCAAAATCTGTCGTTAAGTTCTTGATTCTAAATGGGAATTGAGCGATGCACATTTCAAGTTTGGGTCCAGCCATCAAACGCTATCGCAAGGTAGCGGGGCTAACTCAGGCTGAACTCGGCGAAAGAACCGGTTTTGACCCTAAAACCATCAGCCGCTTCGAAACCGGCACCTATACCCCCAGCGTTGAAGCCCTGTTCATGCTTGCCAGCGCACTGGGAGTGAAGCTCAAAGTGTTTTTCGCCGACTTTGGCGACGAAGACGAACAGCGAGCCTATCTGTTTGGTGTCGTACACAAAGCCCCCCCAAAGGATCTGGGAAAGCTGATCGCAGCGGTTGATCACGCCTTGTCCAAGCCTTAGCGCCAGATACAAGCAACAGCAGAGGCAACGTGATCGTTGCCTCTGCTGTGTCGTTCACGCACCCATGGAAAAGCGCAACACGCGGGAGCGGCGACGTTGGGGGCAGACGGCAGAAGACACCCTGGGCCGAGAAGCGCTCGGAGGGCAACAAACAGCAGGATTCAGGGGTAGAAGCTGACAGCGCGGATGGGCTGACGATCGCCAGCTAGGCTGTAGCAAGGCGTTAAGGTGGTAACCCCACCAGCCACACCCCGGCACACAATGTTCCCGCTGTGGCTGCTTCCTTCCGGATCTGACCAGGGGGCATGCAAGCATGCTCGGTGATCGTTGCGAAGCTTCTATATCAAGGGTTGTGGCGATATGGGGTTACTGCTTTCCACTGTGTTTCGAGTCAGCACAGACAGCCAAAAAATCGGGGTGTAGCCAGCACTGTACAACTTTGCTGTACAACATAGGTGTGCAACATGGCCTACATAACCCGTCGCGGACCCGTCTATTACCTGAATCTCCGGCTACCCGAGCATCTCTTCCCGAGGTGTCACACTTTGCGTTTGAGCCTGAACATCAGGCATCGTCAGGCTGCACTATTCCTCGCCAGCTCACTGGCCCAACAAGTCCACTGCCACCTCAATGAACACCCGCTGACAGACCTCCAGACACTCCGAGAGTTGTGTTCGAAGTGGCGAGACGCTACCCCTTCGCCAGCGATCCAGCCTGCACCACGGAAGGCACCAGTGGCCACAGCGAAACCGAGAGCCGACGGCCCTACCCTCGCGACTTTGTCGAAGCTCTATATAGAAGAGGGAAAGCGTGGGGGTACATGGCGGGAAGTCAGCACCCACGAAGTCGAACGCTCGTTACGGGATTTGTTCGAACTCATGGGCGACATGCCCGCCGAAGCGTTCGACGTGCAGCAAGCCCGACTGCTGAAAGATCGCCTGAGTCGTTGTCCGCAATACTTCGGCCTACGCCCCGAGTACGAAGGCAAGACCCTGAAGCAGGTCGTTGAGTCTGGCGCCACCTATAAGACCATCACCGCTGTTACCGTAAACAACCGTCTACGCAAACTCTCCGCCTTCCTGAACTGGTGCAAATCGAACGGTTACGTCGCGGACAATCCGCTAGTAGGACTGAAGGTAATGACGGGGTCGGCCAAGGAAGCTCGGTTGTCTTTCGACAGGCACGACCTGACCACCCTACTGGATCTGGCTGCACTCAAAGCAGAAGCCCGCAAGCACCCGTGGCGTTACTGGTTGCCGTTTCTCGGGCGAGCCACCGGGGCACGACTGGAAGAACTCTGCCAACTACGTGTGGACGACCTCATCGAACAACAGGGCATCCAGTGCATCCGCATCGATGACAGTCGTGAAGGCCAAAACCTGAAGAACTCCAGCAGCCGACGCGTGCTACCCCTGCACCCTGCCCTGATCGACCTGGGGCTGATGCAACACGCAGAGACAGTTAGGAGCACAGGAGCAGATCGCCTGTTCCCTGAACTGGAAGCCGTAAGAGGGAAGCTAGGCCACGCCCCGTCGAAATGGTTCGGTCGATACAAGACTAAGCAGGGCATCACCGACCCGAGAAAGACGTTCCACAGCTTTCGCCACACTCTCATTGATGATCTACGCGACGCTGGTGTCCAGGACTCGCTGATAAAACGAATCGCTGGCCACGAAGACGGGGCGGTGACCTTCAGCATCTATGGCAGCCGCAGCCCGCTAAAAGCGATGGCAGAGGCGCTTGACCACATCATCGTGATCGACGCCTAGCCCTTCGTCGATGGCCGACCTACTGGTGACCCTGCTGTATACATAGAAGAAGGCCGTCGCCGGACCGAGCAACCTGGCGACGGCACCATCGCACTGGCAGGAAGGCAAATCTCAATTTTTTTCAACACAACGCTTGACAATGGCGCTCAAGGAATAGAAGATGAGCGCCTCACCGGGATAAAGGTGAGCTACAAGGTCCACATTGACCACATGCTTGTATAGGCCTCTCTGCAACTTCGGAAAAATTAGAAGTGCTAGCATTGAGGCATTGTTGCGTCCGGGATTTGAGCTTTCACCTCCCCGCCAGCCCTAGTTTAAATCAATCGAGTAACTACCATGCCATGATCGCAAGATAAGTCCGCGCCCGAAAAACGCCTTCAAACCACCACTAAAGAACAACTATATGACGCAAAAGAACAATCCTTCATACCTGGCCTAGCATAGAGCCAGTACGCCAATTCGGCACACTTACACTATAAGTCCGACGAAACCTAGAGTTTGCGTTATAGCCCTCTATTGCCCGAAAAAACGCAACCCAACCGAACACAGGATGTATAAATGAACTAACTTAGCCCTAGATACTTACTTCTATACCACCAAACCTTGCTCAATAGGTGCATACACCCACATTAGCTCTCAACTTCGAGCGACGGCCACCTATTAGCTGAAATCCGTAAAGGAAGACAACTAAATGAAACACCAAGCCAACAACGAACTCGTAGAACTCCGCAGCATTAACCGCCCGAAGAACATCCTTGCCAAGCAGAGAGTTTCGACGCACTACGCCGTGCCGCTCACCGGTCCTATCGGTGAAATTGATGAATACGGCGAGTTCGTCCACATCCTGGCCCATGCGGGAGAGGACGACCAAGTATATATCCAACTCTCATCACCTGGCGGAAGCCTGGAGACTTGCGACTATCTTTGCCGCCGAATGGAAGAATGCGAAGCTCACATCACTGTAGAGATCGGCATGACTTGCGCCTCTGCCGCTTCTGCAATAGCCCTTCAAGCCGACGACTGGGTTATCTACGACAGCAGTACGATGATGATTCACTCTTGCTCCTATTCACCGGGTTACGGAAAAGAGTCGGACATCCGATCGAGAATGGAATACACGGAGCGACTCAACCGGGAATGGATTGAGCGAACCTACCAAGGTTTTCTCTTTGAGGATGAAATTTTCGAGGCGGTAGATTGCGGTAAAGACCTGTACCTCTATGCAGATGATTTGCGAGAACGCATGCCATTATTCAAGGAGTACCGTAAACAATGTAAAACCCAGCTGATCGAAGAAATCATGCGCCAATGGGGCCAGCAAGAATCAGCATAGAGTCATTAAATAACTTCGACACCGCAAACTACAAGCACGACGAAGCCTTAAGTCTCCGCGCCGGCCTTCTGCAGGCAAAGCAAACCCGAGCAACCAACTTCAGGAAAATAATTATGAGCTAGCCCCGACCCAAACCGCACTGAACTCGCCCAATGCTGAAACAATGTGCGAGACATACCTTCATCATCGCCCGCATTAAAAGCTACTAAGTTGTAACGACGGGCAGCTACATTCTAATTTTAAGAGTTATCAATTAAATGAAAATGCAAGACACGCACTCCAACGCTGCACACAACCAATTCGCTAGCGCTGTCATCATGGCTAACGGGACCCCTTTCACTGTGCCGAACGCGCTCTACAATGCACTGAAACTCGCTGCTGATTTGGAAGGAGAACGCGAAGCACTGACTAGCCTGGTGAAAGCGCTGGAACTGCAGCTCGACGTAGACGCCGCAAAGGTAGAGTTCTATTACGACATGGCTGATACAGAGGAGCTTTTTAATACAGGTGTTGTTGCTAAGACGCTAGGGACGGGCAAGACAAAGTTCCTCAACTACCTTCGCAAGCATAAGATCCTGACGGGTAGCGGAAATAAGCGCAACCTACCATACCAGCAGCATCTGGATGCAGGACGACTTGAGGCTGCATGGGTCAATTGCGTGGACCGCAAGACCGGCGAGCGGAAAATCACTCCCGTGCCTCTATTCACTGGGAAAGGGATTATCTGGATCCAGCAATTTATTAAGCAGAACGGACGCCAGGGCTTGTAATCGGTTTTGCTTTGCCCCTACCAATGCGATTATTGATGCGTACCACTGCATCGGGATTGCCACCTGGTGAACCAGGTCAATATGGGAAAGTGCGGAGCCGGGGACGACGTTATGCACCGGTCTTGGCTTAGCGCTATTTGAAGGTGGCTGGTGACAATACACCGGCCATCCAGCATGTATTCCGCCACAGAACGTTATATTACTTGCTCAAGCCAGCAGGCCGCTGAGCCGATAGGTTTCGTGCAACCTGGAGAAAGGCAAAGGATGCACCTGACCTTATGACACTTTGGTTCAGTCATTAAACCCACTGGACTTACCTAATTTATGGAGAGAAAGCTATTTTAATACTTCAAGTCAAGGAAAAGACATGTCAGTTACTGCAACGCGATTAAATGATCCGAACATTACCGCAATTCGCTCTGTACAGAATCGATTCGTGATTGTCCCCTCTACGGATAGTCGCCCCAGATTTCGCGACCTGTTAAACATGGGAGTTGCTCCACAAGGCAATCCTATGATGCTATGCCAAGCCTACCGAGATGCTGGTGGAGCTGGAGACATTACAGGCGAAAGCCTGCTCAACAAGCTACCTATCGTTTTCGCCGAGGACTTCCGCCCCGGTGACTACCGTCGAATCATGGAGTACAGCGGTAACAGGCTGTTGAATATGTGGACTGGTCCGGATATCCGGGCGAGTGGCAAGGTGGTATCTACAAGTGATGCAGAGCCCTTCATTGAATTCCTGCTACGCCTCTTCCCTGTGCAGGAAGAGCTGCACTACTTCTGGGGTTGGTTAGCTCATGCCGTCCGGCATCCTGGCATGCGTATCAACGCAACAGTCTTGCTGCGTTCCGAGCATGGTGTCGGCAAGGGTTTTCTAGCTGAAACGCTTTTACCAGGCCTATTGGGTAAATCGAGCGTAGGGACAGTGGCTCTAGGTGACGTAGTCGGTCAATTTAATGATGCTCTAGTTGGCAAGACACTCATTGTGATTGACGAGGTCTACAAGAACCCCGAGTCGACGGTTAACACCCTGAAATCAATCCAGGGGAACAAGACTATTACGCTGCGACGCAAGCATATCCCCGACACCACGGTGGATAACTTTCTTAACTTCATCATAACGAGCAATGACCATTTCCCATTGCCGCTGGAGCAGGAAGACCGCCGTTTCTGGGTACCTGCTTTCATCACGCACAAGGAGTCGAAGAAAGAAACCATGCTGTTCATCAACACAATCCTCAAACCTTGGCTACTGAAGCAAGATGGAATGCAGGTTGTGCGGGACTTGCTAGAGACAGTGGATCTTTCTGAGTTCCAGCCGTGGGGTGATCCACCGATGACCGTCAGCAAACGTGAAATGATCGGATTCCGCCCCGAAGAAAGGCTAGCTGAGTTCGCTTCTGATTACATTGCAAAGCATCTGGTTGTGAAGGCCCTGGACATCGAGGCCCAGCACCACACTGAGACGGGGGAAGTCTTGAGCAGTCGAGCAGTAGCGGAGAAGCTGTCCGGACTGGGATGCAAGGCGAAACGTACTACCGACGGGAGATTCTGGATCACTCCCAGGGGGCTCGCAGCCAATCTATCAGCGTTATCCCCACCAGCCGAGTTGCAACGTGCTTACTCAAGCACAAGGGGCCATGACGAGTATGACGGATTCATGTCGGGTAAAAAAATTACCCGTCATGGCTGAACGCCCCACACAGCAAGGCGTCTAGCGATGTTATGACGGGTATGACGGGTTAGCACACTTTTCTTATATTAAAGTAAGAGATTTGCTTGCCTGCACAATGTGACTACAACTAGTTAAGGCTGCAAGGCGTGCACTCCCAGTTACCTGCCAAGAGAGTCGTATTATATCCGTACCGCTATTAGTGGCGTCTACGCCACATAATAATTACTTTTGCCGTGAGGCACGGATTTCAATCCTATGCAGTTAGGGGAGGCAAAGGGCAGGTAGCCCCTCCCCCGCTCTTGATTTTGCTCTGAACCTTGCTGAATAACCTTGTGGCTCTAGCCACGGAATAACCTTCTCAAAAAGATTACCCGTAACTGTAGTCACAAATAAGTAGCCTGTGCCTATAGGCACCATTGTTGCTTCATGCAGCAATTCTAAGCAAGAGCAGGGAGGGGTCACCCCCACCCTCCCTTGGATCCAATAGAATTGTTAATCGTGCCCAGAGGCACACAGGGTACGCCTAGAGAGGAGTTGCAGAAGTCGGATAACCCGTGACTATCAGTCACGATACATATGCATGGTGAAGATCAAAAGCACGTGGGGCTTTTCGCCCTGCCCCACTCCATTACTAACTAGCCGCGAGGCACTACAACAATTCTATTAGGCATAGGAGAGTGGTGCAGCACCATTCGGCATAACGGGGATTCCCACGGTGAATACCACCACCTACAGTGGCCGAGTAACTGGGCATCCCTGGCCCCTGGACTGCAACCGCAGGAGTGGCTAACCCCGATCAAGGTTCATTTGGCAGGTCTGGCCGCAGTAAGTAGCCATCCAGGATCTCTTCAGGCAGTGATCCGTTTAGGTTCCCCATGACTGTTAGGAAGCCATCTACAGCGATCACCCAAGCACTGTACGTCCAAATTGGGGTAATCCGCGTCTGTCTGAGGCTACCAATGGGATTGAGCAACCATCTTGGGTTCTTCCAGGCGGGCGTTATCAGCCGCAGCTTGCCATCCTCGATCGAAAACACCGGCACCGATTTCGGCTCTCCCTTCCTTGGGCCGTGCGGTTCTTTGGGCTTCAGAATCTGCCAACTAGCCTTGACGGCTTCGTTGAGCCCATCGATCAAATCTGTGGGCTTCGACGTTAAAAGCTGTAAGGTCAAGACGTTCAAGGCATCAAACGCAATTCGAGCTTTCGCTTCTTGTCCAGCTTTGATCTGACGCTTGCGGTTAATCTCAGCATTTTTCTTGCGGCGGAGCTCAGCTTCTTGAAGATAGCGTTGGCGCCTTGCCTCGCGAGCATCAACCCGGCGTTGTTGGGCTTGTGCACTCAAGGCAGGCATGACGGTCGTTCCGGATTGAGCGGGAACAACAATGACTAGTGAATCACGTCGAGCATCGAAAATATCAAAAGCCTGCCCTTCTGAATCGTACGGCACCAGATATAGGTTAGCCCCATAAAATTTACCATCGGGTACGAGGGACTCAAGTTTTTCCACTGCCATCGCCAGAGCGTTCGCCAAATGCTCCGGGGTAATTTCACCTTTAATCTTTAGTCTCATGCTGTCGCCAATCAGTTAATAAATGCCAATGAAAACGGCGAGGCGGCTTAATGCCACTTCGTCGCTTACGTAGGACTTACTGACTTACTGACTTACTGACTTACGGTCTTGGACCTTACACGGTACGCGAGCTACTGGGCAAACTTATCCTCTGCCAATAGGGCACGCATGCTAGCTTCGTACTGATTCGCAGCCAGGCGGTCTTTCGGAGCAGAGATGGTCATTCCGGCCAGATAGGCAGACCACTTGGCATACAAGTCCTTGCTCAGATCCAAGGTTTTTGTAGATACCTTGGCTTGCTTGAGGAGAACAATGGCCTCACTCCCTCGCTGGTAGGCGTATTGCTGACAGTCCGCTAAGGCTTGGGCATGGTCGTCTGGCCGCTTACTCGACCCATAACCACGAAGCTGACTGTAAAGGATGTAACCCATTGCTGCCTCCTGGCTGCATTTCCCGGCGTTGTGCTCAAGCACATGCTGGAAATTCCAAGCCGGAGACTGGGTCTCAATATACTTGATTTCCATCGGCTGGAACGACCACTGCTCTGCAGGTGCAGCAGCTCTGTAAATAATTGGTTCATACCGTTGCTGGGCACATCCCGCCAGCAAGCCCAATACGCCTACAACCAGTAAGACTTTAATTTTGCTATTCATCATCTGCTTCCCAGGTGGTGGCCTACTGAACCCTGATCGAGCTGTAGCCTTTGCTGGACATACAGTAGGTGTACGTCTGCTGGCGCTTCTGCTGGATGTTCACCCCTTCCATGAACGTACCGCGATACTCCCAGTCGGCAGCCTGGATGTAACTGGCCTGCATCTGGCAATGGGCATCGTCCTGAACGCGCTCTTCAGGCATTACCCCCTTTTTTATCATCTGGTATTGCGGTTGAGCAGCACAGCCCGCCAATAGCAGCACAGTGCCAACGATCACTAATCCCTGCACTCTGTTCATGACACCCATCTTCCACCTATCCCACGCCCGCCTACTGACAGGTCGAACGGCCATAAGGGCAGTAGCACCCTGCCACTGCCTAAAGAGGAAATGGTGCCATGAGATCAGTAAATTCACAATATACTGTGAAGACCTAGGAAGCCCTGCAAACGACAGTCAACCCTCATTGAGAGGGGATATGGCTTGGACGCAGGATTGGCATTCGGTAGGGTTCTTCGCGAACGACGCAAACATGCTGGAATGACCCAGGAACAACTGGCGCTTGAGGCAGACATCCAGCGGAACTATGTCAGCCTAATCGAACGAGGCGTGAACCAGCCGACAATCATCATAATCTTCAAGCTGGCCGCTGCATTGAAATGCCAACCATCAGCTCTTATTGCGGATGTGGAAGATCTTATCGACAGCACCGCCCGATGATCTAGACCAATGGCTGGCAAACTGACGCAGGAACTGAGAGGAAGTAATCAGTATCTATCCCCACTGGAAGGCTCAAGCATAGCTTGCACAGCAATGTAGCACGGCACCCCCCCTGTTTTCGTGGTATCCAGCCAACAGTGTCAAGCAAAGCCCCCTCCAGATACGGTTTTCTACCGCAATCACAAAATTTGTTGCCCTCACTCGCTTGTCGCAACAGCAATCAGAAAACTTCCTGCACTACAGCGGGACCAGGCCGGAAAAATGGTCACTGACCGTAACTCCCACTTGTCGTTAGCGATCACCCAAGGGCTAGGGGTAGCCCGCCCAGGTGAGTTACTTTCCGTTTAGTCGCCTCATGCCTCCATATAGCCTTCCTTCTGAGTTCGTAAGCAAATCCCGAACCATTACAACTGTTGATCGGTCGTCCTAACAGTTGTAATATCAGCTCATCAGCCCGCTTTACGGAGTCACCAGCATGGAAGTTGTCGCCTACTATCGCGTGTCCACCAAAGGTCAGGGTGAATCCGGACTCGGCCTTGATGCCCAGCGGGAATACGTTAAGTTTGCCGCCGAGCAGCAAGGATGGGTGGTGATGGCAGAGTTTGAAGACGTGGGCGTATCTGGGTCGACTCACCCTCTGGAACGTCCAGCAGGCGCCCAGGCCTTCGCTGATGGCCGCCCTGTGGTGGTGGCCAAGTTGGATCGAATGAGCCGGGACGTTGAGCACATCGCCGGCCTAATGAAGCGCCACAAGTTCCGGGTAGCCACAATGCCCACCGCCGATACGTTCCAACTCCATATCTACGCGGTACTAGCTGAACAGGAACGCACATTCATTAGCGAACGCACCAAGGCCGCATTGAAGTCCCTGGAGGCGCGTGCCGCTTGTGGTAATGCTGAGGCCATCCAGAAGATCAGCAACCGCTCTCAGGCTCTCGCCAAGGGCCGTAGCATGCTGAACCGCACCAAAGGCCATGACACTCAACGTCAGCAGGCAGACGACCGTGCAGCTTTGGTTAAGGACGCCATTAGGCTGTGCATCATCGATGGAGCGACAAGCCTCCAGGCAGTAGCCGACTGCCTTATCTCTCGCAACATTCCCACTGCCCGTGGTGGTCAGTGGTCCCCTACTGCCGCGATGCGCGTCATGCAACGTCTTGGACTGGAGCTGAAGAAAACGCAGCCTCTATAAGCGCTTAGCGCTGCCACAGCGTGTCTATCAGACTCCTACGCTAGGCTTTTTCGTACTCTGATATTCGCCGATTTAAGCCACTAGCAGCGAGGCGGCACGAGAATGGCTCTTAACCTCGACCCAACCTGTGCGGGAAATCCGTCGATCTGCCAGATTCCCGCGCTGATATTCCACCACGGATTAACGAGCAATATTTGATCCAGGGCAGGTACCGTTTTTTAAAAAATTAGGTATCAGCGGATTTCAAAAGGCATGCTTACGACCATCAAAGAACTGCCTTAAGCAGATGCTCTCAGTGGTCAACACTTTCTGTTTCCAGCCCGATAACAAAACTCAATCTCTAAGTGTTAGACACGAATCAATTCCCTCAATTGCGCTTTGAAGTTTCTGCCTAAGCGGCGGCAACTCCGACGCAGTCAATGCATAAGGCCTTCCCGCCATACCGAGAAATGCGGCCAAGGCGCGGTCGGAGTGCTTGACTAGAGCGACTAAATGCTCACCTCTTGGACCATTACTTCCCGCCAGCCAATTCTTCACTGTTCGCTCATTCGCGTTCGTCCAACGCATAAGTATTTTTGTCGCTTGATGAGTCTCACCAAGCTCCGCGTGAAGAGCTTTAGCAATCTCGGCTGCATACTGTTTTTGAGCCAGAAAAGATCTACCCGTTTTCGTGAACATTTTTCTCTCTCCGATCTTCTACCTTCAATAAAGCCATTTCGAAAAATGCAGTAACTGATCACGGCTTGGAGGTTGCCCTAGCGGCTGTAGGTCAGATAGAGGATGCTGTCAATGCACACACACATTGGCGCGGGTTATGTTCACAATGAATCAAACACGACCTTGGCAGCCGCGTATGTCCGCATGTCAACTGAACATCAGCAGTACTCGACCGAAAATCAGCTCGACGTCATTCGCATTTATGCGGCTACCCATACACTCAAGATCGTTAAGACCTACACGGACATGGGCAAAAGTGGCCTTCGCCTAGAGGGTCGAGATGCACTGAAGCAACTGTTCTTCGACGTAGAAAGCGGTCGTGCCGGTTACTCAACAATTCTTGTCTATGACGTCAGTCGCTGGGGTCGATTCCAGGACCCAGACGTCAGTGCCAGCTATGAAGTTCGGTGCAGACAAGCAGGTGTCTCGGTTCAATACTGTGCGGAGCAGTTCACCAACGATGGCTCGCCGGTATCCAACATCGTCAAAAGCGTGAAGCGGATGATGGCAGGTGAGTACAGTCGGGAACTCTCGGTGAAGGTATTTGCAGGACAGTCTAGGCTCATCGAGCTTGGTTATCGCCAGGGTGGGCCGGCGGGATTTGGACTCAGGCGGCAATTAATAGACAGCACCGGTTCACCCAAAAACGAACTAAGCATAGGTGAACACAAAAGCATTCAGACAGACCGCGTGATTTTAGTACCTGGTCCACCGGATGAAGTCAGAATCGTGCTGCGCATCTACCAATTATTCGTGGAGGAAGGCAGAAGCGAGCGTGAGATTGCCGATTGGTTGAATGCTCAAGGCATACTCAATGACCGTTGTCGTAGATGGTCTAGGGGTACCGTGCACCAAGTACTCATCAACGAGAAGTACGTTGGCAACAACGTCTGGAACCACAGCTCGTTCAAACTTAAACAGACGCGAACCCATAACCCCCCTGAAGAATGGGTTCGGGCGGATGATGCCTTCCGCCCTATCGTCAACTCGATACTCTTTCAAGCAGCCCAATCGATCATCCAAACGCGCTCCTATCGAATGCCCGATGACGAGATGCTGCACGCACTGAAGGTCATCTATGAACGTCGAGGCTTTTTGTCGGGCCTTGTCATTGACGAAGCGGAAGGATACCCCTCAAGCAGTGCCTATCAATATCGATTTGGAAGTTTGCTTCGCTGTTATTCCCTAATCGGGTACACACCTGCCCGCGACTACCACTACATCGAAGCTAACAAAAGACTTCGCGAGATGCACCCGTTGCTACTTCAGCAAACCATTCTGAAAATCACAGAGGTGGGCGGCGATGTTACTGTCGATCCAAGCACCGACCTCATGCTGATTAACCAAGAGTTATCCATTTCTCTCGTACTGTGTCGCTGCCAAGTTTCAATTGCTGGCTATAAGCGCTGGAACATTCGTTTCGACTTAGGCCTGAATCCTGACCTGACAGTCGCCGTCCGTATGAAAGAGCTCGAAGAATCAGCTCAAGACTACTACATCCTTCCATCCATCGACATGGTTTCCCCGCACCTGCGTCTCGCGGAAAACAATGAGGCTAGCCTTGAGATTTACCGGTTCGAAACACTGGACATCCTCTCGGAACTGACGCGCCGAGCTGACTACAGGAGAGTGGCATGAGTGTAATTCAAACCCCTCGCAGAGCCCGTATGCATGTCGCGGAAGAGTCGACGATTCGTCTGATTCCACTGGAAGATATCCGCGTACTCAATCCCCGGGCGCGCAACAAACAAGTCTTCGCCAAATTGGTCGAGAATATCTCGGCTTTAGGCCTCAAGCGTCCGATAACAGTTGCCCCCACAACCAATGGCAGTGAAGCGTTTGAGATCGTTTGTGGTCAAGGTCGCTTTGAGGCATTTCAAGCATTAGGTGAGCAAAAAATACCATGCATAGTTGTGAGTGCTAGTGAGGCGGATCGCTACCTGATCGGTCTGGTCGAAAACCTAGCACGCAGGAAGCATTCCAATCGCGAGCTTTTGACTGCTATCCAGATTCTCTCGGAGCGCGGTTACACCTGTCAGCAGATAGCCGGGAAAACCTGCCTCGACAGCGGCTACATACAAGGTATTCTTGTATTACTACGCCAAGGAGAAGAGCGACTTATTGCCGCAGTGGAGAAAGGTTGGTTATCAATAAAACTGGCGATTAGTATCGCTCGCTCTAAAGACAGCGATGTCCAGCAGGCTATGATCGAGGCTTACGAAAGCGGCTTACTTAAAGGCGAGCAGTTGATGAAGGTACGCCGCCTGATTGACAGACGGAAAACCTTCGGCAAGCAGTATGGACAAATGCCGGCAAGCACGGAGAAGACGACACCTCAGAAGCTCCTTAACACCTATCAAAAGGAAGTACGGCGCCAGAAAGTAATGATTAAGAAGTCGGACATCAATGAGCAACGACTGCTGATCATCGTTACGGCCATGCGAAAATTAATTGCCGATGAGTACTTCAGCAACCTGCTTCGGAACGAAGAAATTCCTGATTTACCCAAGCCTCTCGCAGACCGGATATTTGGGGAGAAGCAATGATGGCAGAGATCAAGCAAGCTTTCGAGCAACATATAATAGCGATTCCCGTGGAACAGATTCTTCCATCGCGAAAGGTCGATCACCTAATGTCAGGTAGTAAAAAATACGCCAGCATTTTTAGTTCGATAAAAGAACTAGGCGTAATTGAACCATTGGTGGTTCATCCCAAGCAGGTTATTGCCGGCGGGATACCTTCGTTCATGTTGTTGGATGGACACCTTCGGCTAGAAGCACTCAAGTCACTCGGTGCGACAGAGGCCCTATGCCTGATTTCTACAGATGACGAGGGCTTTACCTACAACCGGCAAATCAACCGACTGACGCCGATACAAGAACACAAAATGATCGTCTCTGCGTTGAAAAAGGGTATCGAAGCAGCTCGTATTGCAACAGTGCTAGGGATCAATGTCGATCGAGTCCACCAACGAGAAAGCTTGCTGCGAGGCATCGCACCGGAGGCAGCGGAAATGCTTAAGGTTCGCATGGTGTCGCAGGATGTATTCCGCGCCCTTCGTCAGATGAAACCAATTCGGCAGATTGAAACGGTGGAGATGATGGTCTCGGCCAATTGTTTCACTAGGAATTACGCTCAAATGGTGTTGGCAGCGTCTCGTCCTGAGATGCTGATTGAACAAAAGAGAAAACCAACTACCGAAGTGAGTGCAGTGGACATTGCACGCATGGAGCGGGAAATGGAAAATCTGCAACATGACTACAAACAAGTCGAAGATACCCTCGGAGAAACGATGCTGGTCTTAGTTGTGGCCAAAGGGTACCTGATGCGTCTTCTCCGAAATCAGGCGATAGCCCTATATCTAACTCACCACTACGCGGAACTGCTTGAGGAGCTGGTAACGATAATGGAAGCTGTAACCTCAGATGCCAGGCAATTGGAACGGGAATAACAACCGACATCTTCTGCTAATCTTGTCTACAGAACGAGCTTGTCAAACCCACCCGGGGAAATCTGAGCAAGTATTTCTGCATCACCACCCAAGGACGACATCATGCCGGATAGCTCAGAAGCCAACATAGCCACAGCGGACGCACTGACACTGCTCTTACACAACCAGCACGCCATCTGTGCGGCCATTGAAGAGGTGACCAAGTGGCTCGCTGAGAATGGGGTGGGGAGTGTTGCCTCTAACGCGATGACTGCTATGGAAACCTTGGACGCGAATGCTCAAGGCATCACAGAGGCCATTATGCGGCTCCGACAAGCGTAGGCACAGACTAAGGATCGGACCTGACATCATAAGCAGGGCGCATCGAGAGCTGTACCGCTCGCGACACCAGGGCTGGGATCCCGTTCGAAGCGGTCTTCGCCAATTCTGCTTGTTATGCAATTAACCAATCACTTTAACTTGAAGCGATTCTAGCCAGGCTACGATGGGCTTGATGCCTTGCCTTGCCACGCTCCTGGGGATTCAGGAGCGACCACGGCATAGCCGCCTTCGGGCCGCTTTCTCTTTGTCCGTCATATTTTGAAATTTGAGCCAGTCGCAGTGGGTGGGCACGGCAATGGCTCTTAACCTCGACCCACACTAAGCGGGATATCCACCGCTCCCCCAGCGCTCCTCTGATATTTCCGCCACAGACTCACGGGCGATATTTACCTAGGGGCAGGAGCCGACTTCGAAGAGTTCGGGTATCAGAGCATTTTCAGAGGATCGCTTACGACCGACAGAGAACGGCCAAAAGTGGACACCATTGCAACCTTTTACTATTTGCATCAGATCCAGTCCGTTATCCGTCAAGGACAGCAAGGGGCCAGTCATATTGCATGAGGACTCCTCGGACCCCGCCGGGGCATAGCCGCAACCGCCTCCTAGCCAGCTCCTGACGCGCGCCGACTAGGGAGGTGATAAACGCCTTGCTGGGCTAGTTGACGCGCGGCCTTTCACGGGCAATGCTGGCATATAGCCGATGCTAGGCAGATGAAGGGAATCGAGATGAACGACATCGCCGTCACACCTACAGAAGATGAAGAGCAGGAAGAGCTACTAGTCGCGCTTCAGAAAAAGGGGAAGGACAAAGAAGCGGAAAAGATGAGAGTGCTCTCCGCAATTGCAAGCAACAGTCCTACCCGTGTTACGGACAGGGTTGCTTGGATCCTTAACCACTACCCCCAAGCCCGCGACTCGGACATAAAGTGCCAGATTATCTATTGGAAAACCTTCCAAGCCGATCTGTACAGTGGTGGTGACATCGCGTTTGAAAACTATCCAAAGCTACAACGACTTCACTCAATTGCACGTGCCCGTGCTGTAGTACAGAATGTACTTGGTTTATTCATCGCCTCACCGGAAGTTCGAAAGTTTCGAGGAAAGCTTGAAGAAGAAGAAAAGCAGCGCGCACTTGAAGTGAGGCCATCCCACCCAGTTTACTGCATCTATGCTGATGAAAGCGGCAAAACCGGAAAGTACTTGCTCGTCGGAAGCCTATGGGTACTGCGCAGTTATGAAACAATCAAGATAACAGCCGCCATCAATCAGAAGAAGAAGGAGATCGGGTTCAAGGGGGAAATGCACTTCAAAGAAATCAACAAAGGAAATCTAGAAGCCTACGAAGCACTTCTAGGGGCAATTATTCAAAACTCATCCTCTATTTCTTTTAAGGGGCTAGGTGTCGTTAGAAGTGGACTCTATAATGTGGATGACACTCTGAACAAGCTGTTCTACCATATGGTCATCCAAGGCATTTCCGAAGAAAATAAGTCAGGACGAGCTGTGCTTCCTCGAAACCTTCAGTTCAGGAAGGACTCGGAAGAGTCTTCTAAAGACAAACTGTCCATGATGGAAATTGAACTTCAATTACAGAATGCTTCAAAAAATTTATTTCAAGGAAACGTGTACATCGACATAGTTGAAGTCGAGGACTCTTGCATTTCTCCTCTTATGCAGATCGCCGACCTTTTCGTTAGCTCCATTTCAAGAGTTCTCAACAAAGAAGAAGGAAAAGAAGGACCAAAGGACATCTTTGCAAGAAAATTTTTGGAGGCTTTTGGAGTAGATACCAAAAATGAAACTCTAGACGGGCTAAGCGAGTGCGTGCGCTTCTCTTGACGAGAAGAGGTGATGGCCATCCAGAATGCCAAGGGGCTGGTGCAAGGATAGTGTATATTCTACTAAACTTATTTAATGCAAGGAGCTGGTCTTGAAGATACAAGCCGTACACGTCACTGGGCTGTTTGGAAAATCAAGAAATATCACGTACAAATTCAACGCTGATTTGAATATCCTGACTGGTCGTAACGGGTCGGGAAAAACCACAATAATGAAACTTACATGGTTTATCATCAGCGGCAATGTTTTGCTGGCACTTAGAGAGATTGACTTTAAAGTCTGCACGGTAGTGACTGATGTGTACACCTGCACTGTTACTCGTACTGGCCCGGTCACCTGTAAAATTGAACTTGAAATGGGTGGTGAACTTCTAACTTTCGAGGATGACGATGGCGAGCCAGAGAATGACCCTTTTATGGACTCGGCGGAAGATAAAGCCAATCCAATAATAATTCAATCTGGGAGCTCGATATTCTTTCCTACCTTCCGCCGGATTGAGGGCGGATTTTCGATGGCCGCAAACGTTACATCAAGAACTCGGCAAAGCAACAGAGCCGAGCATGAGATTGATGAAACGCTTACCTCGCTTTCTCGGAAACTTAGCAATAAAGAGCATGTTTTCATATCCGCCATTTCAACACAGGATGTGACCGGCCTCCTTCTCCGTAGATACGCTACGTTTTCAGAAGAAATCAACGGCTTTCAAGAGTTTGTATCAAAGCATGTGATTGAAAAAATCCGACAGTATGAAAGCACACAAAGTTTCAGGCAAGATGCGGACGCATTGCTTTCAGAAACAAGAGCGGAAATTGAAAAAATCGAAGAGTTCAGATCTGAAACAATGAAGCCTTTGGACGCGATAAGAGTGTTAGTAGAAAAGCTCTTTCAGCACTCCGGAATTACATTCGGCAAACGTTTAAGCTTCGGCGACGCTGCCGAAGCCGTAGCTAGTGACGCCCTATCAGCAGGCGAAAAGCAGATGCTTAGTTTCATCTGCTACAATGCTTTTCACAAAAACACCGTTATATTTATAGATGAGCCAGAGTTAAGTCTTCATGTAGATTGGCAGCGTCAGTTATATCCGATTCTTCAATCGCAAGGGTCGGGAAATCAATTCATCTTCGCCACTCACTCCCCATTTATATATGGTAAATATCCAGACAAAGAGGTGTCAATTGGAATGGACCGGGGAGAATAAAAATGTCCGAAGATAAAGCCCGCCCCACAGTTGATGAGTTGTATCAGTTATTGAAGCGTACATCCTTGCCGACTGTATTAGTTGAAGGGAAAGATGACATTATTTTTTATAGACGGGTTGAAGAGGATCTGCGGGAGTACGGTGTTGATATGTTGCCGGCCGGCAACAAGGGTGCCGTTCTGGACCTATATAAAAGACTCAAGGACGAACCAGTCCAGTTACCGATTGTTTTCGTTGTTGATAATGATTTGTGGGTGCACGGCTATATAGATGGTGATGAGAAGCCTGATGATGTAATCACTACCCAAGGTTACTCTATTGAAAACGACTTGTATCTAGATGGCGGACTAGAAGGTCTGTGTGGTGCTGATGAATTGGCAAGGTTTCGCTCGGACCTAGATAGGTTTTTATACTGGTACGCGCTTGCGGTAAGTAGAAAGCTAAACAACAAAGACTCCACATTCAGGACACATCCAGGAAAGATATTGGACGATGAAGAGCACTACACTCTTGAAACGACGCTAGCCGAAAACGAAGTGTACCCTGACGAGTTTTTAGATGTAGTTAAGGAAAACTATTCAGCTGTCCTAAGAGGAAAGTCTCTTTTTGCCCTACTGGTTAGAGAGTTATCAGCCAAGCGTAGAGCTACGAAGTTTAGCGTTAAACAGCTTATGGAAATTGGTGCATCTAGGCGGGGAGAGAATTACCAGAGAATGTCCTCAAACATCAAAGAGGCTCTCGATCGGGCGCTAATGCCGCATGGTGGCAGCTAATACGCTGCTCTATTTAATATCTTCCCCGGATAAAATAATTATATGGCGATGGACAGGCAATACAGATTTTCGCTGACTGCAGCCACCCGCTAAATAGGATCGATCACAAGGAAGTGGTCGCTCTATTGATGCCTTTTTTGATTTATTTCAAAGTCTTTGATTATAAGTTACTACAGCTATTAGCGTGAGAAAGCAAGCTAGCATATGCGATAGACAGCTATGGGTCGTCTTCTGCCGGTAATAGGCAGGAATCGCGCAGGTCAAATTCGGTACAAAGGAATGGGCCGGTCGAACGCAAACAATGAGGCAGGTCTGAGTAATCACCCGCCCAGCCCCCGCCAGCGGCAAGATGAACTAGGATTTCCGCATCACCAATCAAGGACGACAAGCCATGCCAGGTAACTCAGAAGCCAATATCGTCACAGCGGACGCACTGACATTGCTCCTGCATAACCAGCACGCCCTAGGTGCTGCCATTGAAGAGGTGACTAAGTGGCTTTCAGACAACGGAGTCGCCAGTGTCGCTGCTAACGCAATGGCAGCAATGGAAACCCTGGACACAAATGCTCAAGCGATCACAGATGCGATTTTACGAATACGACAATCGTAGGCATCAGTTAGACCCTCGGCTGAGGTAATCCGATAGCCACCCAGTAAGCACCATAACAAGCAAATGGACAGCCCTGAGAGCCGCCATTGAAGAACTGAGCACCTAGATACGCCTGCGTGGTTCCGTAAACGTCCATAACAATGCGATGGCTGCCCTTCAGGCACTCGACACGAACACAGAGGCCATCACCCAAGTGCTGGAACGACTCCGATCCTAGCCGCTACACCCTCGCCTGCCATATTTTGAAATTAGCGGCTCTGGCAGCGATACGGCAAGGGAATGGCATTAAGCACCCACCTTAGGAGTACATTGCAGTAGATTCAACGAGCCTATTAGTGGATAAACTCTTCGCGAAACATCTGAGTGTCGTGATGTACAAGCCAGTCATGCACTTTATAAGGAACATAAAGCCGCTGCTTGGCTCGGGAAATGGCGATGTAAACGGCGCAGATCCGCTGATCGAATTCATAAGCGTCCTTGAACATCGACGTAGTGAGCAACCCCGGGGTCAGGAGCACATTATCGAACTCCATGCCTCCGGCCTCTTCGGCCCTCATCAACATGCAGCTCCTGCCACGCTGGCCTACCAGGATGCTCATTTGAGTGACGTCTGCCACCCTGAAACCCTTTGCCAGCTCGGTCTCCACCCATATAAACGAATCGTCGTACCGGTTCGCGTCTCGCACCTGCGGCCAATTCGTCCACTCGCTGAAATACGGATGTGCTGCTTCCTCGCTCTGTTGGTGAAAGCGCGAATTGAACAAACCGATGGCAGTAGTCATGAAACGCCAAAGACTCTTCTGCTCATGGCTAGAGTAGAAACTGAACGGGCACTTTAGGTCGCGCAACTGGATAGCCCACTTCATGGTGTCCCACAAGGAAGCCGTGAGTACGACGCAGTCCTCTGGCGGCACGAATGCCTCCGGATACTCCTCAATACCGACGTCGGCATGGCGAGCACCTTCGAAAGGTTCCTTAGTCTTCCTTGAGTGCCGGGAAATCAACGGATTGACCAGATGCTCTATGTTACGCCCAGAGCGCACGGAAAAGCCGATGGTGCTCTTTCGAACCGATTGCGTACGGGCGACGACGTCGTTGTCTGCGTGCTGGTACTCGTCCCCCAGGGTCACCAGCACCTGACGCCCGCGCTCCAGAATCTGAAGCAATGAGGCTGGAACATCCTGGCTTTCGTCAACAAGCACATGCGAATAGCGAGGCGACATCACGCAACCTTCCAGACTGGCGCACTTGATCATGAGCAACACTTCGAAGCCAGTGCGGCGCCCCCATTCCGGGTTTGCCTGAACATAAGTCCACAGTCGGCTCGAATATTCCAGCAGCACCATGGAGTCAGCTCTGGACAGGGGCTTGTGTAGATCAGGCGTGTGCTTGGCCGACAAGGTGTAATCCCGTGAACGGCAATAGAGCTCCAGCATTCTCAAGCAGATATCCATCGTCGCCAGTGCATCGTGCGATCCCAGCCCGATGATATTCAGCTGTTGAGCGAGCATTTGCTTGCTCAGCCCTACTCCTGCATTTGCCAGAGGAGCGATTCGTCGGCGAAGCAGTACCAATGCGAACTTGCGGAAAGTGCTGCAGGTCAGTTCACGGCTGCTGTTTTTCATTCGCTTGCGCAGAGTTGCAATTTTTTCCTCGGTGTGTGCCAGTACCAGCGTCGTCTCCGGCCGCAAGCATTCGACCAACGCTCCCATCAAGTGGCTTTTACCGATTCCTGCGTAGCCTTGTACATGCAGGTGCTCGTCCAGATTGGCTCTAAAAGTCCTGACCAGATGATCCTGTGCACCGCTCAACCAGCGCTCATCGTGACCTAGGGTAACCATCTGCTTATGGAAGGGATGATGATGGCGGACGTGGCGATATTTATAATCGACATCCCACCTGCCGCTGGGCAATAGGTATTTCTGGGCAGTGACTTCATCGGCCAGCAGGAAGCTTAGCTTCAATTTCTTGATGGCTTCGATGCCGAAGTAGAGTTTGCTGCGGTCGAACAAGCGCTTCGCTTCTGACAGCAACTTAGGGGTTGTTGGGCTAGAGGTGTCAACCGCCCAATCCAACAGCTTGACAAGAATTCGCTCGACGGCTGCTGGGGTACAATCCTTTTCCGTGACCTGTACCAAGTGCTGAATAACCAGCAGTGCGGCCAGCTCCGGGTCTGTCAGGCCATCGAGGGTTTCCTGAGAGGCTTCGAGCAAGCTTATGCAGGTTTCTTCTGTGATGGGCAGGAACAATGGGGTGGAGAGATCAAAGTGTTCCGGGCGCATATAACCTCATCAAGAACGCTGGATGCACATCAATATCACTCCTAGTCGTAAGCTTCATCGGTTCCGAAGCCATCAAAATCTGTGTCTCTCAATGTTTTATGCAAAAGCGAGTCAACGACGTGTTCAACACGGCTTCTGGCAGGCAAGACACTTCGCACGTCATTAAGCCACCCCAGCTCGATTAACCTGGAGCGGATCGCCTGAGAGGGCACACCAAGGTCGACACTTAAGGCAGCGAGAATCTGATGAAGAGTCTGGATATTGCATTGCTCATGGTCGACATAAATAACGCCATGACCACGCCATTTGACATCGTAGCGCTTAAGCAGCGGTTCGAGATGCGCGGCAAGCGTCTCCTTTACCATCCATTGCGAAATTTCTGAGCCAGTCAAATCACTCATAGCTGCACCGCTCCCGCTCGCACCCTCCCCCAAGGAGATGGTTACCGTTTTACTTGAAATCTAGTGTACCGGATTGAGTGGATTAGAAGTTGAGATAGGCGCTAGACTGCCGCTTACGATGCACCACTTAGGTGTACCTAAACGCTGTCACACTTCGAGATTTTTGACTGAAGAATCCTTGCAGAATCAAGGACTTAGAGATAGGTGGTAACCCCACCAGCCACACCCCGGCACACAATGTTCCCGCTGTGGCTGCTTCCTTCCGGATCTGACCAGGTTCACGGGTAATCGTTGCGGGGGGACCGATGGGGTCACCATAACGACACTCGCCAGTCGGCGAGCCGCGCCATTGTACCTATCTGAGACGAAGTTACAACCGTTCCCGCGGATTAAAAAAAATGAGCCGCTTCAATGACATGCGACAAGCCGGCAAGAATGGGACATGTAGCAGCTGGCGCAGCCTGCGTTCGGCGGCGCAGCCGTCGTCAGCCCGGACCACTTTCAGCGCATGGCGGCCGCTGCGCAGCCGAACGCAGCCTCGCGGGCTCGACAGCTGCTACAGAAATGGCGCGCCCCCCCTGTAACGCGGGCTACAGGGCCTGCACCGCCTGGTCGGCGCGGCCGCCCTCCTGCTGGATCACCAGGTGAATGAAGTGCAGCTTGCCGACGACCGCTGGCGGCAGGACGAAGGGGTAGAAGTCGGGTTGGCCCATGCTGCGCGACAGCTCGTTGAGCATGCCTGCCAATTCGATCCAGGCATTGACGAACGACAGGAACGCCGCGCCGCCCGGGTGCTGCGGGTCATAGAGTACGCTGGCAGGAAATGCCGGGTAGTCGAAGTCCATCTGCCGTGCGCTCATCCCCAGGCCCAGTGCCGTGTCCACCGCGTCCATCATGTGCAGGTAATGAGCCCAGGTTTCCGCCCAGTCTTCCCAGGGGTGCATGGTGGCGTAGGCACTGACGTGACTTTGCTGCCAATCCACCGGGGCGCCCTGCTGATAATGCCGTTCCAGTGCCTCGGCATAACTGGCACGCTCATCGCCGAACACCTGGCGAAAGCCCTCGAGCCAGGGACCTTTGGCAATCAGGCGATCCCAGTAATAATGTCCGACCTCATGCCGCAAATGCCCTAGCAGGGTGCGATAGGGTTCGCCCATCTGTACCCGGACCCGCTCACGGTGCGCGTCGTCGGCCTCACGGATATCCAGGGTGACCAGCCCGCTGGCGTGCCCGGTCATCGGCGGCTGGCCTTCGAGATCGATACTGACAAAATCGAAGGCCAGCCCGTGCTCTTCGTCGATGGACCTGTCGATAACCTGCAACCCGAGGTCGAGCAATTGCGCGACCAGCCGGCGCTTGGCGATCTCCACCTTGCGCCAGTGCTCGTGGTTTTGCGCAATGGACAGGTCGGGGATGGTCCGGTTCAGGCGGCAGGCGATGCAGTGCACGTGCGGATCATCGGCGGGCAGCAGCCAGTTGCAGGCGGCCGGGGTATCGAGGTTGGCGCAGCGCCGGAACAGGCCCGCCCCAGGGTCGACATCCAACTGCCAGGTGTCCGGCTGCGGGCCGGGTTGCAGCGCCGACAAGCGGCTTTGTTCAGGCTGATAGCCCAGGGCTGCGGAGCAGGCCAGGCATTGGCTGTTGCGAAAAAACAGCGACTGCCCACACCGGCACGGCCAGACTTTGCTGTTGCGCGAACTGTCGCCGATGAAGGGCGCGGCGATCCGCGCACTGAGCTGCTCGAAGAAGCGGTACATGGCGATCTCTCCCAGGGGGCTGGCCAAGTCTAGATCCTGGCACCGCGACAATCGTTCCCTCAGAGTATCCAGTTGTCGCCAAGGACGTCAGCGCGGGCAGGCAAAGCGCTGCCCGGCCCGCCCCCACAGCGTGGGATGGAAGTCACAGGGTAATACCGTGCCCACCCAGGAACGCCACGAATGCCTCTTCGTCCAATACCTTGAGCCCCAGTTCATTGGCCTTGACCAGTTTCGAGCCGGCGCCCGGCCCGGCCACCACACAGAAGGTCTTGGCCGACACCGAGCCCGCGACCTTGGCACCCAGGCTTTCCAGCTTGTCCTTGGCGACGTCGCGGCTCATCAGCTCCAGGGAACCGGTGAGCACCCAGGTCTGCCCGGCCAGCGGCAAGCCTTCGACGACTTTCTTCTCGCTCTGCCAATGCATGCCGAAGTCACGCAACTGCTGTTCGGCCGCCAGGGCTTGCTGGCGATTGTCCTCGATCGCAAAAAACTCGCGCACCGCGTTGGCCTGCTTCTCCGGCAGTGCCTGGCGCATGTCCAGCCAGTCCGCGTCGATCACCGCCTGCAGCGAGCCGAACTTGTCGGCCAGCTTCTGCGCCCCGCCAGGACCGACCGAAGGAATGTGCAACTTGTCGAGCAAGCCACCGAGGGTGGTGCTCGCCGCAAACTCGGCGCCCAACTCACCCTGGTCCTGAATCTCCAGACCGTGCGCCAACAGCTGCTTGATCACCTGCTGGTTGTGGCTGTCGGTGAAGAAGCTGTGGATCTCGTGGGCGACCTCCAGGCCGACATCCGGCAAGTACGTCAGCACTTGCGGCAATGCCTGCTGCACGCGCTCCAGCGAGCCCAGCGAGCGTGCCAGGACCTTGGCTGTCTCCTCGCCGACATCCGGAATGCCCAGCGCATAGATAAACCGCGCCAGGCTCTGGCGCTTGCTGTCGGCAATGGCCGCCAGCAGGTTGTTGCTCGACAGTTCGGCAAAGCCCTCCAGGTCGACGATCTGCTCGAACGTCAGCCCATACAAGTCCGCCGGCGAGCTGACCAGGCCTTCATCGACCAACTGCTCGACGCTTTTTTCGCCAAGACCTTCAATGTCCATGGCCCGCCGTGAAACGAAATGGATAATCGCCTGCTTGAGCTGCGCCCCACAGGCCAGGCGTCCGACGCAGCGGTACACCGCACCTTCGCTGATGGTTTCGCGGCCCTTGCTGCGCTTGATCAGTTGCGTGCGCTCGACGTGGGATCCACAGACCGGGCAACTCTCGGGAATCTGTACCGGCCGGGCATCGGCCGGACGCCGCTCGGTGACCACCTGTACCACCTGCGGGATCACATCACCGGCTCGGCGAATGATCACCGTATCGCCGATCATCAGGCCCAGGCGCGCCACTTCGTCCATGTTGTGCAGCGTCGCATTGGACACGGTCACACCTGCCACTTTCACTGGCTTGAGGCGCGCCACCGGCGTCACCGCACCGGTGCGGCCGACCTGGAACTCCACGTCGAGCAGTTCGGTGAGCTCTTCCATGGCCGGGAATTTATGGGCAATCGCCCAGCGCGGCTCACGGGCACGGAAGCCCAGTTCGCGCTGCGCGGCAATGCTGTTGACCTTGAACACCACGCCATCGATCTCGTAGGGCAGTGCATTGCGCCGCTCGCCGATGTCGCGGTAGTAGTCCAGGCATTCACCGATGCCCTTGGCCAGCTTCAACTCGCGACTGACCGGCATGCCCCAGGCCTTGAGTTGCTGCAGATTGCCAATGTGGGTGTCGGCAATGTCCGCCGACACCTGGCCGATACCGTAGCAGCAGAACTCCAGCGGCCGGCTGGCGGTGATTTTCGAATCCAGCTGGCGCAAGCTGCCGGCGGCGGCATTGCGCGGGTTGGCGAAGGTCTTGCCGCCCGCTTCCAGCTGCGTGGCATTCAGGCGCTCGAAACCGGCCTTGGACATATAGACTTCGCCGCGCACTTCCAGGATCGCCGGCCAGCCACTGCCCTGTAGCTTGAGGGGAATATTGCGCACCGTGCGCACATTGACACTGATGTCTTCACCCGTGGTGCCGTCGCCGCGGGTTGCGCCGCGCACCAGCAGGCCATCCAGGTACAGCAGGCTGACCGCCAGGCCATCGAGCTTGGGCTCGCAGCTGTATTCCACTTCGGCGCCGCCGCCAAACAGATCGCCGACCGGCAAGTCCAGGCCTTCGGTGACTCGGCGATCGAACTCGCGCATGTCGGTTTCTTCGAAGGCGTTGCCCAAGCTCAGCATGGGCACTTCGTGGCGCACCTGGGTAAACGCCGAGAGCGCCGCGCTGCCCACACGCTGGGTCGGCGAGTCGCTGCTGATCAGCTGCGGGTTGGCCGCCTCCAGTGCCTTGAGCTCATGGAACAACCGATCGTACTCGGCGTCCGGAATGCTCGGCTCGTCCAGCACGTGATATCGGTAGTTGTGCAGATCCAGTTCAGCGCGAAGCTCTAGAATGCGTTTTTCGGCGGCGTTCATGGGTGTTCTCTCATAAAGCAAAAGAGCAGCCGAGGCTGCTCAATCTGTTGATTCGATAAAAGCTTCGCCGGCAAACCGGCTTCTACGGGAAACCAACAATCCGTAGGAGCTGGCTTGCCAGCGAACAAGCGCTTAGCGCTTCTGGGTCAGCGCACGGCGCTCGAATTCGACGATGCGCTGACGGTAGTGTTCGATGGTCTGTGCAGTCAGGACACTGCGCTGATCGTCCTTGAGCTCGCCATTGAGCTCCTGGGACAACTTGCGTGCAGCGGCGACCATCACATCGAACGCCTGCTTCGGATGGCGCGGACCCGGCAAGCCAAGGAAGAAGCTGACCGCCGGGGTACTGAAGTGGTCGATGTCGTCCAGATCGAAAATCCCCGGCTTGACCGCGTTGGCCATGGAGAACAGGACTTCGCCATTGCCCGCCATGCTTTCGTGGCGGTGGAAAATATCCATCTCGCCAAAACGCAGGCCGCTTTCCAGAATGTTCTGCAACAGCGCCGGGCCCTTGAAGCCACCGGCATCCCGACAGATCACGCTGATCACCAGCACTTCTTCAGCTTGCGGTTGATCCTTGCTCGCCGCCCCGCTCGAGGCCTTGGTTTCGTCCGGGAAGTCGTCGCGGCTGCTGAAGCTCGGGCCGCCGTCCAGGTCCAGGTTGAGGTTCAAGTCGCCCTGGGCCGGCTCGCTGTGACCGCGCTTGCCACGCTTGGAGCCCGACTCGCGGGGCTCACGGGCAGGCATGCTGACCGATGGCAGATCGTGCTCGTCCAGTTGCGGCTCTTTATGGTTATCGAGCACGCGCGGCGGGCCCAGCAGTTCGGCACCGCTGTCCTCGTCCGGCAGATTGGACAGGCTGCGGTCCAGGCGAAACTTGAGTTTGCCCTTGCCGCCGCGCATGCGCCGCCAGCCATCAAAAAGAATACCGGCAATGACTATGATGCCGATGACGATCAGCCACTCGCGCAGACCGATTTCCATGTAATCCCGTGCCTCTATAAAAAATGCTGAAAAATAAGGGGTTTACAAGCTGCAAACCGCTTTAAAACGTGGCGCCAACTCTATGTTCTGACAGGCGTTTTGCCCACGTACACGATAAATTGACATTAAACTAGCACGACCAAAGGTAACTTTACACCGTCTGTCACAATGGCTTCAGCGAATATGTCGATTGGCCAGCAATCCATACCGGTAAAAATCCTTACTTCCCATAAACATATGGCTTAAACCCAGGACGTCAGGCGTCCACCATCGCCATCGCCTCCTCGACATCCACAGCCACCAGACGCGAACAACCGGGCTCGTGCATCGTCACCCCCATCAACTGGTCGGCCATTTCCATGGCGATCTTGTTGTGGGTGATATAGATGAACTGCACCGTCTGCGACATCTCTTTGACCAGTCTTGCGTAGCGTCCAACGTTAGCGTCATCCAGCGGGGCGTCAACTTCATCGAGCATACAGAACGGCGCAGGATTGAGTTTGAAGATGGCAAATACCAGGGCCAATGCGGTCAGGGCTTTTTCGCCGCCGGAGAGCAAATGGATGGTGCTGTTCTTCTTCCCGGGTGGACGCGCCATAATTGTCACCCCTGTATCGAGTAGATCTTCGCCCGTCAGTTCCAAATAAGCGCTGCCACCACCGAAAACTTTTGGAAACAAGGCCTGCAAACCACCGTTGATCTGATCAAAGGTGTCCTTGAAGCGGTTACGGGTTTCCTTGTCGATCTTGCGGATGACGTTTTCCAGGGTATCGAGGGCTTCCACCAGGTCGGCGTCCTGGGCGTCGAGATAACGTTTGCGCTCGGACTGTTGCTGATATTCGTCGATGGCCGCCAGGTTGATCGCCCCCAGGCGCTGGATCCGTGCGGCAATACGCTCCAGTTCTTCTTCGGCGTCGTTCTCGTTCGCCTCGGCCACCAGGGTCGCGAGCACGCCGTGCAGATCGTAGCCGTCTTCGAGCAGTTGCTCCTGCAGCGTTTTGCGGCGTACGGTCAGGGCTTGCCATTCCATGCGCTGCTGCTCGAGCTGGCTGCGGATCAACTGCGACTGCTGCTCAGCCTGGGTGCGCCGCTTCTCCGCCTCGCGCAGTTCACGGTCGGCCTCTTCCAGCGCAGCCTGGGCGGTGCGCAGCTCTTCATCGACGCTCATGCGCTTGTCGAGCAGCTCTTCGAGCTTGAGGCGCAATTCTTCCAGGGGCGCCTCGCCCTCCTCCAGGTTGAGGCTCAGCTGTTCGCGCTTTTCGGTCAGGCGCTCGGATTGCAGCTCCAGACGTTCCAGGGCCTGACGGGTGGAATCGTGTTGCGCCTTGAGCGAACCCAGGCGCACCGCCAACTGGTGCGCATGGTCCTTGTGCTGCCGGGCTTCCTGGCGCACCCGATCGAGACGCTCGCGCAGGCTGTCGCGCTGGGCCAGCAGCAACTCGCGCTGCTCGGTGTCCTGGGCCATGCTGTCGAGGGCGCCTTGCAATTGCAGGCGCGACTCGCCGATCTGTTCATGTTCCAGCTCGCGCTGCTCACCCAACTCCACCAACTCTTCATCGAGCCGGGTACGGCGCAAGGTCAACTGCTCGGCCTTGGCCTTGCCCGCGGACAATTGCGCCTTGAGTTCGCCCTGTTGGCGCGCTTCGTCCTGCAGCAGGCGGCGCAGGTGTTCGCGTCCGTTCTCCTGTTGCCGCTGCTGGGCCCGCAGGTTCTGCAGGGTGGTCTCAAGCTGTTCGACCGTGGCTTCGCGCTCCTCGCGCTCCAGGCCCAGGGCCTGGATTTCCTGGCCACGGGCCAAGACCCCGCTTTCGGCCTCGCTGGCGCGGCGCACGCGCAAAAAGTGCCGGCCGATCCAGTAGCCGTCCCGGCTGATCAGGCTTTCGCCGGCCGCCAACTGGCCGCGCAAGGCCAAGCCCTGCTCAAGGGTTTCCACCGGTTTGACCTGGCCCAGCCACGGCGACAGGTCGATCTGCGCCTCGACCTTGTCCAGCAGGCTGCCTGCCACTCGCACACCGTCGGTGCCCGGGCTGAGCAGGCGCAAATCGCCCTGGGCAAACCCGGCCAGGTCGAAGCTGGCAAAATCGTCCACCAGCACCGCCTGCAAGTCGGCGCCCAGCACGGTTTCCACCGCCAGTTCCCAGCCCGCCTGCACGCTCAAGCCCTCGGCCAGGCGCGGGCGCTCGGCCAACTGCTGTTCACGCAACCATTGCGCCGTGCCGGTGCCCGGGTCGAGCGCGGCTTGCTGCAAGGCTTCCAGCGACGCCAGGCGACCATTGAGTCGTTGCAGGTCGCCCTGGGCCTGTTGCTGATTGTGCAAGGCCTGCTGCAGTTCCTGGCGCAACTGCTCAAGGCGCTCGACCTGGGCCTGCTCGCTGGCCTGCAAGTCTTCGAGGGTCGCTTCGCTGGTGGCGAGCTGCTCGCTGAGCTCCATGATTGCCGCGTCTTCCGGGTCCGCCGCCAGCAGGTCGCGCTCCTCGCCCAGCCGGCGTTGCCGCTCGGCCAGCCGCTCGACACTGGTTTCCAACTGCTGGATGCGCGACTGCTGCACCTCGGCCTGACGCCGTGGCTCGGCCGAACTGAGGTTGAAAGCGTCCCACTGTTCCTGCCAGCCATGCATGGTGGTTTCGGATTCTTCCAGCGCGGCCGCGGCTTCCTCGGCGGCGGCGCTGGTGATTGCCTGCTCCGGGGTGAGCATGTCCAGCTCTTCGCCCAGGGTCAGCAGCAGCGTGCGGTCGTGGCCCAGGTGGGATTCGGTTTCCAGGCGCGCGCGCTCGGCTTCCTTGAGGTCGTCCTGCAGCTGGCGCAAGCGTTGCTGGCCGTGCTGGATACTCTGCTCGACCCGGGCGATGTCGCCGCCGACCGAATAAAAACGCCCCTGCACCAGATTGAAGCGTTCGGAGAGGTCATGGTGACCGTCACGCAGGCGTTCGATGCTCGCATCGGCGTTGCGCTGCTCGGCCACCAGGGCTTCGAAACTGATTTCCTGATTGCCGATGATCGCTTCACGCTGGCCGACCTGCTCGTTCAGGGCCTGCCAGCGCAAGGCCGACAGCTGGGCCTTGAGCTGGCGCTCCTCGGCCTTGTATTCCTGGTACTTCTTGGCCGCCTCGGCCTGGCGGTGCAAGCGTTCGAGCTGGCGCGTCAGCTCTTCGCGCAGGTCAGTCAGGCGCTCGAGGTTTTCGTGGGTGCGGCGGATCCGGTTTTCGGTCTCGCGCCGACGCTCCTTGTACTTGGAGATCCCCGCCGCTTCCTCGATGAAGTTGCGCAGGTCTTCGGGCTTGGACTCGATCAGCTTGGAGATCATCCCCTGTTCGATGATCGAGTAACTGCGCGGACCCAGGCCGGTGCCGAGGAAGATGTCGGTGATGTCGCGGCGCCGGCACTTGGTGCCGTTGAGGTAATAGGTGGTCTGGCTGTCGCGGGTGACTTTGCGGCGAATCGAAATCTCCGCATAGGCGGCGTATTCACCGAGCAAGGTACCATCGGAGTTATCGAACACCAGCTCGATGCTGGCCTGGCTCACCGGCTTGCGGCTGGTGGAGCCATTGAAGATGACGTCGGTCATCGACTCGCCGCGCAGGTTCTTCGCCGAACTCTCGCCCATCACCCAGCGTACGGCGTCGATGATGTTCGACTTGCCGCAGCCATTGGGCCCAACCACCGCCGCCATATTACTGGGGAAGTTCACCGTGGTCGGGTCGACGAAGGATTTGAACCCCGCCAGTTTGATGCACTTGAGCCGCACGCTCAGGCCGCCGGCAAGGCAGACAGCACCAGGTCGCAACTGCGCTGGGCGTAGGCCGAGAGCACGATGCGGATCTGTGGCAGGTCACGGGCCAGCACGGCGGCGAGCAGGCGTTCGAACAGTTCGAGGAACTCGCTCATTTCCGCCTTGCGCTGTTCCAGGGCCAGGAAATACGCGCGGCTCATGGCCGGTTGCAGGTTCTCGACGGTTTCCTGCAGATAGGGGTTATCGGCGAACGGGTACGCGGCGCGCATCACATTGAAGCTGTCGTCGACGAAGGTACGGATGTCCTGGCGTTCGTAGCTGGCGTTCAGGCGCTGCTGGATCTGCACGAACGGCGCCATGTCGGCCTGGACTCGCCAGCCATTGGCCACGGCGTTGCCCAGCAGGATATACAGCTCGCTCATCAGGGTGCACAGGCTCTGCACCTTGTGCGCGGTGAGCTCGGTGACATGGGCGCCGCGTCGCGGCAGGATCGCGATCAGGTGGCGACGTTCGAGGATCAGCAGGGCTTCACGGACCGAACCGCGGCTGACATTGAGCGCCAGCGTGACCTTCTGTTCCTGGATGCGCTCTCCTGGCTTCATTTCGCCGCGAATAATGCGTTCGGCGAGGTGTTGAGCAATTTGCTCGGCGAGGCTGTCCGGCGCCTTGAACGTCATGGTTTTCCTTCAAACTCTTCGATCTGTACAAGCGGCGCAGTGTAGCGCACTTGGTAGTGGATGATGCAGGGCCCGGCCAGTGGAAATTGGCACGATTCAAGCAAAAAGCGAGCTGGGCCCAGAGGGTCAATACTTAAAGCAGAGGGTTGTTGATCGACAAAAGACAATTTCCTGACCTTTAAGTCAGAAAACAATTGACCGAAAAGTCAGACCTGATAAATTCAGGTCATAACGGTTAACAACAATAATGAGTCTGCGAGGCCTTCCGTGATCCAGTTTTTACTCAACCAGGAACTCCGTAGCGAGCACGCCCTGGACCCCAACCTGACCGTGCTCAACTACCTGCGCGAGCACCTGGGCAAGTCCGGCACCAAAGAAGGTTGCGCCAGTGGTGACTGTGGCGCGTGCACTGTGGTGGTCGGTGAACTGCACAGTGATGACGACGGCCGCGAACATATTCGCTATCGCAGCCTCAACTCGTGCCTGACGTTTGTCTCGTCGCTGCATGGCAAACAGCTGATCAGCGTCGAAGACCTCAAGCATCAGGGCCAACTGCACAGCGTGCAGAAGGCCATGGTCGAATGCCACGGCTCGCAGTGTGGCTTCTGCACCCCGGGGTTTGTCATGTCGTTGTTCGCCCTGCAGAAAAACAGCGACCAGCCCGACGCCCACAAGGCCCATGAAGCCCTCGCCGGCAACCTCTGCCGCTGCACCGGCTACCGGCCGATTCTCGAAGCCGCCGAACAGTCCTGCTGCGGCAAACAGCCCGACCAGTTCGATGCCCGTGAAGCCGAGACCATCGCCCGCCTGAAGGCCATTGCCCCCACCGACATCGGTGAACTCAACTGTGGTGACAAACGTTGCCTGGTGCCGTTGACCGTGGCTGACCTGGCCGACCTCTACGACGCCTACCCGCAAGCCCGGCTGCTGGCGGGCGGCACCGACCTGGCGCTGGAAGTCACCCAGTTCCACCGCACCCTGCCCGTGATGATCTACGTCGGCAACGTCGCCGAAATGAAGCGCATCGAACACTTTGCCGACCGCCTGGAAATCGGCGCGGCCACCGCCCTCTCCGACTGCTACGAGGCCCTGAAGGCCGAATACCCGGACTTCGGCGAACTGCTGCAACGCTTCGCCTCCTTGCAGATCCGCAACCAGGGCACCCTGGGTGGCAACATCGGCAATGCCTCGCCCATCGGCGACTCGCCACCGCTGCTGATCGCCCTGGGTGCACAGATCGTGCTGTGCAAAGGCCATACCCGCCGCACCCTGGCCCTGGAAGATTACTTCATCGATTACCGGGTTACCGCGCGCCAGGAAAGCGAGTTCATCGAGAAGATTATCGTGCCGCGCGCCAGTGCCGTGCAGCGGTTCCGCGCCTACAAGGTGTCCAAGCGCCTGGACGATGATATTTCCGCGGTCTGCGCCGCCTTTAATCTGCGCATCGACAACGGCGTGATCGCTGACGCCCGTGTCGCCTTCGGCGGCATGGCCGCCACCCCGAAACGGGCCAAAAGCTGCGAAGCGGCGCTGCTCGGCGCGACCTGGAACCATGCCACCGTCGAAGCCGCGTGCGCTGCCCTGGCGCAAGATTTCACCCCGCTCTCGGACTTCCGCGCCAGCAAGGAATACCGCCTGCTCAGCGCACAGAACCTGCTGCGCAAATATTTCATCGAGCTGCAAACACCGCACATCGAGACCCGGGTGACCGCTTATGTCTAATCATCACGCCGTAGAGAAGACCCAGGCCGAACTGGCTGAACTGTTCGCCAAGGACCTGACCACCGGGGTCGGTCGCAGCGTCAAGCACGACAGTGCCGTCAAACACGTGTCCGGCGAAGCCCAGTACATCGATGACCGGTTGGAGTTTCCCAATCAACTGCACGTCTATGCACGCCTATCGGACCGCGCCCACGCGAAAATCATCAGCATCGACACCCAGCCCTGCTACGCCTTCGAAGGCGTGCGCATTGCCATTACCCACAAAGACATACCGGGCCTGAAAGACATCGGCCCACTGCTGCCCGGCGACCCGCTGCTGGCGATCGATGACGTGCAATTCGTCGGTCAGCCGGTGCTCGCCGTGGCGGCGAAAGACCTGGAAACCGCGCGCAAGGCGGCCATGGCCGCGATCATCGAATACGAAGACCTGGAACCGGTGCTGGACGTGGTCGAAGCCCTGCGCAAGCGCCACTTCGTGCTCGACAGCCACACCCATCAGCGCGGCGACTCGGCCACTGCACTGGCCACTGCCGAGCATCGCATCCAGGGCACGCTGCACATCGGCGGCCAGGAACACTTCTACCTGGAAACCCAGATCTCCTCGGTGATGCCGACCGAAGACGGCGGCATGATCGTGTTCTGCTCGACACAGAACCCCACCGAAGTGCAGAAGCTGGTCGCTGAAGTGCTGGATGTGCCGATGAACAAGATCGTCGTCGACATGCGCCGCATGGGCGGTGGCTTCGGCGGCAAGGAAACCCAGGCGGCCAGCCCGGCCTGCCTGTGCGCCGTGGTCGCGCGCCTGACCGGCCAGCCGACCAAGATGCGCCTGCCGCGGGTCGAAGACATGACCATGACC
>Ga0213827_1000419_pt1 | contig 36689 bp, 33 predicted proteins | sample MC6MC0898MG_FD_180669 | JGI IMG/M metagenome (GOLD analysis project Ga0213827, IMG submission 180669) | Enriched soil aggregate microbial communities from Iowa State University, Ames, United States - MC6-MC0898-MG | ecosystem: Environmental > Terrestrial > Soil > Unclassified | place: USA: Iowa...
TGTTGATGATGAAGTTGTTGTCCTTGTTGTAGCGCGAGTCCGGACGCAGCTCCGGCGCGCCCTGGTCGAGGTCGCCGATTTTCAGGTTCTTGCTGTACCACAGGCCGCCACCGAAGGCGATCAGGGCGATCAGGATCGACACTGGCGCGACTTTGGAACTGGCGAAGTTCGACAGCAGGCGCCAGAACGGGTGTTCGCGGGTCGCGTCTTTCTTGCTTTTGGCGATGGCACGCTTGCTGATGCCGACATAGGAAATCGCCACCGGCAACAGGATCAGGTTGGTGAACACGATCACCGCCACGCCGATGGACGCGCCGATGGCCAGCTCGCGAATCACCCCGATGTCGATGATCAGCAAGGTAATGAAGCCCACCGCGTCCGCCAGGATCGCGATCATGCCCGGCAGGAACAGCTGGCGGAAGGTGCGCCGGGCGGCTGTCAGCGCGTTGTCGGCCTCGCTCGATTGCAGGGCGATACCGTTGATTTTCTGCACACCGTGGGAAATACCGATGGCGAAGATCAGGAACGGCACCAGCATCGAGTACGGATCCAGGCCGAACCCGAACGCATGCATCAGGCCCAGTTGCCAGATCACCGCCACCAGGGTGGTACTCAGCACGGCGATGGTGCTGCGCACGCAGTTGGTGAACCACAGCAGCAGGACCAGGGTGATGACAAAGGCCACACCGAAGAACAGCACCACCATGATCAGGCCATCGATCAGGTCACCGACCTTCTTGGCAAAACCGACGATGTGGATCTTGATGTTGGGGTTCTGTTGCTCGAACTTGTTGCGGATCTTGTCTTCAAGTTCATGGGAGAACTTCTGGTAGTCCAGCGCCAGCAGCTTGCCCTGGTCTTGCGGGTCCGGGTAGGACTCCAGCAGCGGAATGTCGACGATGCTCGACTTGAAGTCGTTGGACACCAGGCGCCCGACCTGGCCGGACTTGAGCACGTTGTTGCGCAGCAGTTCGAGGCTGTCGGCCGAGCCGTTGTAGCTCTGCGGGATCACTTCGCCGCCGGCAAAGCCCTCCTCGGTCACTTCGGTCCAGCGTACGCTGGGACTCCACAGCGACTTCAGGCCCGAGCGATCGACGCCGGAGATGTAGAACACCTCGTCGTTGATCTGGCGCAGGGTCTCCATGTACTCCTTGGAGAAGATGTCACCGTTGGTGGCCTCCACCGAAATCCGCACGGTGTTGCCCAGGTTCGCCAGGTCGTTGCGATGCTCCATCATCTTTTCAATGAACGGATGCTGCAGCGGGATCATCTTTTCGAAACTGGTGGAAGGCCGGATCAGCGTCGCCTGCCAGAACAGGAAAATGCTCACCAGCAGGCAGATCACGATGACTGCCGGGCGGTTGTTGAAAATCAGGCGCTCGAGAAACGTCGCCTTGTCTTGGTTATGACTGCTCATGGATGTCATTTCTCCGCCTTCTTATTATTTGCCCGGCTCATTTATTCAGTTCTGCGCCGGTTGGCGAAGTGGCGCGAACGCCGCCCTGTCCGACCAAAATCAAATTGCCGTTGCCTGCCGCCGTCACACCCGCCACCGAAATCCGGTCCGGGCGATTGAACACACTGAAGGTCTGCCCATCGTCATTGCTGCGCACCACGCTGCCGCCGTTGCCGACGATCACGATCGAGCCATCCTCGAGCAAGGTCGCGCCTGACAGGCCGAACTCCAGGGCGCCGCGCGCGGCATTCAGCTCGACCGGCTGCCAGGTGCTGCCAAAGTCGCTGGAGCGGAACAGGTTGCCACGCAAGCCGTAGGCCAGCAGCGTCGATGGCTGGGCGGTACCAATGACCCCGAACAGCGAACCTTCGTACGGGCCTTCGACCCGTTCCCAGGTCTGGCCCCAGTCGGCGGAGCGGAACATGCTGCCCTGCTCGCCAACGATGAACAGCCCGGCATCCTTGACCGCGGCAATCGCGTTGAGGTGGTACTGGTCTTCGTTGTCGAGGCGGTCACTGACGTCTTCCCAGGTTTTCCCGGCGTCGCTGGTTTCCAGCAGCGCGCCATAGGCACCCACGGCAAAGCCGTTGCTGGCGTCCTTGAACCAGACGTCGAGCAGCGGTGCTTCGCGCTTGAGGTCTTCGAACTGCTTGGTCCAGGTCACACCGCCGTCGGTGCTGGCGAGGATCTGCGCATCGTGACCGACGGCCCAGCCATGCTGGTCATCGACGAAGAACACCGAGGTCAGCAACTGTCGCGAAGGCACCTTGGCCTGGGTCCAGGTGCTGCCCTGGTCATCGGAATAGAGAATGTGCCCGCGGTCACCGACCGCGATCAGCCGTTTGCCGGCCTGCACGACATCGAGCATCAAGCCCTTGGCGGACTTGGCCGATTCAATGGAATAGACCGTATCGACGGCTGGCGTGGCAGTCGCCAGGGCCGGTGCCGACAGGACCGCGGTGCCCAACAGCGAGAGCGCTGTAGCCAGCAACGCGAATCTGCGTAGTGCCGGCGGGCGGCCAATACCCACACCCATGACAGGCTCACTCATAGACCTTTCCCCCATTATTATTGTTAGGTCGTTCAACCTTTCAGGGCGCCGTGTGGGGCGTGCTACCGGATGACCGGATTCAGCGCGGAGCTGAAACCTGCAATCTAGAGCCCCTTCTCGGAAGCTGGCCTATCCTATCCAGCTTTAGAATCGTCTGACAATCGACGCCACGTTATGTTTTGTTAACCTGGGGAACAAGGGTAGGCGCTGAATGGCAAGGCATTAGTACCCATGATGAAAAAAGGCCACGAAGGTGGCCTTAAGATATTTGTGGGAGCGAGCCTGCTCGCGATGGCGGTGGGTTTTGGGTGCCTGCATGTTTTGCATGCAGCCACCCCGCACGCGCCTACCTAGGCCAGGCTCTTGCTGACCACCTCGAACACATCGCTGGACAGCTCGCCCGAGGCGCGGATGCGCTCCAGTTCGGTTTTCATCAGCGCCTGGCGAGCGCTGTCGTATTTGCGCCAGCGGGTCAACGGCGCCAGTTGGCGCGAGGCGATCTGTGGGTTGAACCCGTTAAGCTCGATCACCAGGTCGGCGAGGAAACGATAGCCCGAGCCGTCGGCGGCGTGGAAGTTGATCAGGTTCTGCCCGGCGAACGCCCCCACCAGGGCCCGTACCTTGTTCGGGTTCTTGAGGTTGAACGCCGGGTGCTCCATCAATTGCCGCACGCGCTGCAGGCCACCCGGCAGGCCGCTGCCGGCCTGGACGCTGAACCACTGGTCCATGACCAGCGGGTTGTCCTTGAAGTGCTCGGCGAAGCTCGCCAGGGCCTTGGCCTTCTCGGTCTCGAACGGCGAATTGACCAGCACCGCCAGCGCGGTCAAGCGCTCGGTCATGTTGTCGCAAGCCTCGAACTGCTCAAGGGTCGCGGCCAGGACTTCAGGCTTGGCGCTGAGCATCAGGTAGGACAAGGCGATGTTCTGCAGGCTGCGCCGGGCAAAGTGCTCGGCCTCGGCGATGTACGGCGTCTGCCGGGACAGCTCGCGATTGGCCTGGTAACGCAGCCACAGCCCTTCGAACAGTTGCTCGGCCAGTTGTTTGCGGGCAAATTCGCGGGCGGCATGGATCGCCTCGACGTCCGCCACGTCGCTGATTTCGGTCAGGTAGGCTTCGCTCGGCAGCGAGAGCATCTCGGCGACCATGGCCTGGTCCAGGTCCGGGTCGGCGAGCACGCTGCGCAGCGCTTCGATCAAACGCTGGTCGAGGGCCAGTGCCTGCCCTGCCTGGTGCTGGCCGATCAGTTCCTGCAGCACCTGCACCGACAGTTGCTGGCCGGCTTCCCAACGGTTGAAGCCGTCGCTGTCGTGCTGCATGAGGAACATCAATTGGTCGCGGTTGTACGGGAAGCTCAGTTTCACCGGCGCCGAGAAGCCACGCAGCAAGGACGGCAGTGGGTGTTCGGCAATGTCGAGGAAGGTGAAGGTCTGTTCCGCTTCAGTCACCGACAGCACACGGGAGGTGCCACAGGCCGCCGCTTCGCCGCTCAGGCGCAGGGCAATCGCCGCGCCCTGGCGGTCCAGCAGGCCGAGTTCCAGGGGAATCACGAACGGCAGTTTCTGCACCTTGTCCGGAGTTTCCGGGCAGCTCTGGCGCACCGTCAGGCTGTAGGTCCTGGCTGCGGCGTCGTACGACTCGCTGACCGCCAGACGCGGCGTGCCGGCCTGGCTGTACCAGCGTTTGAACTGGGTCAGGTCAACCCCATTGGCGTCTTCCATGGCCTTGATGAAGTCATCGCAGGTCACGGCCTGGCCGTCATGGCGTTCGAAGTACAGGTCGCTGCCTTTGCGAAAGCCTTCGTTGCCGAGCAAGGTGCGGATCATGCGCACCACTTCCGAACCCTTCTCGTAGACCGTCAGGGTGTAGAAGTTGGAAATCTCGATGAAGCTGTCCGGGCGCACGGCATGGGCCATGGGGCCGGCATCTTCGGCGAACTGGTGGGTGCGCAGGTAGGCGACGTCCTCGATCCGCTTGACGGTGCGCGAATGCATGTCGGCGGAGAACTCGGCATCGCGGAACACCGTGAACCCTTCCTTGAGCGACAGCTGGAACCAGTCGCGGCAGGTCACGCGGTTGCCCGACCAGTTGTGGAAGTATTCGTGGGCGACCACCGCTTCGACCCGCTGGTGGGCGGCATCGGTGGCGGTTTCGGCACGGGCCAGCACGCAGCTGGAGTTGAAGATGTTGAGGCCCTTGTTCTCCATGGCGCCCATGTTGAAGTCGTTGACCGCGACGATCATGAAGATGTCCAGGTCGTACTCGCGACCGTAGACTTCTTCGTCCCAGCGCATGGACTTCTTCAGGCTGTTCATGGCGTGCTGGCACTTGTCGATGTTTTCCGGCTCGACATAGATCCGCAGGGCCACGACGCGTTGGGTCATGGTGGTGAAGGTGTCCTCGACGCACCACAGGTCACCGGCCACCAGGGCGAACAGGTAGGCCGGCTTCATGAACGGGTCTTCCCAGGTCGCCCAGTGCCGGCCGTCTTCGCCCGGTCCCGAGGCAATCGGGTTGCCGTTGGACAGCAGCACCGGGTAGCTGTGCTGCTCGGCGCTGACCGTGGTGGTGAACTTGCTCATCACATCCGGGCGGTCGAGGTAATAGGTGATCTTGCGAAAGCCCTCGGCCTCGCACTGGGTGCAGAACATGCCGCTGGACTTGTACAGGCCTTCCAGGGCGGTGTTGGTTTCCGGGTGGATGCGCACACTGGTATCGACGGTGAAGCTGGCGCTGGTGGGGTGCAGGGTCAGGTGGCTGTCGCTCAACTGATAGTCGGCCGGCGTCAGCGTGGTATCGCCCAGGGCCACCGACAGCAGCTCAATCTGCTGGCCGTCGAGCACCAGCGGCGGCAGGCCGGCGCCTCGGGCCGGGTTGCGGCGCATCACCAGTTGCGCATGGACCAGGCTGTGGTCCTCGAACAACTCGAAGGTCAGGTGCGTCTCGTCGATCAGGTACTCAGGCGCCTGATAGTCCTTCAGGTAAATCATCTTCGGTTGTTCGGTGCGCATGGCTCGAATCCTTCTACTGATGCACGGCGAGCTGGTAGGCCGTGTATTTACGGATATTGATCACGCCGGTGTCGAAGATCAGGTACTGGCCCTTGATCCCCATCAGCGTGCCTTCGGCAATCGGGTTCTTGTCCAGGTTAAAACTGACAATCTTCGCCGGGTATTGTTGCACCGGGTAATGGATCTCCAGCGGCTCGACATCGGTCACCGGCTGGATCGCCTGCAAGCCGAAACGCTCCTGCAAGCCTTGCAGGCCTTCGGCACAGCTGGCAAACAGTTGATCGCGAACCCCGGCCAGGTCGACCGCGGGCGCTTCGCCCTTGAGCAAGGCACGCCAGTTGGTCTTGTCGGCCACCTGGCTGCGGAACAGGTCTTCGACGAACCCCGATTGTTGACGGGTCGACACCCGCATGATGGGCAGTGCCTGGCGGGCGCCCTGGTCGATCCAGCGGGTCGGCAACTGGGTGGCACGGGTGATCCCGACCTTGACCCCGGAGGAGTTGGACAGATACACAACGTGATCGGTCATGCAGAACTGCTCGCCCCAGCCCGGGTCGCGGCAGGTGCCGGCGTCGTAGTGGCAGCGTTCCGGGCTCATGATGCAGACGTCGCACTGGGCCAGCTTGGTCATGCAGGGATAGCAGTAACCCTGGCTGAAGCTGGTCTTGGTCTTGCGTCCACAATGGCTGCAGTGGATCGCCCCCAGGTACTCCAGGCGCAGCGTGCGGCCGATCAGCGGGTTGACCGGCACCTCGGCATCACCCAGGCGAAACGCGTACTGAACCGCTGCCCCGTCGAGACGCGCCGACATTTTACTGATTGCACCGCGGCCAATCTCGATCAATGGATGGCATCCGACTTGAACAGGATATTCGGCACTTCGATGGACTTGGAGCTGCATTCCTGCGGGCCCATGTAGCCGGTACGCTGGTCTTCGGGCAGGTTTTGCACTTCCCAGGCAATCATGGCCTGCAACGACAGTTCACGCTGCTCGGCGGTGAGTTTGCCGCCATCGGACCACTTGCCGATCTCCACCGCCAGTTTCAGGCTCTGGTAGATTTCGGGGGTGATGTTGTTGATCATTTCGTTGAAAGAGGACATCAGGGTCTCCGTGCTCTTCATTGACTAAACAGATTAGAGGGCTGTTTTACGGCGACTGTACAAGCCGCCCAACAAACCGGTGGCGCAACCGACGAGTAACCCGCCGACGTGGGCCGCATTGGCGATTTCGCCGAAGCCGATCAGCGAGATCAGCCCCGACAGACAGAGCACCAGCCACACCAGCATCATCACCAGCACGCCACGGGGCAGGCGATAAGTTGGGTTCGGCGCCAGCCATTGATAGATCCAGCAGTGCCCAAGCAGGCCGTACAGCACCCCGGACAGGCCGCCGAACAGCCCCGGACCGCCGTAATAATACTGGGCGTAGTTCGACACCAGGCTGAACAGCAGCGTCAGCCCCAACAGGTTGATGCCCCCCTGGCGCGCTTCGATGCGCCGCCCCAGCTCCCAGTACCACATGCCGTTCATGGCCACGTGGAGGAACCCGAAGTGGATCAGCATCGGCGTCACCAGGCGCCACCACTGCCCCGCCGCCAGGCTGTCGGCCAGGGGGGTGAAATGGATGTACTCGCCTACTATGCGGAACTGTAGAAAGGTGAACCAGCGCATCGTGTCGAGGTTGGCCCCCAGCAAGGTGATGGCGCCGACGATCAGGGTCAGCAGCAGCACAAAGGCGGTCATGGGGCTGGCGCGCAGTTGCGCGACAAACCCCGGGCGCTGGGATTTCGCCGAGGGTGGCAGGTCCAGTTGCTGATCGGGATCGCCCGCTGGAAACCGTTCGTACAGCGCGCGCACGTCTTCGCTGACGGCGTGCGGCACCCACAGCACTTGCTGGCCCGCCTCCTCGCTGACCCGATGGGGCACCTGCATACGTTGCAGCAGTTTGACAAAACCGCTCAGATCCACGCTCAGGGGCAGACGTAATACAGCAACAGCACTCATTGCAGGGCCTCCGGCCGTTCAACATCGACCCAGACGAATTTGCGCGGGTCGAGGCGGGTTTCCTGGTCAAGTCGATAGGCAACCAGCTTGCCGTACAGCACTGCGCTGTAGTCCAGGCACGCGAGGTTCTGGCGGATGGGCGCCGGTTGGCCGCTGCGCCAGTAATGGCCGACGAATAACAAAGGCTCGTCAATGCCGTAACGCAGCAGGGTGTTTTTTTCCACTGGGGTCAATGGCGTCTTGGCCACAGGTTCGGGCAAGGCGTCCGGCTGGAACACGATGTCACCGTAGGTTTGCGGGTTGTCTTCCCAGAACTTGGTACGGAAGAACGAACGCGTCAGGCCATCGCCGCTGGTCATGGTCAGGCCATGGGGCAGGCGCATATCGGTGCCGCGCAACAGGCGGTCGAAGGCCATGCAAGCAAAGCTGCCGCTGACCGCCGCGGCCTGGACGAAGTGTTCATCCACGCAGCCGTCGGGATGCTGGCGGCGCAGCAGGTCGATCAAGCCGCCGTCCCAGCAGGCATGCACCACCCGGAAACGCCCGGCGTCGACAAACAGCGGCATCTCGTAGAACCATTCGAGGAAGTCGTGCCAGTCAGCGGGGTGGTGGGCAAACTGGCTCAGGGTTTCATCGATCAACCGGGCGTGACGCGGGGTGTGCTCGCGCACGTACTGCTTGCCGCTGCCCGGTGGGGCCGGTGTGCTCCAGCCCAACGCGTTGAACTCGTGGTTGCCCATGATGCACAGCGCCTGGCCCGCCTCGACCATGTCGTGCACCAGGTGCAGCGCCTCGCGGATGCGCGGGCCACGGTCGATGACATCGCCCAGGAATACCGCCATGCGCGATGGATGACGCCACACGCCACCCAGCTTGTGGTACCCGAGTCGGTCCAGCAGATGCTCAAGGGTATGAGCGCAACCGTGCACGTCACCGATCAGGTCGTAGCTACGCGCGGGATCGAGCATCAGTCGCCTCCACCACCCAGACGGCTGCCCCAGCCAAGCTTGGTCCGGCAGACTTCGTAGTAGTTGTGGTCCAGTGGGTGGATCAGCCGCAACTTCTGCGCCTTCTTGCTGATGGTGATGGTGTCGCCGGGCGCGCAGGTAAAGTGATTCTGCCCATCACAGGAAACCTGCGGGTAAATCTGCATATCCTTGGACACGACGATTTTCAGCTCACTGTTGCCATCGACCACGATCGGCCGTCCGGACAAGGTATGGGGGTACATCGGCACAATCACAATGGCATCGAGCTTGGGATGCATGATCGGGCCGCCGGCCGACAGCGCATAGGCCGTGGAACCGGTAGGTGTGGCGACGATCAGGCCGTCGGCTTTCTGACTGCAGACGAACTGGCCGTCGATGTACAGCTCGAACTCGATCATCCGCGTCGACTTGCCGGGGTGCAGCACCACGTCATTGAGGGCATCGCCCTGGCCGATGGCTTCGGCATGGCGGCGCACTTCGGCCTGGAGCAGGAAGCGGTTTTCCACCAGGTAGTGGCCGTCCAGCACTTCGGCGACCTTGACTTCCAGCTCGTCGGGACGGATGTCGGTGAGGAAACCCAGGTTGCCGCGGTTGATCCCCAGCACCGGGATGTTGTGTCGCGCCAGCGCCCGTGCGGCGCCCAGCAGGCTGCCGTCACCGCCGACCACGATCACCATGTCGCAGACTTCGCCGAGCATCTTGCGCGAAGAGGTCTGCAGGCCATGGCCGGGCAGAACGTCGGCGATGGTGTCTTCGAGAATCACGTGCAAGTGCCGGTCAAGCAGGAATCTTTTCAGTCGGCGAACGGTATCCAGCACCTGCGAACTGCCCAGGCGACCGATAATGCCGATATTGCGAAATTGCTCCATGGGGCTCCTGCGGGGGTCTGCGACGGCGAAAACCACGATTATGGGCGAAAGCGCTGCGTAGACAAAATCCTTTCAGCCGGGACTTTAGAAGCTATGCTCGCAAAATGATCCTGTTCCCCGATTTGCTCACCCTGCCCCACCGGCTGCACCACCCGGAAGTGCGCGACCTGGCGTGGGTGATTCTCGCCCCGCCGATGCTCAGCGCCACGCCCTGGCCGCAACGCCACCCGCTGGCCGGCAGCGACTGGGTGGACGATCCGCAGCGCCTGGAGCATTGGCTGCGCCAGCTCGACCGTGACAGCTACGCGCTGCTGCACTGGCTGTCCCAGGCTCGCACCCGGCGCCTGGGCCTGTATTACGAGCGTCTGTGGCAGTTTGCCGTGGAGCATGCACCGGGGATCGAACTGATTGCCGCCAACCTGCCGATCCGCCGCGAAGGACATACCCTGGGGGAGCTGGACATGTTGCTGCGTGACCGCGACGGCGTGTATCACCTGGAGTTGGCGATCAAGCTCTACCTCGGCCCGCAACAAGGCAACGGCCAGGACCCCGCGCAGTGGCTGGGGCCCGGTTGCCACGACCGGCTGGACCTGAAGTTGGCGCACCTGAGCCAGCACCAGTTGCCGATCTCCGCGCGCCCGGAGAGCCGCGCGGCCCTGGCGGGCCTGGATGTCGGGGCCTTCAGCGCCAGACTGTGGCTCGGCGGCTATCTGCTGTACCCCTGGCCGGGGCACGCCGAACCTCCGACCGGTGCCCACCCGCAGCACCTGCGCGGCAGTTGGCTGCACCAGAAGGACTGGCCGGCCTTTGTCGCGCAACGTCCGCCCGGACGCTGGGTCTGCCTGCCCCGCCACGCCTGGCTGGCCCCGGCGCACTACACCGCCGACCAGACCTGGAGCCAGGCGCAACTGGACACCTGGCTGGCTGAGCTGCACCCCATGGCGCCGGCACAGTTGATGGTGCGTCTGAGCGAGAACCCCCAGGGTGACTGGGAGGAAGCCGAACGGTTGTTTCTGGTGTCTGATGAGTGGCCGAACGTTCCGGGGTCGAGCTGAGTTACGCGGTGCCTGGGCTGGCCCATCGCGAGCAGGCTCGCTCCCACAGGTTTGGTGGTGTATGCAAAACCTGTGGGAGCGAGCCTGCTCGCGATGGGGCCAACGCTGGTCTAAACCGACAACCGCACCGCCAACGCCGCCAGTGTCACCAGCAGCACCGGCAACGTCAGCACAATCCCGACCTTGAAATAGTAGCCCCAGCCAATCTGGATATTCTTGCGTTGCAGCACATGCAGCCAGAGCAAGGTCGCGAGGCTGCCGATGGGGGTGATTTTCGGCCCCAGGTCGCTGCCGATCACGTTGGCGTAGATCATCGCCTCCTTGACCACCCCAGTGGCCTGGCTGGCATCGATCGACAAGGCACCGATCAACACCGTCGGCAGGTTGTTCATCAGCGACGCCAGCAACGCGGTCAGCAGCCCGGTGCCCATGGCCGCGCCCCACACGCCGTACTGGGCGAACAGGTCCAGCCAGCCGGCCAGGTACCCAGTCAGCCCGGCATTACGCAGGCCATAGACCACCAGGTACATACCCAGGGAAAAAACCACGATGTGCCACGGCGCTTCCTTCAGCACCTTGCGCGTGGAAATCTTGTGTCCACGGGCGGCGATGGCCAGCAGCAGGGCCGCGCACACCGCGGAAATCGCGCTGATGGGAATCCCCAGCGGCTCCAGGGCGAAACACCCCAGCAGCAGAATCACCAGCACCGCCCAACCGGCAAAAAAAGTCGCCCGGTCGTGAATCGCGGTCTTTGGCGCGGCCAACTGCTCAGGGTCGTAACGCCGTGGAATGTCGCGACGGAAGTACCACAGCAGCACCGCCAGGGTCGCGGCCACGGCCACCAGGTTGACCGGCACCATTACCGCGGCATAGCGATTGAAGCCAATGTGGAAGAAGTCGGCCGAGACAATATTGACCAGGTTCGACACCACCAGCGGCAAGCTGGCGGTGTCGGCGATAAATCCGGCGCCCATCACGAAGGCCAGGGTCGCCGTCGGCGTAAACCGCAGGGCCAGCAGCATTGAAATCACGATCGGGGTAAGGATCAGCGCCGCACCATCGTTGGCAAACAGCGCCGAGACCAGGGCCCCGAGCAAGACCATATAGGCAAACAGCTTGCGCCCGCGGCCGTGCCCCCAGCGAGCCATATGCAGGGCCGCCCAGGCAAAAAAACCGGCTTCATCCAGCAGCAGGCTGATGATGATCAGGGCGACAAAGGTCCCGGTGGCATTCCAGATGATTTCCCAGACCAAGGGGATGTCGCTCAGGTGCACCACCCCACTGAGCAAGGCCAGCACCGCGCCGAGCATGGCACTCCAGCCGACGCCCAGGCCCTTGGGTTGCCAGATCACGAGGGTGATGGTCAGCAGGAAAATCAATGCGGCAATCAGCATGCACAGCAGCCTTCAATCAAGGAGTTTTTGGGGAGAATCGTTCAGCAGCAACGCTGTGGGCGGTCAGGCATGGCCACCAACCGCGCGATATCCGTGGCCAGCCAGGCCTTGTTGGCGGCCAGGGCTTCCTGCAACAGCCTGCCGACCCAGGGTGCAAGTTGCGGATGAACCCGGTAATACACCCACTGCCCTTGTCGACGATCGGCGAGCAGACCACTGCTGCGCAACTGCGCCAGGTGCCGGGAGATTTTCGGCTGGCTGAGGTCCAGCGCCGCGGTCAGCTCACAGACACAGAGCTCGCCCTCATGGGTGATGAGCAAGGCGATACGGGTGCGAGTGTCATCGGCCAACGCCTTGAACACTTCGACGGGATTGCAGGATGGGGACATGGAGGGAGCGCGCCTGGACAAACCAGGGGTAAATATATGGAATTTCGAATATTTGGTAAAGCACAGCCTTTTGGGCTGCGCCCGAAGACGCAGCCTCGCCCTGCTCGGCAGCTGCTACACAGTTCGCTCAGGATTTTGTGTGTTGTTCAACCCATTTGGCGTAGGCGTCGATGAAGCCTTGCAGGAATGGCCGGACCTTTTCCGAGAGCTTGCCCGCCTCATCGAAGGCCGATCCCGCGCCCCCCAGGTACGCTTCCGGCTGCTGCATGCACGGCACGTCGAGGAACACCAGGGACTGGCGCAGGTGGTGGTTCGCGCCAAAACCGCCAACCGCACCCGGCGAAACGCTGATCACCGCGCCCGGTTTACCGCTCCAGGCGCTCTTGCCGTAGGGCCGTGAACCGACGTCGATGGCGTTCTTCAACGGTGCCGGTACCGAGCGGTTGTATTCCGGGGTCACAAACAGCACCGCGTCGGATGAGCTCACCTGATCGCGGAAAGTGCTGTAGGCTGCCGGCGGGGTTACGTCGATGTCTTCGTTGTAAAGCGCCAGATCACCAATCTCGACGATGTTCAAGCGCAGGCTGGCCGGAGCCAGTTCGGCCAGCGCCAGCGCGACCTTGCGATTGATCGACTGCTTTCTCAAGCTACCCACCAGGACAGCAACCGTATAGACCTTGCTCATTGGAGATTCCCGACTATCTGGCTAAAGGAGCCTGTAGTTATAGATGATCCGGTGCCATTTCAGGGGGTTGTTGTGCTGTTATCGCGGCAAAACACTATTTTTTTCCTGTAGGAAAACTTACCAAGCTTATCGACGGTCTACAGAACCGCAAATTGAGTGACTTATCTCCAGAGGTTCTAAGCAGATGGCAGCAGTACTCGTCGGACAATTCCATGCAAGAGACGCGGAAGGCCGTGTCTATTCGGTGCATGAGTTCCAGGATTCCACCCCGTCGGCAGACGGTTTCAGCAGTTGCGCACCTGTTACCACCTACAAGCTGGCCATCGGTGATCGGGTCAACAAACTCGACGGCAACGAATTTGTACTGGTGCAATCGGGCGTCACCATCATTCGTGAACCGGACACCAACCTCGCCTCTTGAGCCCGCCGCCATGAACTGAAGTCAACGTCACGGACTTGGGTTAGGATTCAGCCACTACCCCTCACCTGCTGAACATGGACTTCACGCATGCGTCTACGCCATATCGAAGTGATCCAGGCACTCCTGCAAACCAGCCATCTGGGCACCGCTGCCGAGATGCTGCAATTGCCGGTGGCCGCGATCGAGGGGATGTTGCGCGAGGCCGAGGATCATCTCGGCTTCATGCTGTTTGCCAGCGTGCGTGGGCGCCTGCAGGCGACCCGCGAAGCCCGCCAGCTACAGGTGCAGATCGCCCGCGTGTATGAAGCCTTCGAGCCCGTGCAACGCCTGGCCGACAGCCTGCGACAGTATCAGGCCCCGCCATTGCGGGTGATCTGCACCCCGCCTCTGGCCCAGCAACTGGTGCCCCAGGGATTGGCGAGCCTGCGCCGACGGTTTCCCGATGCGCCCTGCTCGCTGCACAGCCAACCCACCCGCGATATCGTCAAGAGCCTGCTGCTGCGCGAAAGCGACCTCGGCTTGAGCCTGCATGACCCCGAGCACGCCGACATTGATTGCCAGCTCCTGGCCCAGGGCAAGCTGCAGCTCCTGGCTCCCCACGGCTGGCTGCAACCGCGGCAGAAGTACATCGGCGTGCAGGACCTGGCGGGCCAGTCATTGGTCGGGCTCGAAGGCCACGACCCACTGAGCCCGCTGTTCGACAGTAAATTGCAGGCCCTGCGCCCCGCCCCGGTGATTCACACCCGGGTGCAGACGCACCAGATGATGCGCAGCATGGTCGAGGCCGGCGAAGGCCTGGCCATCGTCGACCCCTTTACCGCCCTGGGCGCCAAGGCCGGTGGCCTGGACGTCTGCCCACTGTCACCGGCGGTGCCGATCAACCTCTATGCCCTGACCCTCAACCATGGCGTCACCACACCGGCATTGACCTCACTGCTGGAGATCATCAAGGCACAAGCCGAGGCGATGCTGGCGGGCTGACCGATTGCTCCAGCGGGTCGGCAAACAGGCGGTACCAGAACAACGCCACTTCCGCCGTCTGCGGGTCGATACCGCGATACCGCAGGTGATCGATGCCGCCGATCACATAACCGCAACGTTCATACAGCCGACAGGCGCCCAGGTTGTTGTTCTGGGTTTCCAGCATGATCCCCGGCAGTTTCTTCTTGTGACTCCAGAACTGCGCCACGTCGAGCAACGCCTTGGCCACGCCATGGCGCCGCGCGGGTGCATGCACGGCCAGCTCGTCGATATGGGCAAAACCGTTCCAGTTGGTGCTGACCACGATGTGCCCCACCGGCTGGTCATCGAGGAAAGCCATGAAAATCGCACTGTCGGCGGCGTCGTGGAAACTGGCGAATTCCTCGGGGTCGATGCCGTAGCATTTGCGATAAGGCGTGATGGTTTGCAGCGGCCACGCCGCCACCGGGGTATCGAGCTGGGCGCTGGCATAGGCCCTGACTTCAAAACTGAAGTCGCTGCCCCAGATGTACGCGGCAAAGCCCTGGTCAGCGACACGCACTGCCAGGCCCGGGCATTGGGGGTTGATCACCGGTTGCATGCTGGGAAACGTCCTCAAATCTTGATGCAATCGACGGTGTAGCACCGCCCATTGCCCTCGTCTTCATGTTGCAGGCCGTGCACATCGGCGACGAACCCCGGGAAACTGCGGTCAAACGTGCGGGCAAACGCCAGGTAATCGATGATCGAGCGCGTGGCCTCGGTAAACCGCTCACCTGGCATGATCAGTGGAATCCCCGGCGGGTACGGTACCAGCATCACGGCGGCGATGCGCCCTGGCAATTGATCGATGGGCACCGCCTCGACTTCGCCTCGGACCAGTTGATCATAGGCGTCGGCCGGTTTCATCGCGACTTCCGGCAGCACCGTGTACATGCGCTTGAGGTGCTTGGCCGTGGCGTTGCTGCGATAACAGGCGTGCAGTTGGTCGCACAGGTCGCGCAAGCCCATGCCCTGGTAACGGGCGCCGTCCTGTTGCGCCACACAGGGCAGGCAGGCGGCGAGGCTGACGTTGGCATCGTAGCTGCGCTTGAACTCCAGCAACTCGGTAAGCAAGGTGCTCCATTTGCCCTTGGTGATCCCCATCGAGAACAGCACCAGGAACGAATACAGGCCGGTCTTCTCGACCACCAGGCCGCGCTCCCAGAGGAACTTGCTGACCACCGCCGCCGGGATCCCGCGCTCGCTCAGCGCCCCGCCGGCGGTCAGGCCGGGCATCACCAGGGTCACCTTGACCGGGTCGAGCAGCACGTAGTCCTCGGCGATATCACCAAAACCATGCCACTCGTCTTCGGGCAGCAACAGCCAGTCCGCGGTCGCGACCCGGTCGATGCCGGTCACCAGCGGCGGCTGCCAGATCGAGAACCACCAGTCATCGGCGTCAATGTGCTGCCGAAGGTTGGCCAGCGCCCGGCGAAAGCTCAGGGCCTCATCGAACATTTCCTGCAGCAGCGAGCGCCCCGCCGGCCCCTCCATCATCGCCGACGCCACGTCCAGCGAAGCAATGATGCTGTACTGCGGCGACGTCGAGATGTGCATCATGAACGCTTCATTGAAGCGGTCGCGATCCAGTTGCCGGGCGCCACCGTCCTGCACGTGGATCATCGAGGCCTGGCTGAAGGCCGCCAGCAGCTTGTGGGTCGAATGGGTGGTGAACACCAGCGGGCTGTCGGCCGAACGCGAAGTGCCCATGCCGTAGCGCCCGGCGAAGAACTCGTGAAACGCCGCATAGGCGTACCAGGCCTCGTCGAAGTGCAGGACTTCGACGCTGTTGCCCAGGGTCTGCTTGATCAGCTCAGCGTTGTAGCAAAGGCCGTCGTAGGTCGAATTGGTGACCACCGCCAGCTTCACTTTGGCGGCACGGCCACGGGTCAGCGGACTGGCATCGATCTTGGCCTGGATCGATTCGCGGCTGAACTCGCTCAAGGGGATCGGGCCGATGATCCCCAGCTCGTTGCGCTCAGGGCACAGGTACAGCGGGATGGCCCCGGTCATGATGATCGAATGCAGCACCGACTTGTGGCAGTTGCGATCCACCAGCACCAGGTCATCGCGGGCAACCATGGCCTGCCAGACGATCTTGTTGGCGGTGGACGTGCCATTGATCACGAAAAAAGTGTGATCGGCACCGAAGTTGCGCGCGGCCCGGGCTTCGGCTTCGGCCAGGGGGCCGGTGTGGTCGAGCAGCGAACCGAGTTCGGGCACCGAGACCGAGAGGTCGGAGCGCAGGGTATTTTCCCCGAAAAACTGGTGGAAGGCCTGCCCGACCGGACTCTTGTGATAGGCCACGCCCCCACCGTGCCCCGGGGTGTGCCAGGAATAGTTGGAGTCGGCGGTGTGCTGCACCAGGGCCTTGAAGAACGGTGGCAGCAAGCCATCCAGGTAACTGCGGGCCGCCCGCGCCACCTGGCGTGCGAGAAACGGCACGGTGTCTTCGAACAGATAAAGAATGCCGCGCAACTGGTTGAGTTCGCTCATGGCGTCGGCCGGGGCGTTTTCCAGGGTGACCTGTTCGCCCAGGGCGAAGATCGGCAGGTTCGGTGCCCGGGCGCGGGCCACCCGTATCAACTCGGCCATGTTCTGCAGCAGGTGAGTGTTTTCCCCTGCCCCCTCGGCGGCAATCAACATGCACGCCAGGCCGTGGTGAGTCGAGGCCACCAGTCGCCCTTCCGCGTAATCCACCGCCGACACCACGCTGAAACCTTCCTGCTCCAACTCCCTGGCGATACCCCGGACGCGGTCACCGGCCACCGTGTCGGCCTTGATGTCGCGATGAACGATGAGGACCGGGAACTTCAAGTCTTTGTACATGGGGCTTGGCGTCCTGAGACGGCGGACCACGGTCTGCCAATACACTCAGGGTAGAGGGTTGCAGCCCATGTGGCGAGCGCCGCGCCAAGCCTGGTTCAACGCGGCGTCCTTAAGTCCATCGCTGGCAAGCCAGCTCCCACAGGTTGGGCGCTACATGCTCAGCCCAGGGCCTTGGCTTCGGCCAGTTGGGTCCATAGCGCGGGGGCGCCGGCAGATTTGGCGATGATTTCCAGGCGCGCGGCATGCTCGGCCAGTTCGGCTTCGCTGGCCCGAATGACCCGCGCCGGGCTGCGGTTTGCCGGCAGGCGGCGGATTTCACTGGCCTGGCTGCCTGAGCCATCACCCGAACCATTGCCATCGGACGCATTGCCAGCCAGCGACAGACTGGTCTGGCCGCCGGTCATGGTCAGGTAGACGTCGGCAAGGATCTCGGAGTCGAGCAAGGCGCCGTGCAGCTCACGGCCGGAGTTGTCGACGCCATAACGTTTGCACAGGGCATCGAGGTTGTTACGCTGCCCGGGGTGACGCTCCCGGGCCATCATCAGGGTGTCGAGGATCGAGCAGTGCTGGGTGATGTCCGCCCGGTCGTGCTGGCCCATCAGGGCAAATTCGTTGTTGATGAAACCAACGTCGAACGCCGCGTTATGGATGATCAGTTGGGCGCCCTTGATGAATTCAAAGAACTCATCGGCCACTTCAGCGAAGCGCGGCTTGCCCACCAGGAACTCGTTGGTAATGCCGTGGACGCCAATCGCGCCCTCGTCACTTTCCCGATCCGGCTGCAAATAGACGTGGAAATGCCGGCCCGTCAGGCGCCGACCGAGCAACTCGACGCAACCGATCTCGATGATCCGGTGCCCGTCGGTCACCGGCATGCCGGTGGTTTCGGTGTCGAGCACCACCATCCTCTGAGCCATCTCTGTACACCCCTTCTGCGTAGCATTTTGCGTAGGGCGGCGATCTTAACACAGAGCTGCAAGGCGCAGCCCTGTGGCAGTTGCAGGCCTCAGCCCTGGTCGCCGCCGCCCACCGGCATCACCAGCCCGGTGATGTAGGCCGCGGCGTCGGACGCCAGGAACAGGATCGGTTCGACCTGTTCATCAATGGTGCCATAGCGCTTCATCAGGCTGCTGTCGACGGTCTGGTCGACGATCTGCTGGTACCAGACCTGCTCCTGCGGGCTCTGCTCGGCGCTGTTGCGCGGGATTCGCCGCGGCGGCGCTTCGGTGCCGCCTGGGGCCGTGGCATTGACCCGGATTCCGCGCCCGGCGGTTTCGAAGGCCATGCACGCCGTCAGAGCGTTGACCCCGCCCTTGGCCGCGCCATAGGGCACACGATTGACGCTGCGGGTGGCGATCGACGAGACGTTGACGATCGCCCCACTGCCCTGCTCCAGCATGTACGGCAATGCGGCATGACAGCACCACAGGGTCGGAAACAACGACCGCCGGACCTCAGCCTCGATCTGCTGCACCTCGTAATGTTCGAACGGCTTGGCCCAGATGGTGCCGCCGACATTGTTGATCAGGATGTCGAGACGCCCGAAACGCTCGACCGCGGCCTGCATCACCCGGTTGCACTCGGTGTATTGCTCAAGGTCGGCCGTGAGGGTCAGGACTTCGCCGTGTGCGCTCAGTTGCTCCTGCAGCTCGAAGACCAGCTCGGAGCGATCGACCAGTACCAGGCGTGCGCCTTCAGCCGCCAGGCGCTCGGCCACTCGACGCCCGATACCCTGGGCTGCGCCGGTGACCAGCGCGACTTTTTCGTGGAATCTGTGCATTTCCAATCCTCAAGACGGTGTGACGGATCCCTGTGGGAGCGGGCTTGCCCGCGATGACTTCGGCACAGTCAAATCATTGTTGGCTGACCCGGCGCTATCGCGGGCAAGCCCGCTCCTACAGGGGATGGGGTCGCTGCCTGATGTTGTCAGGCAGCACTCGCGGCAAATTTTTCGTAGTAGAAGTTCTTCGGCGCAATCCCCTGCTCGCGAATGTACTGGCTCACAGCCTCGACCATCGGCGGCGGACCACAAAGGTAGACGTCAACGTCGCCATCGTTCAGATGCCGGGGTTCGATGTGCTGGGTCACGTAGCCCTTGAGCGGGTGGGCGCTTTGCGGGTTGGCCACGCAGGCGCTGAAGCTGAAGTTGGGGATGCGCGCGGCAAAGGCTTGCAGGCGATCGAGCTCTACCAGGTCAAAATCGTTGGTCACCCCGTAGATCAGGTGCAACGGATGGACGCTGCCCTGGTCGGCGATTTTTTCCAGCATGGCGGTGAAGGGCGCCAGCCCCGTGCCGCCCGCCAGCAGCAGTAACGGCCGCTGGATCTCGCGCAGGTAGAAGCTGCCCAGGGGCCCCGCCAGGCTCATGCTGTCGCCGGCCTTGGCGATGCCGGTGAGAAAACTGCTCATCAACCCGCCCGGGACGTTGCGGATCAGGAAGCTGACCTCGCCGTCACGCTGCAACGAGCTGAATGAATAGGCGCGGGTCTGCTCGCTGCCGGGAATGCCCAGGTTGACGTATTGCCCCGGCAGGAACGCCAGCTTGCTCAGGGCCTCCCCCTTGATCGACAGGGCAATGGTGCTGTCCGACAACTGCCGCACCTGGCTGATGGCGGCACTGTAGCTGGCCTGCTGGGTGCGGCAGACCTCGGACGAGGCCGGCACCCGCACCACGCAATCGCTCTGGGCGCGCATCTGACAGGTCAGGACAAACCCCTGCTCGGCCTCTTCGGCCGTCAGCGCGTCTTCGATGTACTCCTCGCCCAGGTCATAGCGCCCGGCCTCGGCAAAACACTTGCAGGTCCCGCAGGCGCCATCGCGGCAATCCAGCGGGATGTTGATGCCCTGGCGGTAGGCGGCGTCGGCCACGGTCTCACTGGGGTTGGCGTCGACAAAACGGGTGACGCCGTCTTCAAAATTCAAAGCGATGGAATGGGACATGAGCGCGGCCTCACAAATGGTAGACATCGATGACCTGGCGAACGTAGTCGTTCTTCAGGATCACTTTCTTGGCCTTGATCAGCGGGCTGTCGCCGCGCACGTCGAGGGTGTAGAAGCTGCTGCCGAAATAGCTGTCGACGGTCTTGTAGCGAAAACTCAGGGTGTGCCAGTTGAAGCGCACCTTGCACAGGCCGTCGTGCTGTTCGAGCAGCTCGATGTTGCTGATGTTGTGGGAGGTCCGGGTGTCCGGCACGCTGGCGCTGGAACGTTCGGTCTTGATGCGGAAGATGCGGTCTTCAAGGCCCGTGCGGTTGCCGTACCAGATCAGGGAAATCTCCCGCTGCGGGTCTTCGGTCAGTTCGTCGTTGTCGTCCCAGGACGGCATCCAGAAGCTGGCGTCGGCGGCGTACAGCTCCAACCAGTTGTCCCAGTCCTTGTCGTCGAGGTAGCGCGCTTCACGGTAGAGAAAATCGCGCACGCTGTCGTAAGTCATGGTCATGCCAGTGCCTCCACCTTGATCAACGCCGACTGCTCGGCGTCCAGCGCCTTGAGCATGGTTTGCTGCCAATACTTGTGTTGCAGCACGAACAGCCCTTCGTCTTCGGTGCGTACCCCACTGAGCAACGGATGCAGGTCAATTTCCCTGGCCGCCTCGTCGGCGCCTTCGACCCAGTGTTCGGCGCCACGGGACATGTCGTTCCAGGCAGTGGTACTGCCCTGGTAGCCCATCTGGCAGGAGCGGAACTCTTCGAGGTCGTCCGGGGTGGCCATGCCGCTGACGTTGAAGAAATCCTCGTACTGGCGGATTCGGCTCGAACGCGCGGTGTCGCTCTCACCCTTGGGGGCGATGCAGTAGATGGTGATTTCGGTGCGGTTGACCGAGATCGGCCGGGCAATGCGGATCTGCGAGCTGAACTGGTCCATCAGGTACACGTTGGGGTACAGGCACAGGTTGCGCGAGTTCTCGATCATCCAGTCGGCGCGCGCCTTGCCGAAGTCCCTGGCCAGTTCGTCACGGCGCTCGTACAGCGGACGGTCCTCGGGGTTGGACCAGCGGGTCCAGAGCAGCATGTGGCCCTTGTCGAAGGAATAGAAGCCGCCGCCCTGCTTGGCCCAGGTACCGGCGCTCATGGTCGGGTTTTCGTCACCGCATTCACGTTGCTTGCGCTGGTTCTGGGTGGCCGCGTAGTTCCAGTGCACGGAGCTGACGTGGTAGCCATCGGCGCCGTTTTCCGCGGTCAGCTTCCAGTTGCCCTCGTAGATGTAGCTGCTGGAGCCGCGCAGCACTTCCAGGCCGTCGGCGGACTGGTCGACGATCATGTCGATGATCTTCGCCGATTCCCCCAGGTGCTCGACCAGCGGCACCACATCGGCCTTGAGACTGCCGAACAGGAAGCCACGGTAGGACTCGAAGCGCGCGACTTTGGTCAGGTCGTGGGAGCCTTCGCAGTTGAAGCTGGCCGGGTAACCTGCCGCCGCCGGGTCCTTGACCTTGAGCAACTTGCCGGAGTTGTTGAACGTCCAGCCGTGGAACGGACAGGTGTAGGACGACTTGTTGCCGGTCTTGTGGCGGCAGAGCATCGCCCCACGGTGGCTACAGGCGTTGAGGAAGGCGTTGAGTTCACCGTCCTTGTTGCGCGCGATGAAGATCGACTGGCGGCCCATGGTGGTGGTGTAGAAATCGTTTTTGTTGGGGATCTGGCTCTCATGGGCCAGATACAGCCAGTTGCCCTCGAAAATATGCTGCATTTCGAGATCGAACAGGCGCGGGTCGGTAAACATCTCGCGCTTGCAACGGAAAATACCCTGTTCTTTGTCGTCTTCGAGCAGGGAGTGAAGGTATTCGGGTCGCAGGGACATGGCCGCCGCCTCCATTGTTTTTATTCAGGCAAGGCTCATGCTAGAGCCGGTGCTGGAGGGGCAATAGCCATTGGCTGCAGATCATTATCCGTTTTGTGCAAAGCGCGCGTGGCGGTCAGTGGCGGCGCTTGAGGGTGTCGGAGGGCAATTCGCCGAACTGCTTGCGGTAGCTCTCGGAAAACCGCCCCAGGTGCAGGAAGCCGTAGTCCATGGCCAGTTCGGTGACGTTGCGCACCGTGCAGGTGGGGTCGCTGAGGCAGGCGTTGACCCGCTCCAGTTTCTTCTGCCGGATGTAGTTTTTCGGCGTGCTGGCGGCATGGCGCTCGAACAGGCCATACAGCGAGCGCAGGCTCATGCGGGCCTGGCGCGCCAACTCCTCGCTGCAGATGTCCTGCTTGAGGTTGCGTTCGATGTAGTCGGCGATCAGCTCGAAACTCGAGGTCTGGGAACCGAGACCGGCACGGCTGATGTTGGTTTTCATCAGGCTGAGCATCTTGCTGACGATGATCTGTGCGTAGTGTTCCTGGACCCGGGGCATGCTTTCGGTGGCCTCGGCTTCCTGGCAGACCATGCCCAGCAGGTTGACGAAACCTTCGAGCTCGGACAGTTGGTAGCGGTTTTCCAGGAAGCGTACGCCCTGTCCCGGGTGCAGCCAGCGTTGCTCCTGGCAGACCGACTCCAGCAGGCTGGCGGGCATTTTCAGGATGAATTTTTCGCAGTCGTCGGAGTATGTCAGGTCCACCGGATCGTCCGGGTTGATCAGCAACAGTTCACCGGGGGCGAAGTAGTGCTCCTGCTTGTGACCGCGCCACAGGCAGTTGCCCTTGAGCAGCACCTGCAGGTGAAAAATGCTCTCCAGCGCCGGCGAGGTGACCCGCACGCTGCCGCCGTAACTGATACGGCACAGGTCCAGGCTGGCGAATTTGCTGTGATTGAGACTGGCCTGCGGGCTGCCACTCCTGGGCAGGCGGATGCAGTGGTTGCCCACGTGCTGATTGACGTAACCCGACACTGCGTAAGGGTCGGCCTGCGCAAAGACACTGCTGCGCTCACTCAGGAGATGCGCTTGCATAACCGGTCACTCTCATTATTTTTATAGGCAATGGCGGGTCGCCGGCGCCCGCCTCAGGCAAATCAGGCCTGGCCATTCTATGCCAGTGGCCACAATGCGAAAGACCACGAGATAAACGGTGGGTTATCTCGTGGTCGGCTGCCCGCGCAGATCAGTCCTCCAGTGCGCGAACCCGCTCGTGACGCTGCTGTTCCTGGGGCTGGGCCGAGGACTGCAGAGTGAAGTCGAACTCGATTTCGGCAAACCGGCCACTCACGCCGTAGGCCGCGGCACGCTGCTGATCGTCGCTGAAGGTGATCTGGGCGATCAGTTCGTCACGGGTGGCGTAGGCGAAGTCATCGTGCAGGTACTGGTCGCCATCCAGGTTGATCTGGGTGGTCAGGTGGCGATGGTCATCGGCCGAGATGAAGAAGTGAATGTGCGCCGGACGCTGGCCGTGCCGGCCCAGTTGATCGAGCAGTTGCTGGGTCGGACCATCCGGTGGGCAGCCGTAGCCCGACGGCACGATGCTACGGAAACGATAACGGCCGTCGGCATCGGTGACGATGCGCCGACGCAGGTTGAACTCCGACTGGCTGCCATCGAAATACGAGTAGGTGCCACCGGTGTTGGCGTGCCAGACGTCAACCACCGCCCCGGCCAACGGCGTGCCGTCGGTGTTCTTGACCTGGCCCTGCATGAACAGCACCACGCCCGGGTCGACGCCATCATCCAGGCGGGCCTCAGCCTGGGACAGCGGTGCGCCGGCCACGTACAGCGGGCCTTCGATGGTCCGCGGCGTGCCGCCGGCCTTGCCGGCCTGCTCGTCTGCGGCGTCCATCAGCAAGTCCAGGTAGTGTTCCAGGCCCAGGCCGGCCACCAGCAGGCCGGCTTCCTGGCGGCTGCCCAGCACGTTGAGGTAGTTGACCGCTTTCCAGAACTCTTCCGGGGTCACGTTGAGGTCTTCGATGATGTTCACCGAATCGCGCAGGATGCGGTGGACCAGGGCCTTGGCACGCGGGTTACCGTCATCGTTGAGCAGGCCGCTGGCTTCTTCGAGAAACTTCTGGGCCGTGGCAGTGTGGGAAATTCTGACGTTCATGATTGATCCTCATCTTGTATTTATTAGAGTACAGAACAGGCAACAGCGGCTCAGCGATCGTCCTCATGAATAGAGGAAGGATGCCTGCACATCGCGGTCACTTCGATAGCCATGTAGGGATACAGCGGCAATTGCATCAGCAGATCGTGCAGTTCCTGCACGCTGTCGACGTCGAACACACTGTAATTGGCGTACAACCCGGCAATGCGCCACAGGTGCCGCCACTTGCCCTGCTGCTGCAGGCGCTGGGCCAGGGCCTTCTCGTCGGCCTTGAGTTGAGCGGCTCGCTCAGGGTTCATGTCGACCGGCAGGTTCACGGTCATTTTTACGTGGAACAACATACGCAACTCCTCAGACTAAATGGTGGGCAGTGGAGCGCTTGTCGCGGCGGAAAAACGCCAGGCGCTCTTCGTCCAGGCTCAGGCCCAGGCCCGGTGCCGACGACACGTGCAAATGAAAATCGCGATACACCAGCGGCTCGCTGAGGATGTCTTCGGTCAACAGCAGCGGGCCGAACAGTTCGGTGTCCCAGCTCAGTTTGTTCAGGGTCAGGAACGCATGGGCCGAGGCCAGGGTACCGATCCCGCCTTCGAGCATGGTCCCACCGTACAGGCCGATGCCCGCCGCTTCGGCAATCGCCGCGGTGCGCAACACCGCGCGGGGGCCGCCGTTCTTGGCGATCTTCAGGGCAAACACCGAGGCCGCGCCTTCGCGGGCCAGGTTGAACGCGTCCTCGACGCACTCGATCGACTCGTCGGCCATGATCGGCGCCGGGCTCATGGCATTCAGGCGCACCATGCCGGAACGGTTGTTGCGCGAAATCGGCTGTTCGATCAGGTCGATGCCATTGCCGCCGAGAATCCGGCAGGCGCGCAGGGCCACGGCTTCGTCCCACGCCTGATTGACGTCGACCCGCACACTGGCACGCTCGCCGAGGGCTTTTTTGATCGCGATGACGTGGGCCAGGTCGCGGTCGACGTCACCGGCGCCGATCTTCAACTTGAAGATCCGGTGCCGACGCAGGTCGAGCATCTGCTCGGCCTCGGCGATGTCCCGGGCGGTATCGCCGCTGGCCAGGGTCCAGGCCACCGGCAGCGAGTCGCGCACCCGGCCACCGAGCAATTCGCTGACCGCCAGGCCCAGGCGCTTGCCCTGGGCGTCGAGCAAGGCGGTTTCGATCCCTGACTTGGCAAAGGTGTTGCCACGAATGCTGCGCTCCAGGCGCAACATCGCCGCGTTGATATTGCTGCCATCCTGGCCCAGCAACAATGGGGTGAAATGCTGGTCGATGTTGGTCTTTATGCTGTCCGGGCTTTCATTGCCGTAGGCCAGGCCGCCGATGGTGGTCGCCTCGCCTATCCCCTCGATACCGTCCTCGCAGCGTACCCGAATGATCACCAGGGTCTGGTTCTGCATGGTGTGCATCGCCAGCTTGTGCGGGCGGATGGTCGGCAGATCGACGATGATCGTCTCGATCGATTTAATGGCAGCAGCAAGCATGTCGATACCCGTCAGGTTCTTGAAGTTCTGGGATCGATTCTCGTACGGCTTTTTTCCGGGTTCCAATATAGAATTGGTCTGGATCGATACCTTAAAGGTATTCACTCCTGTGGACGGTGGAGGGCTCATGGAGCTGCGTCATTTGCGTTACTTCCAGGTGCTGGGGCAAACCCTGAATTTCACCCGCGCCGCCGAGCGCCTGCATATCGCCCAGCCGCCCCTGAGCCGGCAGATCCAGCAACTGGAAGATGAACTGGGGGTGGTGCTGCTCGAGCGTGGGCGGCCATTACGCCTGACCGAGGCTGGACGATTTTTCCTCGAGCATTCCACGGCGCTGCTCGAGCAACTGCACAAGGTCTGCGACAACACCCGGCGCATCGGCCTGGGCGAGAAGACCTGGCTGGGCATCGGCTTTGCGCCATCGACCCTGTATGGCGTATTGCCCGAACTGATTCGCCGCCTGCGCAGCAACGAGATCCTGGAGCTGGAGCTGGGACTGTCGGAAATGACCACCCTGCAACAGGTGCAGGCGCTCAAGGCCGGGCGGATCGATGTCGGATTCGGGCGGATTCGCATCGACGACCCGGCGATCATCCAGACGGTGCTCAACGAAGACCGCCTGGTTGCCGCCCTGCCCGCCGGCCACCCGCTGCTGGCGCGGCCCATCAGCCTCACCGAACTGGCCGCCGAACCCTTTGTGCTGTACCCGGGCAATCCCCGGCCGAGCTACGCCGATCACGTGATCGCGCTGTTCGAATCCTACGGGGTCAGCATCAAGGTGGCGCAGTGGACCAACGAACTGCAAACGGCGATCGGCCTGGTGGGAGCGGGAATCGGCGTGACGCTGGTACCGGCCTCGGTGCAATTGCTGCACCGCGACGACATCGGCTTCACCCCCTTGCTGGAAAGCAACGCCACCTCCCCGATCATCCTCAGCCAGCGCATCGGCGATGTGTCCCCGGGGCTTAACCATTGCCTGCGGCTGATCGAGCAGTTGCGCAGCACTTGATTGCTCGAGGCAAAGCGGATCGCCACAATCAACGGATACGCCGCAGATCCTGTGGGAGCGAGCCTGCTCCCACGGTCCTACAGGCCGCGTACTTCGTCGACGCCGCGGTTGGCCAATTGGTCGGCACGTTCGTTACCCGGGTGACCGATGTGCCCGCGCACCCACTTCCAGGTCACGTTATGGCGGTTGACCTGCTCATCCAGCATTCGCCACAGGTCGGCGTTTTTCACCGGCTCCTTGGCCGCGGTTTTCCAGCCGCGCTTTTTCCAGTTGACCATCCACTCGTTGATGCCTTTCATTACGTACTGCGAGTCAGTCACCAGCAGCACGTCGCAGGAACGCTTGAGCTCTTCCAGGCCGCGAATCGCGCCCATCAATTCCATGCGGTTGTTGGTGGTATTGGCTTCGCCGCCCCAGAGTTCCTTTTCCACGCCCTTGCATATCAGCAGTGCGCCCCAGCCGCCGGGGCCAGGGTTGCCTTTGCAGGCGCCGTCGGTGAAGAGTTCTACGCTATCGCTCATACCAATCTATCCAGAAAATGTCGGTGGCTTGCCGATCAACGACCGACAACGCCTGAGGCCGGGCAAGCCCGGCCGGGAAAATAATGAGGGTGTTACGGATCGCTGTGGCGGCGGTTGACCTTGGCCATCGGCAGCGGGATCAGCTTGCCCATCGGTTCGCGACGAACCTGGCGCACCGGGCGCAGGCCGACCACGATCTTGCGCGCCACCAATAAATAGAAGCCACCACCGGAAACCTGCCAGTCTCCGGCCTTGCGCTCCCATCCGGCCAGGCGCGATTGCCAGGCGGGGGATGCGAGCGGCGGACGATAGCACCCGAAGCGGCGTTTCTCCAGCGCGAAGCCCAGCAGGTTGAGCCAGTCGGCAACTCGTGACGGCGAAATGCAGCGCGCCTTGCGCAGCCCGTCGTGGGCAAACACATGGCGCAGGCCCCAGGTACTCCAGGGGTTGATGCCGATGATCAGCAGATGCCCACCAGGCCGTACGGCACTGGCCGCTTCGCGCAGCAAGCCATGGGGCGACAGGCAGAAGTCCAGGCCATGCTGCATCACCACCACGTCGGCGGCGTGTTCGCTGAGGGGCCAGGCCTGTTCTTCACAGACGATTTCCACCCCCGGCAACGGTGCCCCAAGGCGCACATTGCGCTGCACCTGGGGCGCATTGGGTGGGGGTTCGGCAGACGGCCCGTAATGCACCAGGTAGCCACCAAAAAAGCGCCCCAACTCGTCTTCGAGCATGCGCCGCTCTTCATTCAGCAGAAATTGCCCCAGGGGACCGGACAGCCACTCGCGGGCCGTGCTGATCAATGCCAGCCAGTCCGGATCAGCCTGAGCGAACGCTTTATCGGTCATTGCATTCTCCAATGCGCCAGGAAGCTCTAAGATGCACCAATGTTTTCCGCTTGGCGAATCCCGCGATGATACAGATCAGTGCTCTTCCCGCGTTCACCGACAACTACATCTGGTTGTTACAGGATCATCGTAGCCAGTGCTGCGCGGTGGTCGATCCAGGCGATGCCGCGCCGGTCCAGGCCTGGCTGGCCGAACACCCGGAGTGGCGGCTGAGGGACATTCTGATCACCCACCATCACCATGATCACGTCGGCGGCGTCGAGACCCTGAAGCAAGCCACGGGCGCGACGGTCTACGGTCCGGCCAGTGAAAACATTCCCGGGCGCGACGTGGCCCTCAAGGACAACGATCGAGTCAGCGTACTCGGTTGGGAATTCGAGGTGTATGCGGTGCCTGGCCACACCCTGGGCCATATCGCCTATTACCACCATGGCCTGCTGTTCTGTGGCGACACCCTGTTCGCCGCCGGCTGCGGGCGCCTGTTCGAGGGCACGCCGCAGCAGATGCACGACTCCCTCAGCCGCCTCGCCGCCCTGCCCGAGGACACCCTGGTGTATTGCACCCATGAGTACACCCTGAGCAACCTGCGATTCGCCGTTGCGGTCGAGCCCGACAACCGGCACATCGCCGAGCGATTCGAGAAGGTCTCCCAATTACGCGAAGCAGGAGGTATGTCGTTGCCGTCGACCCTGGCGCTGGAAAAGCTGACAAACCCGTTTCTGCGTACTGGCGTAACATCTGTTAAAGAAAAAATAGACGAACGGAATGGCCCCGATATCCGGGCGCCCAGTGAGGTTTTTGCGGCCCTGCGCGCATGGAAAGATAAGTTCTAAGCAGTGCCACCATAGGCCGAAAAATTCTGAATGGTTGACCGCACCCGGTGCGCTTTCTAGAATCGCCCGACATTTTTGCCCGGAACTTACTTCCAGCCAATGTCGTCATCTATTCGTAAATCCATCCATTCAGACGCATTGACCCGCTTGGCTCAAGCCATCGCGGTGGCTGTGTCCGCCACCCTGGCGGGCTGTAGCAGCACCAGTCAGTTGCCGCAAACCGACGCGGCCCACACCTTATCCGTACGCCCCAAGCAAAAACCGATCTGGCTCAGCGAGAAGCCCACCCCGGAAATCCCCCAGGATGTCTGGGAGCGCATGCGCCAGGGCTTCCAGCTGCAAGATGGCCTGGGCGTCAACCCGCGCATCGAGCAACAGCGCCTGTGGTTCGCCAGTAACCCGTCCTATCTGGAAAGCGCCGGCGAGCGCGGCAGCCTGTACATCCACTACATCGTCGAACGCCTCGAAGAACGCAACATGCCGCTGGAACTGGCCCTGCTGCCAGTGATTGAAAGCTCCTACAACCCGATGGCCTACTCGCGTTCCCACGCCGTTGGCCTGTGGCAGTTCATTCCGTCCACCGGGCGTTACTTCAACCTGCGCCAGACCCGCTTCTACGACGGTCGTCGCGACATCACCGCCTCGACCACGGCAGCGTTGGACTACCTGACCAAACTGCACGACATGTTCAACGGCGACTGGCTGCTGGCCCTGGCGGCCTACAATGCCGGCGAAGGCACGGTCAGCCGGGCCATCGAGCGCAACGAAAAGCTCGGCCTGCCCACCGACTACTGGAACCTGCCGCTGCCGTCCGAAACCCAGGCCTACGTGCCCAAGCTGCTGGCCCTTTCGCAAGTGGTCCTGGCGCCCGAAGCCTACGGCGTGAACCTCAACCCGATCGCCAACGAACCCTACTTCGAAGTCGTCGAGATCAACCAGCGCATGGACCTGTCCAAGGTTGCCGCGGTGGCCAATATCGACGAAGACGAACTGTTCCAGCTCAACCCCGCCTTCAAGCAACGCACCACCATCGACGGCCCCCAGCACCTGCTGGTGCCAACGTCCAAGGCACAACTGCTGACGACCAGCCTGTCGACCATGAAACCCGAAGAGCTGATCAGCAAGCGTTCGCTCAAGCCAGTGTTCGAAGGGGCCGACAGCCCGGTGCTCGCCACCGCCAAGCGTAACTATCGGGTCAAGCGCGGCGATAACCTGACGTCCATCGCCAAGGCCAACCGGGTCGACGTCAAGGACCTGCAACGCTGGAACAACCTGACCGGCAAGAACCTCAAGGCCGGCCAGACCCTGGTCATGCAGGACACCCGCAAGCGCAGCACCGGTCGCACCACCACGGTGCTGGCTGCCAACAGCAAGAAGCAGACCCAGTACAAGGTCAAGCAAGGCGACTCGTTGTACATGGTGGCCAAACGCTTCAACGTCGAGATGCAACACCTCAAGCGCTGGAACCCGCGCGTTGGCCAGGCACTCAAGCCTGGACAGATGCTGACGGTCTCCTCTCCACGCTGATCCCCCCCGGCGTCCCTTGCTGCTTGCTCGCGATGGAGGCCAACGATTTCGCCTGTATATACACGCGTTGCCTTGGTGCTCTTCGCGAGCAGACGGAGCGCCGCCGCCCGGCCCGCTCCCACAAGGGAAATTCGTACCCCAGAAAAAGCAGGCCGGCCCGTAGGCCGCCTCGCCCGCCCTTACCACTCAGGCCGACCGGCAGGTCGCCGTGCTCTGGCTTTTGATCGTGATCCACTGCCTCATCGGCTGGTGGGTCAACCGCATGCACGGTAGGCAGTTGGCGTTGGAGGAGCGGGAGTTGGTGGGATAAGTGAGTGAACCGCGGCGAGGACTGCGTCCTCGAACGCAGCCTCGCAGGCTCGGCAGCTGCTACAGGGAGGAGATTCGTATGCCAGAAAAAAGCAGGCCGGCCGGTAGGCCGCCTCGCCCGCCCCGACCACTCAACAGGCCGAGCGTTAGCTCGCCTGCAGCTCTTGATCTTGATCCACCGCCCCATCGGCAGGCTGAGCGAAGGTGTCCATCAGGGGGAGGCGCGTAGCGCCGTGCGGCGTAGCCGCGTACATCGAGAGGAGGTGCAGCGAAGCAAACCGGAGGCGATGCCCCCGGATGGATACCGTAGCGAAGGAACCCCGAGCCTCAGCGAGGGGCCGTACGTCAGGGGTAGAGCGCTTTGGTCACTTTGGCGCTCCAAAGTGACCCGCCGTAAGGGCGGAACCATTAGCCGCCATCACCGCAACAACGGATATGCCCCCAAAACCAGGATCAAAAGATCGCAACCTTTGGCTGCTCCCACAGATCACAGATCCCCCACACCCTGTTGCTCCATCGCGGGTAAGCCGCCAGCGTCTACAGTAATGGGCGTCAGGTTCCTATGCTCTTTCGCCAGCAGACAAGTCCCTACCTTTTTCCTGCCCATACAAGCTGTTACTGTACGAACCATGTAGCCCAAGCCGCCTGGATCGGATCTCTGACTTGAAGCGTCCCCTGCCCCTGTTCCTGATCAGTCTGGCCTTGAGCTTCCCCGCATGCGCGACGATCAGCGAAAGCCATGGTTATGCGCAGTTCGGCACACTCAAGTACCCGACACGTTTCACCCACTTCGACTGGGTAAACCCGCAAGCGCCCAAGGGCGGTACCTTGCGGCTCATGGCCTTTGGCACGTTCGACACCCTCAATCCCTATACCTTCAAGGGCACCAGCCCGGTCGCCACGGCCAACTTCCTGCAGTACGGAATCAACGAGCTGAACGAGCCGTTGATGGTCGGCACCGGCCAGTACGCGCCATCCGGGGATGAGCCGGCTTCCAGCTACGGGTTGATCGCCCAGTCCGTCGAATACAGCGAGGACCGCAGCTGGGTGGTGTTCAACCTGCGGCCCGAAGCGCGCTTTCACGATGGCCAGCCGATTACCGCCCGGGATGTAGCCTTTTCCTACCGGCTGCTGCTCAAGGAAGGCCATCCGCGCTACCGCACCAGCCTCCAGGAAGTGCAGCGGGTGGATATCCTCAACCCGCTGCGCATCCGCTTCGTGTTCAAGCGCGCGGGCAACCCCTTGCTGATCCTGCGCCTGGGCGAGCTGCCGGTATTGCCCCAGCATTACTGGAAAGGCCGCGACTTCAAGGCCACCACCTTCCAGGCGCCGCTGGGCAGCGGGCCGTACCGCATCACCCGGGTGTCGCCAGGCCGGCAGTTGCTGTTCGAGCGCGTGAAGGATTACTGGGGCAAGGACTTGCCGGTCAATCGCGGCAAATACAACTACGATCGCGTGGAAGTCGAGTTTTATCGCGACAGCGACGTGGCGTTTGAAGCCTTCAAGGCCGGCGAGTTCGACATCTACATCGAGCACCAGGCGAAAAACTGGGCCAATGGCTACAACTTCCCCGCCGTACGTCGCGGCGAGGTGGTCAAGGCGCAGATCGAGCACCAGATTCCGACCCAGACCCAGGGCCTGTTCATGAACACCCGGCGCGCCTCCTTCGCCGACGCCAAGGTGCGCGAAGCCCTGGGCCTGATGTTCGACTTCGAATGGACCAATCGCACCCTGTTCAGCGGCGCCTACAAACGGGCCATGAGTTTCTACCCCAACAGTGAGTTCGCCGCCACCGGCCTGCCGGTGGGTCACGAGTGGCTGCTGCTCTCGCCCTACCGCGAGCAGTTGCCCGCCAAGCTGTTTACCGTCCCCTTCAGCCTGCCGCAGACCGATGGCCGTGGGATTCCCCGCGAAACCCTGCGCCAGGCCCTGGGCCTGCTCGCCGAGGCCGGCTGGAAGCTCAACGGCCAGCGCCTGCAGAACGCCGCCGGCCAACCGCTGCGCCTGGAGATCCTGCTGGTCAATCCGAACCTGGAGCGCATTCTCCAGCCCTACACGGAAAACCTCGCCAGCATCGGCATCGACGCCCGCCTGCGCACTGTCGACCGGGCCCAGTACAAGCAACGCCTGGACCAGTTCGATTTCGACATGATCCTGATGACCCTCGACCAGACCCTGAGCCCGGGCCTGGAGCAGTGGCAGTACTTCCACTCCAGCCAGGCCAAGGTCAAGGGCAGCAAGAATTACGCGGGTGTGGCCAACCCGGTGGTCGACCACCTGCTGGAGCAACTGCTGGCCGCCCAGTCCCGTGACGCGCAACTGGCCGCCGGCAAGGCCCTGGACCGAGTGCTGCTGTGGCAGCACTACATCATTCCCAACTGGTACATCCATTATCATCGCCTGGCGTACCGCAACCGGTTCGCCTTCGTCACCACGCCGCCCTATACGCTGGGGCTCAACGCCTGGTGGCTGAAGACTTCGGAGAAAGCCCAATGATGCCTTTGCGTACCCTGCTGGGCCTGGTCTTCGCAGGACTGGCCTGCGTCGCCCAAGCGGCCCCGCAACATGCCCTGACCCTGTACAACGAGCCACCCAAGTACCCGGCGGACTTCAAGCACTTTGCCTACGTCAATCCCGACGCGCCCAAGGGGGGGATCTTCCGCCAGGCCGGTTTCGGCGGCTTCGACAGCCTCAACCCCTTCATCAGCAAGGGCGTGCCGGCCGACAATATCGACCTGATCTACGACACCCTGGCCCGCCAGAGCCTGGATGAACCCTTCACCGAATACGGACTGTTGGCCGGCAAGATCGAAAAGGCCCCGGACAACAGTTGGGTGCGTTACTACCTGCGCCCCGAAGCCCGTTTCCATGACGGCCATCCTGTGCGCGCCGAGGACGTGGTGTTCAGCTTCCAGACCCTGATCAAGGACGGCGCGCCCCTGTACCGCGGCTACTACGGCGACGTGGCCGAGGTGATTGCCGAAGACCCGCTGCGGGTCCTGTTCAAGTTCAAGCACAACAATAACCGCGAGCTGCCACTGATCCTCGGTCAACTGCCGGTACTGCCCAAGCACTGGTGGCAAACCCGTGATTTCAGCAAGGGCAACCTCGAGGCGCCGCTGGGCAGCGGTCCGTATCAGGTCGGCGAGGTCAAGGCCGGGCGCTCGATCCGTTATCAACGGGTCAAGGACTACTGGGGCAAGGACCTGCCGATCAACCGCGGCTTCTACAATTTCGACACCCTGAGCACCGACTACTACCGCGATAACACGGTGGCGCTGGAGGCACTCAAGGCCGGTCAGTTCGATTACTGGCTGGAAATGACCGCCAAGAACTGGGCCAACGCCTACAACATTCCCGCCGTCACCGAAGGCCGGCTGATCAAGGAGCAGATCCCCAACGGCAACCCCACCGGCATGCAAGGTTTCGTCTACAACCTGCGCCGCCCGGTGTTCCAGGATGTACGGGTGCGCCAGGCCCTGAGCCTGCTGCTGGACTTCGAATGGACCAATAAACAATTGTTCAACGGTGCCTACGCCCGCACCCGCAGCTACTTCGAAAACTCGGAAATGGCCGCCAGCGGCCTGCCGGACGCCGAGCAACTGGCGATCCTCGAACCCCTGCGCGGCAAGATCCCCGACCCGGTGTTCAACCAGGCCTTCGAAAACTCGGTGGGTGACGGCAGCGGCATGATCCGCGCCCAGCAGCGCCAGGCCTATCAACTGCTGCAGGAAGCCGGCTGGCGCATCGTCGACGACAAGATGGTCGACACCAGCGGCAAACCGGTGAGCATCGAATTCCTGTTGGCCCAGACCGAGTTCGAGCGGGTCCTGCTGCCGTTCAAGCGCAACCTCAGCGACCTGGGGATCGAGCTGGTGATCCGCCGGGTCGACGTGTCCCAGTACATCACCCGCGTGCGCTCGCGGGACTTCGACATGGTGGTCGGCAGCTTCCCGCAGTCCAACTCACCGGGCAACGAACAGCGCGAGTTCTGGAAATCGGAAAGCGCCGACAAGCCCGGCAGCCGCAACACCATCGGCCTTAAGGACCCGGCCATCGACCAACTGGTGGAAGAGCTGATCAACGCCGATTCGCGCCAGAGCCTGGTAGCCCACGCCAGGGCGCTCGACAGAGTGCTGCAATGGGGCTATTACGTGATCCCCAACTGGCACATCAAGACCTGGCGCGTGGCGTACTGGAATCACATCGGCCACCCCAAGGTCTCACCGGCCTATGACATAGGCATCAACACCTGGTGGGTCAAACCCGACGCCAAGCCCGCGATCGAGGTGCTGACTACCGAGCAAGCCGACCCTGCAGGCGTGGAGCAATAAGATGCTGGCGTACATATTACGGCGACTGTTGCTGATCATCCCGACCCTGTTCGGCATCCTGCTGATCAACTTCGTGATCATCCAGGCGGCCCCCGGCGGCCCGGTAGAGCAGATGATTGCCAAGCTCGAAGGCTTTGAAGGCGCCACCAGCCGCATTGCCGGTGGTGGCGCGGAAGTCTCGGTAGCCGGTTCCAGCTACCGTGGGGCCCAGGGCCTGGACCCGGCGCTGATCAAGGAAATCGAGCACATGTACGGCTTCGACAAGTCGGCGCCGGAACGTTTGTGGATCATGATCAAGAACTACGCCCGCCTGGATTTCGGCGAAAGCTTTTTTCGCGACGCCAAGGTCATCGACCTGATCAAGGAAAAGATGCCGGTGTCGATCTCCCTCGGGCTGTGGAGCACCCTGATCATGTACCTGGTGTCGATCCCCCTGGGGATCGCCAAGGCCACCCGCCACGGCAGCCACTTCGATGTATGGACCAGCTCGGCGATCATCGTCGGCTACGCGATCCCGGCGTTCCTGTTCGCCATCCTGCTGATCGTGGTGTTCGCCGGGGGCAGTTATCTTGACTGGTTCCCCTTGCGCGGCCTGACCTCGAACAACTTCGACGAATTGAGCTGGAGTGGCAAGATCCTCGACTACTTCTGGCACCTGGCGCTACCCGTCACGGCGCTGGTGATCGGCAACTTCGCGACCATGACCCTGCTGACCAAGAACAGCTTTCTCGACGAAATCAACAAACAGTACGTGGTCACGGCCCGTGCCAAGGGCCTGACCCGTCATCGGGTGCTCTATGGCCACGTGTTCCGCAACGCCATGCTCTTGGTCATCGCCGGATTCCCCTCGGCCTTCATCGGGATCTTCTTCACTGGTTCCCTGCTGGTGGAGGTGATTTTTTCCCTCGACGGCCTCGGCTTGATGAGTTTCGAGGCGGCGATCAACCGCGACTACCCGGTGGTCTTCGGCACGCTGTTCATCTTCACCTTGCTCGGCCTGGTGGTGAAACTGATCGGCGACCTCACCTACACCCTGGTCGATCCGCGCATCGACTTCGAAACCCGGGAGCATTGAGATGAACCTGTCCCCTCTCAACCGCCGGCGTTTCGAACTGTTCAAGGCCAACAAGCGTGGCTGGTGGTCGCTGTGGCTGTTCCTGATCCTGTTTGGCCTGAGCCTGGGTGCCGAACTGATTGCCAACGACAAGCCACTGGCGGTGCACTACGACGGCGAATGGTACTTCCCGGCACTCAAGCGCTACCCGGAAACCACCTTCGGCGGCGAATTCCCGCTGGAAGCCAACTACAAGAGCCCCTACATCCGCGAACTGCTCAAGGCCAAGGACGCCTGGACCCTGTGGGCACCCATTCCCTTCGGCTACCAGAGCATCAACTACGACCTGAAAGTCCCGGCCCCGGCCCCGCCCTCGGCGGATAACCTGCTGGGCACCGACGACCAGGGCCGGGACGTGCTCGCGCGGGTGATCTATGGCTTTCGGGTGTCGGTGCTGTTCGCCCTGACCCTGACCGTGCTCAGCTCGATCATCGGCGTCATCGCCGGGGCCCTGCAGGGCTTTTATGGCGGTTGGGTCGACCTGGCGGGCCAGCGCTTCCTGGAAATCTGGTCGGGGTTGCCGGTGCTGTACCTGCTGATCATCCTCGCCAGCTTCGTGCAGCCCAATTTCTGGTGGCTGCTGGGG
>Ga0213827_1000420_pt1 | contig 36647 bp, 36 predicted proteins | sample MC6MC0898MG_FD_180669 | JGI IMG/M metagenome (GOLD analysis project Ga0213827, IMG submission 180669) | Enriched soil aggregate microbial communities from Iowa State University, Ames, United States - MC6-MC0898-MG | ecosystem: Environmental > Terrestrial > Soil > Unclassified | place: USA: Iowa...
GCACTTCGAATGCCTGATCACCGTCCACCAGCACTTCGGCGCAACGGCCGCGGGTGTTGTAGTTGGAACTCATGACAAACCCGTAGGCGCCGGCCGAATGCACGGCCAGCAGGTCGCCTTCTTCCAGCGCCAGTTGACGATCCTTGGCCAGGAAGTCACCGGTTTCGCAGATCGGGCCGACGATGTCGTAGGCGCGTGCCGCATTGTCGCGTGGGCGCACGGCCGTGACGTCCATCCAGGCCTGGTACAGCGCCGGGCGGATCAGGTCGTTCATGGCCGCGTCGACGATGGCGAAATCCTTGTGTTCGGTGTGCTTGAGGTACTCGACCTGGGTCAGCAGCACGCCGGCATTGGCGACAATGAAGCGGCCCGGCTCGAACACCAGCGCCAGGTCGCGACCGTCGATGCGCTCGCGCACGGCCTTGATGTAGTCGGCAGCCAGCGGTGGCTCTTCATCGCGATAACGCACACCGAGGCCGCCACCCAGGTCGATGTGACGCAAGTAGATCCCGCAATCGCTGAGGCGGTCGATCAACGCCAGCAGACGGTCGAGGGCATCAATGAACGGGGGCAGGGTGGTCAGTTGCGAGCCGATGTGGCAATCGACGCCGACCACTTCCAGGTTCGGCAGTTGGGCGGCGCGCACATAGACGTCTTCGGCGTCGGCGATGGCGATGCCGAACTTGTTTTCTTTAAGACCGGTGGAAATGTACGGGTGGGTGCCAGCATCGACGTCCGGGTTCACGCGCAGCGAGATCGGTGCACGCACACCCAGCTCGGCGGCCACTACTTGCAGGCGCTCCAGCTCATCGGTGGACTCGACATTGAAGCAGTGCACGCCGACTTCCAGGGCGCGGCGCATGTCGTCGCGGGTCTTGCCAACACCGGAGAACACGATCTTGTCGGGCGCGCCGCCGGCAGCCAGGACCCGTTCCAGCTCGCCACGGGAGACGATGTCAAAACCGGCACCCAGGCGCGCCAGGACATTCAGTACGCCCAGGTTGGAGTTGGCCTTGACCGCGAAGCAGACCAGGTGCGGGGTGCCAGCCAGGGCATCGGCATACGCCAGGTACTGGGCTTCGATGTGCGCACGGGAGTAGACATAGGTGGGGGTGCCAAAGCGCTCGGCGATGGCAGACAAGGCAACACCTTCCGCGAACAGCTCACCGTCACGGTAGTTAAAAGCGTCCATGATGTTCCCTTAGTAGGTGCTGTTGCTGTTGCTGTGTTCGTGCGCCTTGGACTGCGACGATTTCGCCTGTTCATCTGCAGGCTTGCTGTCATCGGGCAGGTACAGCGGGCCTTTTTGACCGCAGGCCGATAGCAGGCAGGTAAAAGCGACGAGCGAAGCGAGCGCAGCAAGGGAAGAGATCAGGCGCTTCATGGCGAAATCCTTGAGAATGCGTTAATTGCGCCGGAGTATACCGGCCACCCGGCAGCTTGCCTATGCGATGGACCACCCGTCCGGCGGGCCTTTGCCCGCCGCCTGCGATCGGGCATTGAGTGGCGGGCGGTTATTGGCCCACCTTGCCCGGTGCTTGGTCGGTATCCTTTGCATTCGCCGGGGCGCGTCCGTATCTTGCGGCGCTTGAGCGTAAGTAGACACTTTTTGAGGTTGCCGCAATGAGTTTGACTGAAGCCCGTTTCCACGACCTGGTCGATGCCACCCAGCAGACACTGGAAGATATTTTCGACGACAGCGGCCTGGATGTTGATCTGGAAAGTTCGGCCGGGGTCCTGACCGTCAAGTTCGAAGGCGGCAGCCAGTTGATTTTCAGCCGCCAGGAGCCACTGCGTCAGCTGTGGTTGGCAGCGGTGTCCGGCGGTTTCCACTTCGACTACGACGAAGAAAGCGAGCGCTGGATGTGTGACAAGAGCGAAGAGCAACTGGGCGAAATGCTCGAGCGCATCGTCAAGCAGCAAGCCGATGCCGAGCTCGACTTCGAAGGTCTCTGACAGCGTGACCGAACCTGCCCCCGTTCGTGCGCCCAAGCCGCTGTACAGTAATGTCAGCCCGGCCGTGCCATCGCCCTGCACCAATGTCTGCCGGCTGGACGAGGAAAAAGTCTGCAAGGGCTGTTTTCGCCATGTCGAAGATATTCGTGAATGGCGTTCGGCGGACGATGAACGACGCCGGGTGATTTGTGCTCAGGCGCGTATTCGCCGCGCCGGCGTCGCTCAGTAAGTGCCACCTGCCGCGACCGGCTTGTATATTTTTTGAGCTGTGATAGTGTCCGGTTACGCCTCAACCCATCGAGGCGCGTGAAAACCCCGCCTGTTTTATGGCGGGGTTTTGCTTTTTTCGTGCAGAAGAAAGGAGTCTGCCTGAATCATGACCGTACCTTCCATCACTCTTACCCGTCTGGACGTACAACGTCTGGAGCGCCTGATCGACAGCCTGGATGACACGCTGCCGGGCGTGATCGCGCTGCAAACCGAACTGGATCGCGCCGATACTCTGGTCGGTCACGATGAGGTGCCTGCCGATGTCGTAACCATGAACTCGCGTGTTCATTGCCGTGAAGAAAGCAGCGGCAAGGACTATCACCTGACCTTGGTCTATCCCAAGGATGCGAATGCCGACGAAGGCAAGATTTCCATTCTTGCACCGGTCGGCAGCGCCTTGCTGGGCCTGAAGGTTGGCCAGCACATCGACTGGCCGGCACCGGGTGGCAAGACCCTGAAGCTGACCCTGCTCGAAGTCGAAACCCAGCCGGCCAATGGCGGCGATTTCTCCCTCTGAGAAGGCTTCAAACCTGTTCGAGCGCCTTGTTCAAAGCGCGCTCCAGGTCTGCCTTGTAGCGCAGGTACAGTTTGCTCGAGCCGGGGCTGTCAGCCAGCAGCCCTGACAGATCCAGGTCGGTGATGTAGCAGCGATAGGGCTGCAACTCCCGACGACGCCCGACAATCTCCCGCGCCACCACGGCAAACAACTGATCGCCGTACTCCAGTTCGCTGTACTCCCGCTGATTGCAATACAGGGTGACCTGCACCTTCCCCGGCGCGGCTTTGCCGACAATCGCCTGCACGTCATAGAACGGCCTGTCGGCGGGGATCTGTGGTGCTGGCTGCGCCTCGACCCGGCGGGCTCGCCCGGTGCCCGAGGGCAGCAACTGGTAGTAGTGGATGTCCAGTTGCGGCAGCGGCTGCGTGGCGTCCATGGGCAGCATGGCATCGCGGCGGAACAGGATCGACTGCACGAAACGCTGCAGGGGCACCAGCAGGCTGCTGTCATCGTGATAGGGCTGGCGCTGGTACCACAAGGCGTTGAACTCATCCAGCACATACAGCTCGGCCCCGCTGTCGCCGACGCGGTAGAACACCTGAATGCAGCCGGGTTGGCCCATGGGCAGGATCAGCGCCAGGTCGTGCTCCTCCAGGGCCATCGGGTCCAGGTGCAGAGGGCTGTAGGCGGTCTGCTCCTGGCCCAGGTAATCGAGCAGCGCGGGCAGGGTGCCCAGGGCCACATGCCGGACCTGGCCGGGTACCAGCTCCAGCACGTGGTAGTGCTGCTGGACCTGGATCAGGTAGCGCTGGTTGAGGTCACTCAGCAGCAGGTGCTGCGCGGTGTCGAAGATCTCCTCGACCCGCCGGGCAATGAATTGCGCGCGGTTGTGGCAGAAGCACTGGACCCGCAGGCGCGGCTGCCGGGGGCCTTGCGGCAGGTGGTTGAGGTAGTCGCGCAGGCAGTCGAGCAGGGCATGGGGGCCATCATGACGATTGACCAGTACTTCATTCCAGCTGTTGAGCGTGACCTGGTCGAGGGTCAGCACCAGGTTTTCGCGGACCCCGGCATAACTCAGCGAGTCAGTGCGCTCGGTGGTCATCAGGATGTTCAGGTCGCGGTGATGCTTGAGCGGGTCGATGCCTACGTTCACCAGGATCAGCACCTCGGCCGGCACGCTGGCGGACAGTAGTTGCTCTTCGTCGACGCTGGTCAGGGGCAGGGCGATGGTCTGTTGCAGGCTGCCCAGCAGGTTGAACAACTCGAACTCACTCAGGTCGCTGCTGCCCGGGTGCAGCGCCAGGCGCGTGCTGCTGTCGATCACACCGTTGCGGTGGCACCAGGTCAGCAACTCCAGCAGGTAACTGCTGCGCTTGAGCGGCGCGAAGTGTTCCCATTCGAGGTTGCCCAGGCTGCCGTTGTACAGGCCCCAATGGGTCTGCCCGGGGGCTTTTTTGTTGGCCGACTGCACCAGTGTCAGGGTGTCTTCGGCCAGGTCCGGGGCAATCCCCGGGTTGATGAACTCGACCTTGTCGGCCTTGCGCTCGAAGGCCGCATAGAGCCGACGGCCGAGGACATTGAGGTCGCGTTTGTTGATCAGGCTGACGCTGCGTTCAGTGCGGGCAAACTGGTTGAGGAAGCGATAGCTGTAGTTGAGCTCGTTGACCAGGGCCCGGCGCTCGGCGCTGACCTGGCGGACCTTCCACTGGCTGCGGCTGTCGAGCAACGCCAGCTGCCGATGGTCCCAGCGCCACTCCTGGGCCAGCCGTTGCAGGAGCTGACTCTGCCAGCGGCTGTTGCGTTGAGCGTTGGCACCGGTGAGCTTGCGGTTGACCTTGAGGTACAAGGCACGCCGCACCAGCTCCAGGCGTTCCGTCTCGCCCCGGGCGTTGAGGTATTGCTCGATGCGGCGGTACACCATGATGTAGGGGTCGAGCTCGTCCAGGTCCAGACGGTTGGCGAATACGGCTTGCTTGAAGCGCAGGCTCAGGCATTCGACCCGCGGATGCTCGCTGGCGTAGACCTCGATCAGCAGCAGTTTGAGCACCGATTTGTAGGGCGACTCGATGCCTTTGAACAGCTGCCAGAGCCCGGCGCCGATGAACTCGCCGGGTGGAATGTGGGCCAGGTGACCGAGGTCGAGGGTCTCGTCGGCGCGCACAAAACGCTTGGACAACAGGGTGTGGGTGTACAGCTCGTAGCCGGGTTCTTCATACACCGGCACCAGCCACCAGATCGGTGTGCGCCCGGCGAGCCAGATCGCAGTGCGATAGAACTCGTCCAGCAGCAGATAGTGCTGGGTGGTGCCACAGTCTTCGGAGCTGAGTTGGCTGTCGCGTTCACCGCGGACAAACCGCTGTGGCTCGATCAGGAAACAATGGGCCTCGGCGCCCTGGCTGGCGGCCCAGGCTTCGAGCAACTGAGCTTTTTTGCCCAGCTCGGCGAGTTCGTCCGCGCTGAGGTCCGGGGCGTGGCAGATCCACAGGTCCATGTCGCTCTGATCGGCCTGGGCCAGAGTGCCGAGGCTGCCCATCAGGAACAGGCCGTGAATCGGCTGTGGTGGGTTGCCGCGACGGGCCTTGTAGGAAAAGGATCGGGTCAGGCGTTGCGCTTCGGCGAGGGTGCCGGCATCAGGCTCGAAATTCGCCACTCCGGCCGGGGTGCTGCCCGAGACGTAGCCCGGTAACAGGGGATGATTGACATGAAAAAACAGCGGCAGCAGCTTGAGGACCAGTTGCTGGCGCGGTGATAACCCTTCCATGGCCCGGGCCATGCGCCCGTCATTGAGGGTGAGGAAGCGTGCGCGCAACTGACTGAGAACCTTGCGATCGATTCCCTCGTCCAGGTCGGGGCGGATTTCATGGGTGCGGGTCATGTCAGCTCAAACCGGCTCGCAGTCAACGAACGTGGGAAAGTCTCAGGGGCTGGGTCAGTCTACAGCCTCGTGCGCAGGACTTTTAAGCTGAATATTGATTTCTGGCGCCAAATTTCTATCGGTTGGCAGCAGTCTGCCCGCGGAAATCCCGATGTTGGGGTTCCCGTGGGCGATACCGGTGTCGTTATGCGGTTTCTTCGACGGACAGGATGGTCAGTACAGTCTGCACATTCTGCGCGGCGTCACGCCCCAGGCTGGTCAGATACCCGCCATCGGGTTGATCGATCAGTTCTTTTTCGAACAAGCGTTGTGCGGCGGCAATAGCTTTCGGGGCAGCGGTCTGATGAATTTTCAAACCTTCCTGGGAACTGTCCAGGTTGAAGAGTGCAAGGATTTCCAGTTCGGCAACCAGCTCAGGGGTAAGCGACATAAGGACTCCAGACTTTCTAGGAATATGACTGTAGCGCCCCTAAGGTGAACGCACTCGGGCGAGCTGTCCAGTGTTGGCTGCGGGCTTTTCGCCCGCCCGGGTGATTCTTATTTCTTTTCCGGCGGCAGCTCGGGCAGGGCGCGCAGGGCGGCTTCGTACCACTGGGTGTCGAACGCGCGGTCTTCTTCGAGGATTGCGTCGATTTCCACCGCCAGCACGTGGGCCATCAGGCTGAGGATTTCCTCGCGTTCGTAACCCACCAGGGTCAGTTTGTTGAAGGTGGCTTTGGCCGCGGGCGGGTTATCGCTTTCGATCTGGTTTTCGATGGCTTCGATCAGGGTGTTCTCGGCGAACGCTTCGTCGTCGATGTCGTCATGGGTATTGGTGCCGGGGGTCAGCTCGCTCATGGCAGGCTCCTCAAGGTAAGGCCAGCAGTTTACCTGCATTCAGCACCGTGATGCTGCTGGCGAGAGTGCCCCTGAAGATCTATAACAGTTGCGGCCAACCCCCTGCACGGCCTGGAGGCTTCGTGATGCTCAAGCTTTATGGTTTTTCCGTCAGCAATTACTACAACATGGTCAAACACGCCTTGCTGGAGAAGGGCCTGGCATTCGAGGAGGTCGCTTTTTATGCCGGCCAAAGCCCGGAGGCATTGGCGATCAGCCCACGCGGTAAAGTGCCGGTACTGGAGGTCGAGCAGGGGTTCATCAACGAGACCAGTGTGATCCTGCAGTACCTCGAAGACACTCAGGGTGGCCCTGTGCTGCTACCCAAGGCGCCGTTCGAGCGGGCTCAGGTGCTGGCATTGGCCAAGGAAATCGAGCTGTACATCGAGCTGCCCGCCCGCGCGTGTTTCGCCGAGGCATTTTTTGGCATGCAGGTGCCCCAGGCGATCAAGGAAAAAGCCAAGGGCGAGTTGCTGCTGGGTATTGCGTCGCTGGGGCGGCACGGCAAGTTTACCCCCTACGTGGCGGGTGACAGCCTGAGCATCGCCGATCTGTACTTCCTGTACAGCGTCAGCCTGGCCTGTGCGGTGGGTAAAAAGCTGTTCGAGCTGGACCTGTTGGCAGAGCTGCCGGCGGCCAGGGCATTGCTGGAGCGTTTGCAGGAAACGCCGATTGCGCAGCGCATCAATGCGGACAAAGAGGCGGGGATGCCTGCATTTTTGGCGATGATCGCCTCAAGGAAGTAGAGCTTTCGCTGGCGTCCGTTAGTGGCTCGCCAGCGAAGCTTTCAACGATCTAGCGGCTGGCCAACAGCGTCTGGCCGCGAACCACCGCCGCCTTCACCTGGGCCGGTGCAGTGCCGCCAATGTGGTTACGGGCATTGACCGAACCTTCCAGGGTCAGCACGGCAAACACGTCCTGCTCGATCTGGTCACTGAACTTGCGCAGTTCTTCCAGGCTCATCTCCGCCAGGTCCTTGCCACTTTCCACGCCGTACTTCACGGCGTGACCGACGATTTCGTGGCAGTCACGGAACGGCAGGCCGCGGCGTACCAGGTAGTCGGCGAGGTCAGTCGCGGTGGAGAAACCACGCAGGGCCGCTTCACGCATGATGGCGTGTTTTGGCTTGATCGCCGGGATCATGTCGGCGAAGGCCCGCAGCGAGTCGCGCAGGGTGTCGGCAGCGTCGAACAGCGGTTCCTTGTCTTCCTGGTTGTCCTTGTTGTAGGCCAGGGGCTGGCCTTTCATCAGGGTCAGCAGGCCCATCAGCGCGCCGAACACCCGGCCGCTTTTACCGCGTACCAGTTCCGGAACGTCGGGGTTTTTCTTTTGCGGCATGATCGAGCTGCCGGTGCAGAAGCGATCCGGCAGATCGATGAACTGGAACTGCGCACTGGTCCACAGCACCAGCTCTTCGGAAAAGCGCGACAGGTGCATCATGGCGATGCTCGCGGCGGCGCAGAATTCGATGGCGAAGTCGCGATCCGACACGTTGTCCAGCGAGTTGCCGCCCACGGCGTCGAAGCCCAGCAGTTGTGCGGTCAACTCGCGGTCGATCGGGTAGGTGGTGCCCGCCAGCGCGGCGCTGCCCAGGGGCATGCGGTTGGTGCGCTTGCGGCAGTCGACCAGGCGCTCGTAGTCACGGCTGAGCATTTCGAACCAGGCCAGCAAGTGATGCCCGAAGGTCACCGGCTGGGCGGTCTGCAGGTGCGTGAAGCCCGGCATGATGGTCTCGGCTTCGCGCTCGGCCTGTTCCAGCAGGCCTTTTTGCAGGCGGGTGATTTCCGCCAGGATCAGGTCGATCTCGTCGCGCAGCCACAGGCGGATGTCGGTTGCCACCTGGTCGTTACGGCTGCGGCCGGTGTGCAGCTTTTTGCCGGTGACGCCGATGCGGTCGGTCAGGCGCGCTTCGATGTTCATGTGCACGTCTTCGAGGTCGATGCGCCAGTCGAAGGTGCCGGCCTCGATCTCACCCTGGATGGTGCGCAGGCCGTCGATGATGCTGTCGCGCTCGGCGTCGGTCAGTACGCCCACCTTGGCCAGCATGGTGGCGTGGGCGACGGAGCCCATGATGTCGTGGCGATACAGGCGCTGGTCGAAAGTGACGGAGGCGGTGAAGCGGGCGACGAAGGCGTCGACGGGTTCACTGAAGCGGCCGCCCCAGGACTGATTGGTCTTGTCAGTGCTCATGAATTCGCTCGTGATCGGCTGAAGGAAGATGGCGTAAAAACCTGCGGCGGATAATAACAGGGTTGCCAATCGAGTCGGTGACGCTGGTCGATACGTTTTTTCCTGATGGAGGGGCCATACTCAAGAGGTCGCCGCCACGAATGCGCAACGATATTTGTCAATTGCCCACTTTTGGCACGGCGAGCGTCTACAGTTGCACGTTAGGAGCCGCGCGAACGATGCGCGCAGCGCTCAGACGCCAGGCCGGAAACCAACGAGCGGGGTGTTCATATTGGCTACTAACATTCCCCGCGGTGATGCCTGGCCAGGACTGATTTTGAACGCAGCTGCACCGGCACCGATAAATATTGCTGTCCGACGTGCGGCACTTTTTGGCGCTCGCGCTAGTCTTAGCGTGGATCGCGGTGACGGATGTCACTTCACCTGTCTACGCTATCCTTGTGCGAGACTCACGCAGGAATCCAGCGCAATATGAATGTCCTGATCGTTGATGACGAACCCCTAGCCCGCGAGCGCCTGAGCCGTATGGTCGGCGAACTCGAGGGATACAGTGTCCTGGAGCCCAGCGCCACCAATGGCGATGAGGCGTTGACCCTGATCGACAGCCTGAAACCCGACATCGTGCTGCTCGACATCCGTATGCCCGGCCTGGACGGACTGCAAGTCGCTGCCCGCTTGTGCGAGCGTGAAACCCCACCTGCGGTGGTGTTCTGCGCCGCCCAGGATGAATTTGCGATCGAGGCCCTGCAAGCCAGCGCAGTGGGTTACCTGATCAAGCCGGTGCGTTCGGAGCAGTTGCTCGAAGCCCTGAAAAAAGCCGAGCGGCCCAACCGGGTGCAGCTTGCGGCCCTGACCCGGCCGGCGGCCGAAAGCGGCAGCGGGCCCCGCAGCCATATTAGCGCCCGTACCCGCAAAGGCATCGAACTGATCCCGCTGGGGCAAGTGGTCTATTTCATTGCCGACCACAAATACGTGACCTTGCGGCACGAAGGCGGCGAAGTGCTGCTGGATGAACCGCTCAAGGCCCTCGAAGACGAATTTGGCGACCGTTTCGTGCGCATCCACCGCAATGCGCTGGTGGCCCGCGAGCGGATCGAACGCCTGCAACGTACGCCGCTGGGGCATTTCCAGCTGTTTCTCAAAGGCCTCAACGGCGATGCGCTGATTGTCAGCCGGCGCCATGTCGCCGGTGTACGCAAGATGATGCAACAGCTGTAGAGCGCTGTTGGGCAACGATTCCATGGCCCTTTCACGGGCAGGCGAGGCCAGGGAGGCCGCGCTGTTTCTGATACAAGTCAAAGCGAATTTGGCTGAGCTGTTATTATCCGCCGTATCTATTCAGTACGGATTGATCCATGTCCCCTCGCGAAATCCGCATCGCTACCCGCAAAAGTGCCCTGGCCTTGTGGCAGGCCGAATACGTCAAAGCTCGTCTGGAGCAGGCTCATCCCGGCCTGATCGTGACGCTGGTACCCATGGTCAGTCGCGGCGACAAGCTGCTTGATTCGCCCCTGTCGAAGATCGGTGGCAAGGGCCTGTTCGTCAAGGAACTGGAAACCGCGCTGCTCGAAAACGAAGCCGATATTGCCGTGCACTCGATGAAAGACGTGCCCATGGACTTCCCCGAAGGCCTGGGCCTGTTCTGCATCTGTGAGCGCGAAGACCCGCGCGATGCCTTTGTCTCCAACACCTACACCAGCCTCGACGCATTGCCCCAGGGCAGTGTGGTCGGCACGTCGAGCCTGCGTCGCCAGGCACAACTGCTGACCCGCCGCCCTGACCTGCAAATCCGCTTCCTGCGTGGCAACGTCAACACGCGCCTGGCCAAGCTGGATGCCGGCGAGTACGACGCGATCATCCTCGCCGCCGCCGGCCTGATTCGCCTGGGCTTCGAACACCGTATCAGTGACTCGATCAGCGTCGACGACAGCCTGCCGGCCGGTGGCCAGGGCGCCGTGGGCATTGAATGCCGCAGCGCCGACAGCGAAATTCACGCGCTGCTGGCGCCTTTGCATCACCAGGACACTGCCACCCGGGTCACTGCCGAGCGCGCTCTGAACAAGCACCTCAATGGTGGCTGCCAGGTGCCGATTGCCTGTTACGCCGTGCTTGAAGGTGAGCAGCTCTGGTTGCGTGGCCTGGTCGGCGATCCGAACGGTGGCCTGTTGCTCAGCGCTGAGGCTCGCGCGCCACGTGCCGCTGCCGAGGCCTTGGGTGTGCAAGTGGCCGAAGACCTTCTGCGCCAGGGTGCCGATGACATTCTGAAAGCGGTCTACGGTGAGGCAGGTCACGAGTGACCGGCTGGCGCCTGCTGCTGACGCGTCCGGCAGAGGATTCGGCGGCACTGGCGAGCCTGCTGGCCGAACAGGGGATTTTCAGCAGCAGCTTGCCGCTTTTGGAAATGGCCCCCCTGGCATTGACTGACACAATGCGTGCGGTGATCGACGGTTTCGAGCGTTACTGCGCGGTGATCGTGGTCAGCAAGCCGGCGGCCAGAATGGGCCTGGCCCTGCTCGAGCAACGCTGGTCGCCGTTACCACGCGTGTCGTGGTTCAGCGTCGGCGCGGCGACGGCGCAGGTTCTGCAGGCTCACGGCCTGGACGTCAGCTTTCCGCTGGAGGGCGATGACAGCGAAGCGTTGCTGCAGGTCAGGCAGTTGCGTGAGGCGATCGCGCGGCCGGCAGCGCGCGTGTTGATCCTGCGCGGCGAGGGTGGGCGCGAGTTGCTGGCTGAGCGTTTGCGCGAGCAAGGTGCTAGTGTCGATTACCTGGAGGTGTACCGTCGCGACTTGCCGCAGTACGCCGAGGCGACCTTGCCGGAGCTGATTCGAGCGGAACGCTTGAACGGCCTGGTGGTCAGCAGTGGACAGGGTTTTACGCACCTGCACCAATTGGCCGGTGATGCCTGGCCGGCGTTGGCGCAGTTGCCCTTGTTTGTGCCGAGCCCGCGTGTCGCCGAGATGGCGCGGGTGGCGGGCGCCCGAACAGTTGTGGATTGTCGTGGTGCCAGTGCCACGGCCTTGCTAACGGCGTTGGGAGCAACCCGACCCGTTCTCTAATGCAAAGGATGGATACGTGAGCGAAACAGCCTTGCCTAAAGATGACGTCCAGCCCGCGCTCGAGGCGCCGGTTGAAACGGTGAACAGCCCAGAGCCACGCCGGGGTAACGGACTGGCGATTCTGGCGTTGTTGGTGGGCGCCGCGGGTGTGGCCGTTGGCGGCTGGGGCGTCTGGCAGATGCGCAGCCTGCAGGTCAACACCCAGCAACAAGTGGCGCAATTGCAGGCACTGAGTGATCAGGCGCAGAGCCTCAAGCTCAATGAGCAACGCCTGACGGCACGCCTGGAGCAAATGCCGGGTGCCGATGAACTGGACGCCCGACAGCGCCTGGTCACCCAGTTGCAGGGCGATCAGCAACGCTTGAACCAGCGCCTGGAAACCGTGCTGGGGGCTAGTCGCAAGGATTGGCGTTTGGCTGAGGCCGAACATTTGTTGCGCCTGGCCAGCTTGCGTCTCTCCGCCCTACAAGACATCAGCAGTGCCCGGGCATTGGTCCAGGGTGCTGACGAAATTCTCCGTGAGCAGAATGACCCCGGTGCCTTTGCCGCCCGCGAGCAGCTCGCCAAGAGCCTGGCAGCGCTGCGCAGCACCGAGCAGCCGGACCGCACCGGGTTGTTCCTGAAGCTGGGCGCCTTGCGTGACCAGGTTGCCGAACTCACCGAACTGGCGCCCGAGTACCACGACCGCGGCGATTCGCTGCTGGGCCTGACCGCCGATGGCGACGGGGCCAGTCGCTGGGCGCAGTGGTGGGATCAGGTCTCGCGCTACATCCGCATCGATTTTAATGCCGACAAGAACATCCGTCCGTTGCTCGCCGGCCAGAGCCTGACCCAGGTCCGCCTGGCCTTGAGCCTGGCGATCGAGCAGGCGCAATGGGCTGCGCTCAACGGTCAGGCGCCGGTCTACAGTCAGGCGCTGACCGAGGCGCGGGACGTGCTCAAAGGCAGCTTCAATCAGGACAACCCGCAAAGCCAGGTGATGCTTGAACAGCTCAACGAACTGAGCAAGCAGCCGGTCACGGTGCTGACCCCGGATCTGGCGACCACCCTGAGCGCGGTCCAGGGTTACCTGGAGCGGCGTAACGTGAATGCCGAGGAGTCGGTCAAACCTGCGGCCAAGGCCGCGGCGGGCGTCACGCCGGAGACCAGTCCATGAAACGTCTCTATGTGATTGTGTTCCTGGTGATCGCGGCCGCTGGCGCTTTGGGGTTGGCGATTGCCCAGCACTCAGGGTACGTGCTGATCGCCTACAAGACCTTCCGTTATGAGTCGAGCCTGTGGGCGACCTTGCTGCTGGTCGCGCTGATCTGGCTGGTGCTGTGGGGGATCAAGGCCCTGGTCGAGTTGGTGGCGGTCTCCAGTGGTGTGGTCAATCCCTGGTCCAACCGCAACCGCAGCCGGCGGGTCCAGGTGGCGATCGAACACGGTCAGCTGGATCTCGCCGAAGGCCGCTGGGCCAGTGCCCAGCGTCACTTGCAGCGTGCCGCCGAAGCCGAGCGCCAGCCGCTGCTCTACTACCTGGGTGCTGCCCGGGCAGCCAATGAGCTGGGGCGTTATGAGGAAAGCGACAGCCTGCTGGAGCGCGCCCTGGAGCGCCAGCCCCAGGCCGAGCTGGCGATTGCCTTGAGCCACGCGCAATTGCAGACCGACCGTGGCGATACCGACGGCGCCATGGCCACGCTGGTGGCCATGCACGAACGTCATCCCCACAGTGTTCAAGTGTTGCGCCAGTTGCAGCGCCTGCATCAGCAACGTGGCGACTGGTCCTCGGTGATCCGCCTGTTGCCCGAGCTGCGCAAGGACAAGGTCTTGCCGGCCAATGAGCTGGCTGAGCTGGAGCGGCGGGCCTGGGGTGAAAACCTGACCCTGGCGGCGCGCCAGGAAGAGGGCGGGGCGGTGGGTCTGCAATCGCTCAATCGCGCCTGGCAGCAGCTGACGTCGGCCCAGCGCCAGGAACCACAACTGGTGCTGGCCTATGCCGAGCAGTTGCGTCAGTTGGGCGCCGAGGTCGAAGCCGAAGAGGTCCTGCGGGCCGCCCTCAAGCGTCAGTACGACAGTCATCTGGCACGCCTGTACGGGTTGTTGCGCGGCAGCGATCCGGCGCGCCAGTTGCAGACCGCCGAGGGTTGGCTGAAGCAGCACCCCAACGACCCAAGCCTGTTGCTGACCCTCGGCCGCCTGTGCCTGCAGACCAGCCTGTGGGGCAAGGCGCGCGACTATCTGGAGAGCAGCCTGCGCCTGCAGCGCAATCCGGAAGCCTGTGCCGAGCTAGCGCGGCTGCTGGCGCAATTGGGTGATACCGATCGCAGCAATCAACTCTTCCAGGAAGGGCTGGGGCTGCTGGATGAGCGCTTGCTGGCTTCGCCGTTACCGGTTCCCGTTCGCGCGTAGGATTGAGGTCAGGCAGGGCCGTCCCCAAGGGCGGGCCTGCCGTATCACGAAGGCCGGATTACGCCTTTGCTCATGCTGTAGGCGCAGTCTTACAGTGGACTACGTGGGGTCCTGTCGCATCTGTCGGCGTTTCCCTACGTTCTTGTCGAAGTCTCCGCGCAGCCCCGCCTTGAAAGGCCTCAGCGCTTTCCTCTACCGTAATGGCCTGTCCCTTCTTCTACGGATAAGCCATGCTTTTGGCCTGCTCACGCTCCTTGTTTTTCATGGCGTTCCTTGCTGGTGCCATGACCTTGGGCGCTTCGTATTATCTGGAGTACGCCATCGGGCTCGAGCCTTGTGGCCTGTGCATGCTGCAGCGGGTCTGCGTGCTGCTGTTCACGCTGGTCTGCATGAGCGCTGCGTTGCACGGCCCCCAGTGCCTGGGCAGTGTCCTGTACTGGCTGGCGGGCCTGGCCTGTGCCGGCGCGGGCACGGCCATTGCGTGGCGCCAGGTACTGCTGCAAAGCGACCCGGTCGAGCAATTGGTGGCCTGTGCGCCAGAAGCCCTGGGCTATTCACCCGACATTCCGTTGTTGTGCCTGCTCAAGCGAATGTTCGATGGCACTGTCGATTGTGCGCATATTTCCTGGTCACTGTTCGACCTGAGCATGGCTGAGTGGAGCCTGATGTTTTTTGTCGCGGTGCTGATTCTCGCCGCTTACCAAACCCTGCGACTGGTCTGGTATGCCTGTCAGCGACCGTCCAGCGGCGAGTCGTCGCACCCGGGCCGGACAGCGGATTAAACACTTGTATGAACTTTATCTCCTGCGTACCTTGAAGCAGTTGGCGTGCGAGCATAATCTGGCCCGCACGTGTCATTGGATTCATGTTGCTCGATGGTGCCTTGCCTGACCGAACCTCGATTCACAAGTCTTGCGGCCAGCGCGGGTGGCATTACCCAAAAGGGAAGAGAGATCACCATGCTCGAAAGTTGTCAGAATGCTCAGGAACGCTGGGGTGGAGTGCACCTGCTGATCGATCGCTGGTTGCAGGAGCGTCACGAGCTGGTTCGGGCCTATGATGCTCTCGGCGCCAAGCCCGAGACGCTGGGCGACAATCGACAGCCCTTGCAGGAGTTCTGCGGAGTCCTGGTCGACTATGTTTCTGCCGGCCATTTCGAGATCTACGAACAGCTCACCGGCGAGGCCAAGGCGTTTGGCGACAAGCGCGGGCTGGAGCTGGCTGAAACCCTCTACCCACGCATCGACGTCATCACTGAAAAGCTGCTGGCGTTCAATGATCTGTGCGATGCCGGCAAGTGTGTTGCCGAGAAGTTCAAGGAGCTGGGGGGCTTGCTCCACGAGCGCTTCGAACTGGAAGACTGCCTGATCGAAGTGCTGCACACCGCCCACAAGGAAGAGGCTCCGGCACAAGCCTGAGCCTTGAGCGGTTGGCAACCTCCAAACGGTGCGCATGGCGCGCCGTTTTTCGTTATGGCAGGTTGATCAGCCGGAAGCGCCGAGCAGTTCCACTTCAAATACCAAGGGTGTAAACGGGGCGATCAGATCTGCGGCGCCGTCGGCACCATAGGCCTGCGCCGATGGAATGACCAGGCGCCATTTTGCCCCCACCGGCATCTGTTGCAGGGCGGTGCGCCATCCACGGATCACGCTGTCGAGACTGAACCATTGTGGCTGCTCGTTCTGATCGAACACTGTGCCGTCGGGTAGCCTGCCAACGTAGCGAACCTGGACCTTCCCATGGGGGCCGGCCTTGGCGCCGTTACCGGCAACTTGCTCAGTCAGCAGAATGCCGTCCGCCAGTTCGCGCACTCCCGGCCGAGACCTTTCGCTAGCCAGAAAACGCTGCTCTGTCTGCAGGGCAACTTCACTTTGCGGTACGCCCGGCTGCTCGGTCATTCGTGCTTCGTGCTCGGCCAGGATCCGCTCGATCTGCTGGTCGTCCAGCGCCAGCGGCTTACCTTGGTAGGCCTGTTGCAAACCTTCGATCAGCGCCTGGATCTGCAGGTCGGGCGCCTCCTGGCGCAGGCGTTCGCCCAGGCTCGCACCGAGGCTGTAGGCGAGATCATGAGCCTCATTCCCGGGTTTTTTTTCAGCAGCCTGAGCGATTGAAAAAATCAGGCACAGGGGTAAAAAAAGCAGACGCGACATGAGCACTCTCCAGCGTGGAATGCGCAGGATTATGCCAGTGAGAATGCGTCGGTCGGTGAACTGCTTTGTGGTGCAGGCGGAACATTTTCAGTTCCGTGCAACCCACGGCAATCGATACTGTCAACATGCCCTAGCGGCGGTAGCAGCAGAGGTCTAGTATGAGCCGCACTCACGTCAGCCAGGAGGTAAACCATGTCGGCCAATAAGAAGCCTGTAAATACTCCGTTGCACTTACTCCAACAGCTTTCGGGCAGCCTGCTCGAACATTTGGAAAATGCTTGTTCACAAGCCTTGGCTGATGCTGAAAAACTGCTCGCCAAGCTGGAAAAACAACGCGGAAAAGCTCAGGAAAAACTGCACAAATCGCGCACCAAACTGCAGGACGCTGCGGCGGCCGGCAAGTCCAAGGCGCAGGCCAAGGCCAAGGGTGCGGTCAAGGAACTTGAAGACCTGCTCGACGCGCTCAAGGACCGTCAATCCGAGACGCGCAACTACATCCTCAATCTCAAGCGCGATGCCCAGGAAAGCCTGAAACTGGCCCAGGGTGTGGGCCGAGTGAAAGAGGCCGTTGGCAAGGTCCTGACCCAGCGATCGGCCAAGCCAGCACCTGCGGCAAAAAAACCTGCGGCAAAACCGGCAGCAACCAAGGCTCCAGCTAAAGCTGCGACCAAGCCTGCCGCCAAGACCCCGGCGAAAACCGCAGCGGCCAAGCCAGTGGCGAAAACCGCAGCGGCCAAACCGGCAGCCAAGCCAGTGGCAAAACCAGCCGCCAAACCTGCCGCGAAAACCGCCGCCGCCAAACCGGCTGCCAAGCCAGCCGCGAAAACCGCCGCCGCCAAACCGGCTGCCAAGCCAGCCGCGAAAACCGCTGCCGCCAAGCCAGCAGCCAAACCGGTTGCCGCTAAACCTGCGGCCAAGCCGGCTGTCAAACCAGCCGCCAAGCCTGTTACCAAGGCACCTGCCAAGCCTGCAGCCAAACCTGCGGCCAAACCCGCCGCCAAACCTGCGGTGAAAAAACCGCTCGCCGCGAAACCGGCTGCTGCCAAACCGGCTATCGCTGCCGTGGCTGCCAAGCCTGCGACCGCTGCTCCAGCCGCTGCGCCAGCGCCAGCCGCAGTGACCAGCACCGCGCCAGCCGCCATCACCAACAGCACCAACACCCCGACCAGCGCTTCCTAAGCCGAGGTCAACGCGACGCGCAGCTGCTGCAGCGCGTCGCGATCAAGGTTGGCGGCGTTCGTCGCCAATCCTTCCAGCCACGCGGCCAAGTCGTTCGCTTGAGCTGCCGGCCAGTCCTGTGCCGAATTTTCCAGACGCCCCAACAGTTGTCGCTCTGCTGCAAGCTCCAGTGCCTTGACCTGCGCGCGTAGAGTCGCGAGCTGTGGGTCCGCGGCTGCGGCGGGTTTCCATGACGTGCGCAATTGCCGAAGGGGTTCCACCACGTCGCGGGACCAGGGCAAGGCGACTTGCTGAAGGTCCAGAAGGCGTTGGTGGTTGCAGGTGACACCCCGTGCACCGAGCCAGGCTGCGCAGAGCAGCAGGCAGACATTGGCCCCGGCGTCCTGCAATCGCAGGCACGCGTCTTCCACGCCCGGCCGTGCATAGGTGTCGAGGGAAAAGCTCCACAGGTCAGAGGGCATAGTGCTACTCGCGCTAGTTGCGAGCGAAGCTGGTAGACTCCGCCGCCATTATGATTCGACTTCAGAACCTGACTTTACAGCGTGGCCCGCAACGTCTGCTAGAAGACGCCGAGCTGACCCTGCACGCCGGCCACAAAGCCGGTCTCATCGGTGCCAACGGCGCCGGCAAATCGAGCCTGTTCGCCTTGATCCGGGGCGAACTGCACCCGGATTCGGGTGACTGCTTCCTGCCGGCCGATTGGCGTATCGCCCACATGCGCCAGGAAATCGAGACACTCGAACGCCTGGCGGTCGACTACGTGCTCGACGGCGACCTGCGCCTGCGCGAGGTCCAGCGCGACCTGGCGATAGCCGAAGCGGCCCATGATGGTGCCGCCCTGGCGCGCCTGCATTCGGAACTCGACAGTGCCGACGGCTATACCGCCGACGCCCGTGCGCGCAAATTGCTTGCCGGGCTGGGGTTCACCAACGAGCAGATGGACCGCCAGGTCGGAGATTTCTCCGGTGGCTGGCGGATGCGTCTGAACCTGGCGCAGGCATTGATGTGTCCATCGGACCTGTTGCTGCTCGATGAGCCGACCAACCACTTGGACCTCGACGCCATCATCTGGCTCGAAGAGTGGCTCAAGAGCTACCCCGGCACCCTGCTGCTGATTTCCCACGACCGTGACTTCCTCGATGCGGTGGTCGATCACGTGGCCCATGTCGACCAGCGCAAGATCACCCTGTACCGCGGTGGCTACACCGCGTTCGAACGGGCCCGTGCCGAGCGTCTGGCCCAGCAGCAACAGGCCTACGAGAAGCAGCAGGCGCAACGGGCGCACATGGAAAGCTACATTGCCCGTTTCAAGGCCCAGGCCACCAAGGCCCGTCAGGCTCAGAGCCGGATCAAGGCGCTGGAGCGGATGGAAGAGCTGTCCGCTGCCCACGTCGATTCGCCGTTCGACTTCGTGTTTCGCGAGTCGACAAAAATCTCCAGCCCGCTGATCGACTTGTCTGACGCCCGCCTGGGGTATGGCGACAAGACCATCCTGGAGAAGGTCAAGCTGCAACTGACCCCCGGCGCCCGGATCGGCCTGCTCGGCCCCAACGGTGCCGGCAAGTCGACCCTGATCAAGAACCTTGCCGGTGAGCTCGAGCCCCTGGCAGGCCGCCTGACCCGTGGCGAGAACACGGTGGTGGGTTACTTTGCCCAGCACCAACTGGACTCGCTCGATGCCAAGGCCAGCCCGTTGCTGCACCTGCAGCGCCTGGCGCCGACCGAGCGTGAACAGACCCTGCGCGATTTCCTCGGCGGTTTCGACTTCCGTGGCGCGCGGATCGACGAGCCGGTGCTGAACTTCTCCGGCGGTGAAAAAGCTCGCCTGGCGCTGGCCTTGATCGCCTGGGAGCGGCCGAACCTGCTGCTGCTCGACGAACCGACCAACCACCTGGACCTGGAAATGCGCCTGGCGCTGACCATGGCCCTGCAGGAATTCAGTGGCGCGGTACTGGTGGTCTCCCACGACCGTCATCTGCTCAAAAGCACCACCGACAATTTTTTCCTGGTGGCCGATGGCAAGGTCGAGGAGTTCGACGGCGACCTGGAAGACTACGCCCGCTGGCTGGTCGAGTATCGCCAGCGCAACGCGCCGGTGAGCAACACCCCGGTCAACCCGGACAAGACCGACAAGAAGGCCCAGCGCCAGGCAGCCGCGGCGTTGCGTCAGCAACTGGCACCGCACAAGCGCGAAGCCGACAAGCTGGAAGCCGAACTGGGCAAGCTTCACGAGAAGCTGGCGAAGGTCGACACCAGCCTGGGCGACAGCGATATCTATGAGCCGGCGCGCAAGAACGAATTGCGTGACCTGCTGGCCGAACAGGCCAAATTGAAAGTCCGTGAAGCCGAGCTTGAAGAAGCCTGGATGGAAGCCCTGGAATTGCTGGAAGGTATGCAGGCGGAGCTGGAGGCGTTGTCGTGATGGAGGTGTTCAAGCTGCCATTGCCGGCCGTGTGGGTCGAGCCGATCTGGCTCGGCGTGCAGATCCTGCTGATCCTGTTGGCGGGCTACTTGACGCAACGCTTCGTGGCCAAGGGCCTGACCCGCCTGGGTGAGCGCTACCCGTTTCCGCCGCAGTTGCTGATGCCCCTGCGCGGTGGCCTGCGCTGGCTGATCATGGGCAGCGCGCTGATCTTTGTCCTCGAACGCCTGGGGGTTTCCGCCACGGTGTTGTGGACCGCGCTGTCCGGGTTTGTCGCGGTCGCCGCGGTGGCGTTCTTCGCCATGTGGAGTGTGCTGTCGAACCTGCTGTGCGCGATCCTGATCTTCACTGTAGGGCCGTTTCGCCTGGGGGATGTGGTCGAACTGGTGGATACCACGGACAAGCCCGGCGTCAAGGGGCGGGTGGTGGCGATCAACCTGCTGTACACCACGTTGATCGAGGCCGAGGAGCTGGGCACCGGCAGCGCCATGGTGCAAGTGCCCAACAGCCTGTTCTTCCAGCGCTCGGTGCGCCGCTGGCGCGGTAGCGACGTACTGCCTTCCAGCGGCTTTGAAAAATAGCCGGACGCGCTGGTCGGCAGCGGCCACTTCCTACAAAAAATCGATAGTCATTCGCCGGCTGGCGCATTAGCTTAGACGCCTGACAAGCGTTTGAGTCGAGGTGTGCGATGGTGCTTGAAACATGGCTGGCATTTTTTGCCGCCTGCTGGGTAATCAGTCTTTCTCCGGGCGCTGGCGCTATCGCGTCGATGTCCAGCGGTTTGCGCTACGGGTTCTGGCGCGGTTACTGGAATGCCCTGGGCCTGCAACTGGGCCTGGCCTTGCAGATCGCGATCGTCGCGGCCGGGGTCGGGGCGATCCTGGCGACCTCAGCCACTGCGTTTTATGCGATCAAATGGTTTGGTGTGGCCTACCTGGTGTTTCTCGCCGTCAAGCAATGGCAAGCGCTGCCCAGCGACCTGAACGATGATGCGGCTGTCCGCCCGATCGGCAAGCCCTTGGCCCTGGTGTTCCGCGGTTTCCTGGTGAACATCAGCAATCCCAAGGCGCTGGTGTTCATGCTGGCGGTATTGCCACAGTTCATCGATCCGCACGCACCACTCGTGGCGCAGTACCTGATCCTGGGGGCGACCATGATCTGCGTTGACCTGGTGGTGATGGCCGGCTACACGGGCCTCGCGTCCAAGGTGCTGCGCCTGCTGCGTACCCCTAAGCAACAGAAGCGCATGAACCGTACCTTTGCCGGTTTGTTCATTGGTGCCGCAGCGTTTATGGCGACCCTGCGTAAAGCCGTGGTGTAGGCCGTCCGCCACCTGGCAAGGCGACCCCGAGGGGTCGCCTTTTTCATTTCTGCACGGGATAAAACTGCACATCGGGCGACAAGGCTTGAATGAAACTCATTCGAAGTGAACAATGTGTAACTTCGTATTTCCAATTGAGATTCATTCATGACTGCCCCGTCCCGTTTTCTGGCCTGGCTGGTGCTCCCGTGGTTAACGCTGTGCAGTTTCAATCTGCTGGCCGACACTGTGGACGGTGCTCCCCAAGCCCTGCATGTACTCGACTACATTGGCGCCGACTACCCGGCGACGGTTGAGGCAGGCAAGGTGATTGATAGCGCCGAGTACCAGGAGCAGCTTGAGTTCCTGCGAGCGCTGCAAGCTTCTATCGCCGCGTTGCCGGCCAAGCCGCAGAAGGCGGAGCTGGAGCAGGGCGTGCTGGCACTGAACAAGGCGGTCGCCGAGCGCCAGGACGGTGCCAGTGTCGCCCGCCAGGCGCGGCAACTGGGTGCGAAGCTGGCAGTGGCCTACGAGGTCAGCCAGGCGCCGATCATTACCCCTGATCCCGTGCGTGGTGCGCCGTTGTACGCCCAGCATTGCTCGGTGTGCCACGGCGCCAATGGTGCTGGCGATGGCCCCGCAGGGGTTGGCCTGGAGCCTGCGCCCGCGAATCTGCGGGATATGTCGCGCCAGGACCGCCTGAGTCTCTACGCGATCTACAGCACCCTTGGGCAGGGCATCGAAGGCACCGACATGCCGGCGTTCGCTGATCAACTGGACGAGCGTCAGCGCTGGGACCTGGCGACCTACATCGCCAGTTTCAGCGTCGACCCGACGGCGGTAAAAAACCAGCAGACCTACAACCTGGCCGAACTGGCGCGCCGGACGCCGGCCGAAGTGCTGGCGGCCGACGGTCCTGAAGCGGCGGCCACCTTCCGTGCGCAACGGGCCCAGCCTCCGCAAGTCAAGCGTGGTCCGGGGCAGTTGCTCGACTACACCGCCGCGACCCTGGACAAGAGCATCGCCGCTTATCGTGCCGGCGACCACGACCAGGCCTACGACCTGTCGGTGGCGGCGTATCTGGAAGGGTTCGAGCTGGTCGAGAGCTCCCTGGACAACGTCGACGCCACTGTGCGCAAAGACACCGAAAAGTCGCTGATGGCCTACCGTCAGTCGCTGCAGGACGGTTTGCCGGTGGAGCAGGCCCAGCAGCGCCTGGACACCGCCAAGGTCAAGCTCAAGGAGTCCGCCAGCCTGCTGGGCAGCGATGGCTTGAGCTGGTCGCTGAGCTACATCTCCGGCTTGTTGATCCTGTTGCGCGAGGGGCTGGAGGCGATCCTGGTGCTGGCGGCGATCCTGGCGTTCCTGCGTAACACTGGCCAGCAATCGGCGGTGCGCAGCGTCAACGTCGGCTGGGGCCTGGCCTTGCTGGCCGGCCTTGCCACCTGGGCGCTGGCGGCGTACGTGATCGATGTCAGTGGTGCCCAGCGCGAGTTGCTCGAAGGGGCGACCGCGTTGTTCGCCAGCGTCATGGTGCTGTGGCTGGGCGTGTGGATGCACGACCGGCGCCATGCGGCGGCCTGGCAGGATTACATCAAGAGCAGCCTGGTGGGCGGGGGCGGACGTTTCGGTTTTGCGATCCTGGCGTTTTTCTCGGTGTACCGCGAGCTGTTCGAAGTGATCCTGTTCTACGAAACCCTGTGGCTGCAAGCCGGCCCGGCCGGGCATAACGCGGTGCTGGCAGGCGGTGCAACCGCGCTGGTGCTGCTGGTCGGCCTGGCCTGGGTGATTTTGCGCGGCTCGGCGAAATTGCCCCTGGCCCTGTTCTTCGGCATCAATGCCGGGCTGCTGTGCGCCTTGTCGGTGGTGTTTGCCGGGCATGGTGTGAAAGCCTTGCAGGAAGCCGGGGTCTTCGGCACACGCCCGGTGCCATTCTTTGACTTCGACTGGCTGGGGATTCACGCTGACGCCTACTCGCTCAGTGCCCAGGCCGTGGCAATCCTGGCGATTGTCGTGCTGTACAGCCGCAGTCGTATGGCCGAGAAGCGGCGAATGCCGGTCTCGTAACCAGCATTCGTTGCGCTCACAATCGCGAGCAGGCTCGCTCCCACAGGATGGCGTATAACCTGTGGGAGCGAGCCTGCTCGCGATTTTTTCTGAGGATATACACATGCGTGTCTGGATCGATGCCGATGCCTGCCCCAGGGCGGCGAAGGATCTGGTAGTGAAGTTTGCCCTCAAGCGTCAGTTCGAGGTGCTGCTGGTGGCGGGGCAGCCGCAGACCAAGCCGGGGCTGGCACTGGTCAAGCTGATCGTGGTGCCCAGTGGCCCGGATGCGGCGGACGACTACCTGGTGGAGCACGCCGTGCCCGGTGAGTTGGTGATCTGCAGCGATGTGCCGCTGGCCGATCGCCTGGTGAAGAAGGGCGTTGCCGCGCTGGACCCGCGGGGCAAGGAGTTCGATGCGCAGAACATGGGCGACCGCCTGGCCGTGCGCAACCTGTTCACCGACTTGCGTGAACAGGGGCAGATGAGTGGCGGTCCGGCGCCGTTCGGCGAACGGGAAAAACAGGCGTTTGCCAATGCGCTGGACCGTATCCTGACCCGGCTCAGCCGCCAGGCCTGAGCGTTGCCACCCAGGCCCTCTGCGCTGGCAAACCAGCGCCTGTAACCGGACAGCTCAGGCGTCGTTTTCGTGGGTCAGTTCGAGCACCCGGTCCACCAGCTTGTTGATGCCTGAAGCCACTTCGCTGATCGACTGCGCCAGCATGTAGGCCGGGGTGCTCACCAGTTTGCGTGCCTTGTCTTCGACGATGTCGGTGACGGCGCAGTCGGCATGGGTGGCTCCCATCTTGGTCAGCGCCGCGGCGGTATCGGCGTCGTTGCCGATGGTGCAGGTCACGCCCGGACCGTAGATCTTCGCCGCCAGGGCTGGGGAAATACAGATCAGGCCTACCGGCTTGCCGGCTTCGGCAAAGGCCTCGGCCAGGGCCAGGACTTCCGGTTGCAGGCTGCAGCCAGCGCCTTCGATGGCAAAGTTGGAGAGGTTCTTGGCGGCGCCAAACCCTCCGGGAACGATCAGCGCATCGAAGTCCTCGGCGTTGGCGTCACGCAGGTCCTTGACCTGGCCGCGGGCGATGCGGGCCGACTCCACCAGCACATTGCGCGACTCGGGCATTTCTTCGCCGGTCAGGTGGTTGATCACATGCAACTGGGTGATGTTCGGGGCAAAGCACTGCACCTGTGCGCCACGCTGGTCCAGGCGCAGCAGGGTAATCACGCTTTCGTGGATCTCGGCGCCGTCATAGACGCCACAGCCGGAAAGTATCACTGCAACTTTTTTGCTCATGGGTTTTTCTCCAGGTTCATGGCGCTAAATGTCCACTAATTTGTCGCTCGTTGCCATAGGGTTGCTGCGCGTCTGGGCCTAATCTCAGGGCAACCACTGCTCATGGGTCGCGTGATGAATTTCATTTTGTATGCGGTGCCGTTTTTCTTCGTGCTGATTGCCATCGAGCTGCTGGCCGACCGTTGGCGAGGCGTGAGTCATTACCGCCTGGCGGACGCGATCAATAGCCTCAGCACAGGGGTGTTGTCGACCACCACCGGGGTGCTGACCAAGGGCGTGGGCGTGCTGACCTACGCCTTTGCCCTTGAGCACCTGGCGCTGTTCGAGCTGTCGGCCGACAACCCGTGGACCTGGGTGTCGGCCTTTGTCCTCTATGACTTGTGCTACTACTGGCTGCACCGCTGTGGCCACGAGCGCAATATCCTCTGGGCGGCACATTCGGTGCACCATCAAAGCGAGGACTACAACCTGTCCACGGCGCTGCGCCAGACCAGCACCGGGTTCCTGCTGGGCTGGATCTTCTATCTGCCGCTGGCGGTGCTCGGCGTGCCCCTGCTGGTGTTTGTCAGTGTCGCGGCGCTGAACCTGCTGTATCAGTTCTGGGTCCACACCCGGCACATTCCCAAGCTGGGCTGGTTCGAGTGGTTTTTCGTTACCCCCTCCAATCATCGGGCTCACCATGCGCAGAACGCTCTCTACATGGATCGCAACTACGGCGGGGTGTTCATTATTTGGGACCGGCTGTTTGGCTCTTACCAGGAAGAGGACGACAACGAGCCGGTGATTTTTGGCGTGACCACGCCGCTGGCCAGCTGGAATCCGTTGTGGGCGAATGTGCAGTTCTACGTGCAGTTGTGGACCGATGCGCGGCGCGCCGAGCGGCTATGGGACAAGCTGCGGATCTGGTTCATGCGCACCGGCTGGCGGCCGGCGGACGTCGCCGCCAAATACCCACTGCCCAAGCCGGACCTGAGCCAGTTCCGCAAGTTCGAGGTGCCGTTGGGCAGGCGCCAGCAACTGTACGTTGCCCTGCAGTTCTGCCTGTACGTTGCCTTGGGCAGTTACCTGCTGGGCCTGGAGCAACAACTGCCAGGCAGCGCGTTGCTACTGGGTTGGGCCGCGATGGTGTTCGGTCTGTTTGTGCTGGGCATGGCCCTGGAGAATCGCCCGCAGGCGGTCAGGCTGGAACTGCTGCGGCTGGTATCGAACCTACCGCTGGTGTGGCTGGCACCGCTGGCGGGGCTATGGCCGGCCAGCCATCTGGTCTGGGTCGGCCTGTGTGCCTACAGCGTGCTGAGTGTGATTGCGCTCTACGGTTGCCGACAGTCTTTCACTCGGCGGGTGTCGTAGGCCCGTTCTTGGCCTTTTCGGCGATCAAGGCCTGCTCGTCGGCATAGATCTGGCGGGCCAGGCGGGCGTTCTTGAAGCGTCGCCGCAGCCACAGGACGACGCCCAGCACCAGCAGGGCGCCAAGTACCCATAGTTCGTACTTCTTGACGCTGCCCAGCATGCCTTCGAGCACGGCGCCAAAATGATAGGCGGCAGCCGCCAGCGCGGTAGCCCAGATCGCCGCGCCGATGCCGTTGAGGATCAGGTAGCGTCCTGGCGGGTATCCCGACAGGCCGATCGCCACCGGCATCACCGTGCGCAGGCCGTAGACGAAACGAAAGCTCAGGACCCAGATGTCCGGGTGCCGGCGGATATGCTCCAGCGCCCGGTCGCCCATCAATTGCCAGCGTGGCTTGCGCGCCAGCAGCTTGCGCCCGTGCTTGCGTCCCAGGAAGTACCACAACTGGTCGCCGGCATAGCTGCCGAGAAACGCCACGACCACCACCACGTTGATGTCCATGTATCCGCGGAACGCGAGGAATCCCGCAAGAACCAGGATGGTTTCGCCTTCGAAGAACGTGCCTAGAAAGAGGGCAAAGTAGCCAAAATCATGCAGGAATTGTTGGAGCATTGTCTGGTTGCTGGCGAAATGAACGCGCAGCCTAACCCTTCGGGCCCATGGAGGAAAGTATCCAAATGTGTCTCGACGTGAACAATTCCTACAAGGACAATGGATGCGGCTACGGGTCACAGGGGTGCACACAACTGTCATACGACGGTCATAATGAGCGCTTATAACTGTCACGCTCGCCCGCCAGCGCGGGCTCAGGAGTCTGCCGTGAGTTTTACCCCCGCCAACCGTTTGTTTCCTGCAACCCGCCTGCGTCGCAACCGTCGTGATGACTTTTCGCGCCGTCTGGTGCGGGAAAATGTCCTGACCAGCAACGACCTGATTCTGCCGGTGTTTGTGCTGGACGGTGAGAACCGTCGCGAAGCGGTGGCTTCGATGCCGGGGGTGGAGCGCCTGACCATCGACTTGTTGCTCGAGGAAGCGGCCCAGTGGGTCGAGTTGGGCATCCCGGCGATCGCGCTGTTCCCGGTGACCCCGAGCGAGCTCAAGTCCCTGGACGCCGCCGAGGCCTGGAACCCGGATGGCATTGCCCAGCGCGCCACCCGCGCCCTGCGTGCGCGCTTCCCGGAGCTGGGGGTGATTACGGATGTCGCGCTGGACCCGTTCACCACCCACGGCCAGGACGGTATCCTCGATGAAGAAGGCTACGTGCAGAACGACATCACCGTCGACGCACTGGTCCGCCAGGCCTTGTCCCATGCCGCTGCGGGCGCCCAGGTGGTGGCCCCCTCGGACATGATGGATGGACGGATCCAGGCGATCCGCGAAGCGCTGGAGCTGGCCGGTCATGTCAACGTGCGGATCATGGCTTACTCGGCCAAGTACGCCAGTGCCTACTACGGCCCGTTCCGCGATGCGGTCGGTTCGGCCCTGAACCTGGGCAAGGCGAACAAGGCGTCCTACCAGATGGACCCGGCCAACGGCAACGAAGCCTTGCATGAAGTGGCTAGCGACTTGTCAGAAGGTGCGGATATGGTCATGGTCAAGCCAGGCATGCCGTACCTGGATATTCTTTATCGGGTCAAAGAAGAATTTAAAGTGCCGACCTTTGTCTATCAGGTCAGCGGTGAATACGCCATGCACATGGCGGCAATCCAGAATGGCTGGTTGAGCGAAGGGGTGATTCTTGAATCCCTGACCGCTTTCAAACGCGCCGGTGCTGATGGCATCCTCACCTACTTTGCCGTACGTGCCGCTCAATTGTTACGAGAGCAAAAATAGCCCTCCCAGGAACACGCGATGAATACCGAAGGACTCACTGAAGTTGCTGTAAACGAAGCTCAGCCCGTGGTCGAGCCCGTCGTTGAATCCACCCCCGAAGCGCTGCCGGAACCTGAGCCGGTCCCGGTCCCGGCGCCACCAGCGGTGGTTGCCGACGCTGCTCCTGCGGCACCGGCCATCGTGATCCCGGGCCTGGATGACAGCAGCCTGTACATCCATCGCGAGCTGTCGCAACTGCAGTTCAATATCCGCGTGCTGGAACAGGCGCTGGATGAGTCCTATCCGTTGCTGGAGCGGCTGAAGTTCCTGCTGATCTTCTCCAGCAACCTGGATGAGTTCTTCGAGATTCGTGTCGCCGGGCTGAAGAAGCAGATCACCTTCGCCCGTGAACAAGCCGGTGCCGATGGCCTGCAGCCGCATCAGGCGCTGGCCCGCATCAGCGAACTGGTGCACGGCCATGTCGATCGCCAGTACGCCATCCTCAACGACATCCTGTTGCCGGAGCTGGAGAAACATCAGGTCCGCTTCATCCGTCGGCGTCACTGGAACACCAAGATCAAGACCTGGGTGCGCCGCTATTTCCGCGACGAGATCGCACCGATCATCACCCCGATCGGCCTCGATCCGACGCACCCGTTCCCGTTGCTGGTGAACAAGAGCCTGAACTTCATCGTCGAGCTCGAGGGCATCGACGCCTTCGGTCGTGACTCCGGCCTGGCAATCATCCCGGCCCCACGTTTGCTGCCGCGGGTCATCAAGCTGCCGGAGGAAGTGGGCGGCACCGGCGACAACTATGTGTTCCTGTCGTCGATGATCCATGCGCACGCCGACGACCTGTTCCAGGGCATGAAGGTCAAGGGCTGCTATCAGTTCCGCCTGACCCGCAACGCCGACCTGTCGGTCGACACCGAAGATGTCGAAGACCTGGCCCGCGCCCTGCGCGGCGAGCTGTTCTCGCGGCGCTACGGCGATGCGGTGCGCCTGGAAGTGGCCGATACCTGCCCGAAACACCTGTCCGACTACCTGCTCAAGCAGTTCAACCTGCACGAGACCGAGCTGTATCAGGTCAACGGCCCGGTCAACCTGACGCGCCTGTTCAGCATCACCGGCCTGGACAGTCATCCCGAGCTGCAATACACGCCGTTCACCCCGCAGATCCCGAAACTGCTGCAGAACAGCGAGAACATTTTCAGCGTGATCAGCAAGCAGGACATTCTGCTGCTGCACCCGTTCGAGTCGTTCACCCCGGTGGTCGACCTGCTGCGCCAGGCTGCCAAGGACCCGCATGTGCTGGCGGTCCGCCAGACCCTGTACCGTTCCGGCGCCAACTCGGAAATCGTCGATGCCCTGGTCGACGCCGCGCGTAACGGCAAGGAAGTCACGGCGGTAATCGAACTGCGTGCGCGCTTTGATGAAGAGTCCAACCTGCAACTGGCCAGCCGCTTGCAGGCTGCCGGTGCGGTGGTGATCTACGGGGTGGTCGGCTTCAAGACCCACGCCAAGATGATGCTGATCCTGCGTCGCGAGGCCGGCGAAATCGTCCGCTACGCGCACTTGGGTACCGGTAACTACCACGCCGCCAACGCCCGCCTGTACACCGACTACAGCCTGCTGACGTCCGACGATGCCTTGTGCGAAGACGTCGGCAAACTGTTCAGCCAGTTGATCGGCATGGGCAAGACGCTGCGCATGAAAAAGCTGCTGCATGCGCCGTTTACCCTGAAGAAGGGCATGCTCGACATGATTGCTCGCGAAACCCAGTTCGCGCTCGACGGCAAGCCGGCGCACATTATTGCCAAGTTCAACTCGCTGACCGATCCGAAGATCATCCGCGCGCTGTACAAGGCCAGCCAGTCAGGGGTGCGCATCGACCTGGTGGTGCGTGGCATGTGCTGCCTGCGGCCAGGCATCGCCGGGGTCTCGCACAATATTCACGTGCGTTCGATCATCGGTCGCTTCCTCGAGCACACACGGGTGTTCTACTTCCTCAATGGCGGCGAGGAGCAGATGTTCCTGTCCAGTGCCGACTGGATGGAGCGCAACCTGGATAAACGGGTTGAGACCTGCTTCCCGGTGGAAGGCAAGAAGCTGCTGACCCGGGTCAAGAAAGAGCTGGAGCTGTACCTCAGCGACAATACCCACAGCTGGAGTCTGCAGTCGGACGGCCGGTACATCCGCAACACCCCGACCGGCAACCAGAACCCGCGCAGTGCGCAGGCGACGTTGCTCGAGCGTCTGGGCAGCCCGATCCTGCCGGTCAGCAGTTGATCGACCGGTAGCAGGCAAAAAAATGGCGATCCCCGGGGATCGCCATTTTTGTTTCAGCACCTGTCAGGCCAGGCGTCAGCGCACGTTGAGGGTGAACCCGATCCGTGCCAGCCACTCGGCCTCCAGGGCGAAGTCGGCCTGGGTCAGCTGATTGTCGTCCAGCCACTGTTCCGGGAACTGCACATCCAGGCTGTCGCCGTTGGCGTGCAGGGTGACCTGGGGCATCGTCTGGGTGCCGCGGATGTGGTGGAACAGGATCGCGAAGCGCAGCAGCACGCACAGGCGGATCAGCTTGATGCCTTCGTCGCCGAACTCGGCAAACTTGTCCTTGGGAATGTTGCGCCGGTGGCCGCGTACCAGCAGCGCCAGCATCAACTGGTCTTCGCGGGAGAAACCGGCGAGGTCGGAGTGCTCGATCAGGTAGGCGCCGTGCTTGTGGTAATGGTAGTGGGCGATGTCCAGGCCCACTTCATGCACCTTGGCGGCCCAGCCCAGCAGCTCGCGCCACACACCGTCATCCAGCTCCCAGTCCACCGCCACCTGGTCGAACGCGTGCAGAGCCTTGCGTTCAACCCGGGCGGCTTGTTCCAGGTCGACATGGTAACGGTCCATCAGCGAGCTCAGGGTGCGCTCACGGACGTCTTCGTGGTGATGGCGGCCCAGCAGGTCGTACAGCACACCTTCGCGCAGGGCGCCGTCGCAATGGTCCATGCGCTGCAGTTCAAGGGCATCGAAAATGGCTTCGAGAATCGCCAGGCCGGCGGGGAAGATCGCCCGGCGATCAGGCTTGATGCCTTCAAAGTCGATTTTCTCGGCGTCGCCCAGCTTGAACAGCTTGCGCTTGAGCCAGGCCAGGCCTTCGGCATTGACCTCCCCCGCGCCGTGACCGCCGGCCTTGAGGGCCAGGCCGATGGCGCGGATGGTGCCCGAGGAGCCAATAGCCTCATCCCAGGTCAGGCGGTGCAGGGCGTGTTCGATGCTCATGATCTCCAGGCGCGCTGCGGTGTACGCCTGGGCGTAGCGTGCCGGGGTGATCTTGCCGTCCTTGAAGTAGCGCTGGGTGAAGCTCACGCAGCCCATTTGCAGGCTTTCGCGCAGCAATGGCTCAAAGCGCTGGCCGATAATGAATTCGGTACTGCCGCCACCGATGTCGGCGACCAGGCGCTTGCCCGGAGTGTCGGCGAGGGTGTGGGAGACGCCCAGGTAAATCAGGCGCGCTTCTTCACGGCCGGAGATGACTTCGACCGGGTGGCCGAGGATTTCTTCGGCGCGGCGGATGAATTCGCCCCGGTTGCGCGCTTCACGCAGGGCGTTGGTGCCGACGATCCGCACCGCGCCCAAGGGCATGCCGTTGATCAGTTGGGCAAAACGCTTGAGGCAATCGAGCCCGCGCTGCATGGATTCTTCATTGAGCTGGCGCGCCTCGTCGATCCCGGCCGCCAGTTGGACCTTTTCGCCAAGCCGCTCGAGAATGCGGATCTCATTGTGGTGAGCCTTGGCCACGACCATATGAAAGCTGTTCGAGCCCAGGTCGATAGCGGCGATCAGGGACAGATTCTTGGCTTGGGATTGGGGCATGGTCTAGAGGTCTCGGTCGATAACCCGACCATCGTGCCACGATCAAACGCTGCCGCCAACGCGTACGGCTCAAAGCCTTGATCCAGCTCAGGAATGCCGGTGACCGCTGCGCGGTCAATCGCGAGCAAGCTCGCTCCCACAGGGTTATGTGCTGCCCGCAATCCTTTGACCGACGCAGAGCCAATGTGGGAGCGAGCTTGCTCGCGATGGCGGCCTCACCGGCACTGACGATCTCTCAGCCCGCCGCCTCAACCGTCCCGATGAAATTCGCCAGTTCCGCCGTCTGCGGCTGGGCAAACAGCGTCTTTGGATCGCCCACCTCATGCACTTTGCCCAGGTGCATGAACACCAACTTGTCCCCAACCTCCCGGGCGAAGCGCATTTCGTGGGTGACCATGATCAGTGTCATGCCTTCCTTGGCCAGCTGTCGGACCACGCTCAGCACTTCGTTGACCAGTTCCGGGTCCAGGGCCGAGGTGATCTCGTCACACAGCAACACCTTCGGCGACATCGCCAGCGCCCGGGCAATGGCTACCCGCTGCTGCTGTCCGCCGGACAGGCGATCCGGGAAAGCATCGAACTTCTCACCTAGCCCGACCCGCTCGAGCATCTGGCGCGCCAGTTCGGCGGCCTTGGCTTTGGGCACTTTTTGCACCACTTGTGGCGCGAGCATCACGTTCTCGCCGACCGTCAGGTGCGGGAACAGGTTGAACTGCTGAAACACCATCCCGACTTTCTGCCGCAAGCTGCGCAGATCGGCGCGGGCTGCGTCCAAGTATTCGCCATCGACTTCGATGACCCCATCGTTGATCGACTCCAGGCCGTTAAGCGTGCGCAACAACGTGGATTTACCCGAGCCGCTGCGGCCGATGATCGCCACCACTTGGCCTTCCTCGATGCTCAGGTCGATGCCTTTGAGCACATGGTGATCGCCGTAGTATTTATGCAGGGCGGAAATTCTAAGCAGAGGCATGCAGTCTCCTTTCCAGGTAGCGCGCGCTGAGCGACAAGGGGTAGCAGAGCAGGAAGTAGCCGAGGGCAACGAGGCCGTAGACCATGAAGGGTTCAAACGTAGCGTTGGCGAGCATGCCGCCGGTCTTCGTCAGTTCGGTGAAGCCGATGATCGACGTAACAGCGGTGCCTTTGACCACTTGCACCGAGAAGCCCACAGTCGGCGCCACGCCGATGCGCAGCGCCTGCGGCAGAATCACATAGCGCAATTGTTCCAATGGGGTGAGCGCCAGGCTCGACGAGGCTTCCCACTGACCATTGGGGATCGAGTCGACACAACCACGCCAGATCTCCGCCAGATAGGCGCTGGTGAACAGCGTCAGGGCGACCGCAGCTGCCATCCACGGGGAAACATCCACGCCAGCCAATGCCACCCCGAAAAACACCAGAAACAGTTGCATCAGCAACGGTGTGCCCTGGAACAGCTCGATGTAGGTCCGCGCGACGCTGCGCAGCAGGGGGTTGTTGGAGATGCGCAGCACCATGACCAGCAGGCCGATGATGCCGCCGCCGATAAACGCCACCAGAGACAGCAACAGCGTCCATTGCAGGCCCGTGAGCAGGTTGCGCGCGATGTCCCAGAAAGTGAAATCGCTCATTGGCTGCTCCTCGAAATGTAACGTGTCCCGATCCAGTTCAGCAGTTGGCGGATCAACAAGGCCATGCACAAATACAGCAGTGTGGTCAGGACGTAGGTCTCAAAGGCGCGGAAGTTGCGAGACTGAATGAAGTTGGCGGCGAAGGTCAGCTCCTCGGTGGCGATCTGTGAGCACACCGCCGAACCCAACATGACGATGATGATCTGGCTGCTCAGGGCGGGCCAGACCTTGCCCAGTGCCGGCAGCAATACAACATGGCGGAACGCCTCGAAGCGTGTCATCGCCAACGCGGCGGCGGCTTCCAGTTGACCGCGGGGGATCGCTTGAATGCCGGCGCGGATGATTTCGGTCGAATAGGCGCCGAGGTTGATCACCATCGCCAGCACCGCCGCCTGCCATTCGGATATCTGTACGCCCAGGGACGGCAGGCCGAAGAAGATGAAAAACAACTGCACCAGAAACGGTGTGTTGCGGATCAATTCGACGTAGACCGCGAAAATCCCGGAAAACGGACGGATGTTCCACGCCCGCACCAACGCCCCGATGATGCCCAGCCCGACGCCGAGCACCGCGCCGATGGCCGTCAGCTCAAGGGTAAACAACGCACCGCGCAACAACAGATCGGTGTTGTTTATCACCGGCAAAAAATCGAACTGATAAGCCATAACGTGTCTCCTGCGCGCCGGATCAGAGGTCGGCCGGCAGCGGTTCTTTGAGCCAGGTCAGGGCATTCTTTTGCAGTGCGCCATCACCCTTGGCGGTGATCAGGATCTGATTGACCTTGTCCAGCAACGCCGGCTCGTTCTTGTTCACGCCCACGTAGACGGGGGAGTCCTTGAGTTTCACTTTCAGTGCCGGCACACGTTTCGGGCTTTTTTCGCTGATTGCCACCATCACCACGTTGCCGCTGGCGATCAGGTCGACCTGTCCTGCCAGGTAGGCGGCGATGGTCGAGTTGTTGTCTTCGAAGCGCTTGATGGTCGCGCCTGGCGGGGCAACTTTAGTCAGCTCGATGTCTTCAATGGCGCCACGGGTGACGCTGATGGTTTTGCCTTTGAGGTCGTCCAGGCCCTTGATGTCGGCGTCTGGCGGGCCAAACACGGCGAGGTAGAACGGCGCGTAGGCGCGGGAAAAATCGATGACCTTCTCACGCTCCGGGTTCTTGCCCAGGCTGGAGATCACCAGGTCGACTTTGCCAGTGGTCAGAAATGGAATGCGGTTGGTGCTGTTGACCGGGGTCAGTTCGAGTTTGACGTTGAGCTGTTCGGCCAGCAGTTTCGCGGTGTCGATGTCCAGGCCGCGCGGCTTCATGTCCGGCCCGACCGAGCCGAAGGGTGGGAAGTCCTGTGGCACGGCCACCTTGAGGATTCCGCGCTTGACCACATCTTCCAGGCCGTCGGCGTGGGCGGGTGCCTGGATCAGCATCAGGCTGGCGAACAAGGTTGCGAGGAGGGCGCTGTAACGCTGGATCATGGCAAATCTCCGACTCTTCGATTAGTGACTTCTGCGGATCGACAGAGCATGGGGCATGCCAACATGCTGTTCTTGAGGTGCCAGGGCACGGTTTTACTGGTGTTGAACGGTCTTACTGGTCTGAACAGTCAGTTTGGATTCCGCACCCCGATAGCGCATCAGTTGAACTCGGCGAACCCCCATGGGGCGCGACTTGCCGGGCGCCGCGAATAGATTTACAACTGGGCGCACATTGGCCTGGTTCGTATGGAAAACCATGAATTCGATCTCCCGCGCCGTACCCGAAGTGGCGCTCCAAGCGATCCGCAAACTGATCACCGAGCAGGGCTTCAAGCCGGGGGAGGCGTTGCCCTCGCAACGGGACCTGGCGCTGCGGTTGGGGGTGAGTCGGGCGTCGCTGCGCGAGGCGTTGTCATCGCTGAGCGCGCTGGGAGTCATCAGCATCCAGCCAGGCAAGGGTGTGTTCGTGCAGTCGCCGCAGGCGTTGCCGCGAGGTGACTCGGCGCCGGCATGGCCATTCGCGGCGCAGGCGTCGCCGCTGGATATCTTCCAGCTGCGTTATGCGCTGGAAGGGTTTTCTGCAGGGTTGGCGGCCGTGACCTTGAGCACCGAGGCGCTTGATACGCTGGAAGACAACGTTGCCGCCATGCGCATTGAACTGAAGTGCGGTGACTTCGAGGCCGCCGCGCGGCTGGATTTCGAATTTCACCGCAGCATTCTGCTGGCCAGCGGCAATCAGGCGATGCTGAGCATTCTGACCGCCAGTGTCGATATCTTCCTCGAGAGCCAGAAGCTACCGTTCATCCGGGCCGAGCGGGCCATGGAAACCTGGCAGGAGCACCGCAAAATCCTTCGAGCACTGGCTCGCCGAGCATCAGGCGCTGCACAGAGGGCCATGCACGAACACGTGCGCAACGCCGCGCTACGTACCGGAATTGCTTTCATCGCTCCCGCCACCGCCTGACTTGAGCTATACCCAAACTCACGCAACACCATAGCGAGACTCAATCAACTGCGGCTTCCTGAACGGGGGAAGGGCGGCTATGATGGGCCACGTTTTTTTGCTTACAACCTGGAGACTTCCATGAGCAGCGATCTTATCAAACACGTTAGCGACGCTAGCTTCGAAGCTGACGTACTCAAGGCCGAAGGTGCTGTACTGGTCGACTACTGGGCTGAGTGGTGCGGTCCATGCAAGATGATCGCTCCGGTCCTGGACGAAATCGCTGAGACCTACAAAGGCAAGCTGACCGTTGCCAAGCTGAACATCGACGAAAACCAGGAAACCCCGGCCAAGCATGGCGTGCGTGGTATCCCGACGCTGATGCTGTTCAAGAACGGCAACGTCGAAGCCACCAAGGTGGGTGCACTGTCGAAGTCGCAACTGGCTGCCTTCCTCGACGCCAACATCTAAGCGTCGTTGCACGTAGTACCGAAAAGCCCCGCAAATTGCGGGGCTTTTTCGTTATTGAGGGCTAGACGCTCCGAAACTCAGGTGGTACATTCGGCCCCGCACTGGTTTCTCCATTGCCCCCTGCTAGCCGTCGCCGACGCACTCCTTTTCGAATAAGTACGCGATCCTGTCGCCTTCTCTGCGGCGCGGCCTCATTAAGCCAAAAGCTTAATTTCCCCCCCCTCCATAAATGATTACGTCATTCCTATATGAATCTGACTGAACTCAAGCAAAAGCCGATTACCGAACTGCTCGAATTGGCCGAACAGATGGGCATAGAAAATATGGCCCGTTCGCGCAAGCAGGATGTGATTTTCTCCCTGCTGAAAAAGCACGCCAAAAGCGGCGAGGAAATCTCCGGTGACGGCGTGCTGGAGATTCTCCAGGACGGTTTCGGTTTCCTGCGTTCGGCGGACTCCTCCTACCTGGCCGGTCCTGACGATATCTACGTCTCGCCAAGCCAGATCCGTCGTTTCAACCTGCGCACCGGCGACACCATCGTCGGCAAGATCCGGCCGCCAAAAGAGGGCGAGCGTTACTTCGCACTGCTGAAGGTCGACACCATCAAC
>Ga0213827_1000422_pt1 | contig 36547 bp, 38 predicted proteins | sample MC6MC0898MG_FD_180669 | JGI IMG/M metagenome (GOLD analysis project Ga0213827, IMG submission 180669) | Enriched soil aggregate microbial communities from Iowa State University, Ames, United States - MC6-MC0898-MG | ecosystem: Environmental > Terrestrial > Soil > Unclassified | place: USA: Iowa...
GCAGCCGTACCGAACTGATCGCGGAAAACGAGAAGCTCAAGACCGAAGCCCTGCTGTTGCAGGGGCGCCTGCAGAAGCTGGCGGCCCTGACCGAGCAGAACGTGCGCCTGCGCGAGTTGCTCAACTCCTCTGCACTGGTCAACGAGAAGGTCGAGGTGGCTGAGCTGATCGGCGTTGACCCCAACCCGTTCACCCACCGCATCCTGATCAACAAAGGTGAGCGCGACGGCGTGTTCCTTGGCCAGCCCGTGCTCGATGCCCGTGGCCTGATGGGCCAGGTGGTCGAGCTGATGCCCTACACCTCGCGCGTGCTTCTGTTGACCGACACCACCCACAGCATTCCGGTGCAGGTCAACCGCAACGGCCTGCGCGCAATTGCCAGCGGCACCGGTAACCCGGAGCGCCTGGAGCTGCGTCATGTGGCCGACACGGCTGATATCAAGGAAGGCGACCTGCTGGTGAGTTCCGGCATGGGGCAGCGCTTCCCGGCCGGCTACCCGGTGGCCACGGTCAATGAAGTGATCCACGACTCTGGTCAGCCATTCGCCATCGTCCGCGCCATTCCCACCGCCGCGCTCAACCGCAGCCGCTACATGCTGCTGGTGTTCAGCGACCGGCGTTCACCGGAACAGCGTGCCACCGACGCGGCGCTGGCCCAGGAAGAAGCGGACCGCAAGGGCGCAGCGAACCCTGCTCAGCCTGCCGTAAGCGGTGAACATGCTGCACCCGCTGGCACGCCCGCGCCTGCCACACCCGCCACACCGGCCCCGGCCGCTGCAGCACCGGCGGCAGCGCCCGCCAGCCCAGCCGCAGCGCCTGCGGCACCCGCGCAACCCCGGAGGCAATGATGGCCAAAGCGCGCCGTAATCACGGTTGGGTCATCTGGCTGACGTTCGCCATCGGCCTGCTGCTCAGTGTTTCGCCCATGCCGCAGTTCCTCGAAGTGTTCCGGCCCATGTGGTTGGCGATGCTGGTGTCGTTCTGGACGCTCACGGTACCGAACAAGGTCGGCATGACCACCGCCTTCGTGCTGGGCCTCGCCGAGGACGTGCTGTATGGCACGCTGCTCGGGCAGAACGCGCTGATCCTCACCCTGATCACCTTCCTGGTGCTGTCCCTGCAGCAGCGCCTGCGCATGTTCCCCATGTGGCAGCAGAGCCTGGTGATCCTGGTGATCTTCGGCATCGCCCAGTTGATCCAGCTGTGGCTCAGCGCACTCACCGGCAACCGCCTGCCAACCCTGGCCCTGGTCTGGTCAGCAGTGATCAGTGCATTGCTATGGCCCTGGATCAGTTTTGCCCTGCGCGATCTGCGCCGGCGCTTGCATATCAACTGACGGCGCTGCCACCACTGACAGGGAGATGTCTGCATGAAACCACTTTACCTGGCCTCCGGCTCGCCCCGTCGTCGTGAACTGCTGACCCAGATTGGCGTGCCGTTCACCGTCACCAGTGCCCCCATCGACGAAACCCCGCTGCCTGATGAAAGCGCCGTGGCGTACGTCGAGCGCCTGGCCAAGGCCAAAGCCGAAGCGGGCCTTGCCAGCCTCGTCGGCCCGGCTGTAGTGCTGGGTGCAGACACTGCGGTGGTGCTCGATGGTCGTATTCTCGGCAAGCCGGAAAACCGCGAAGATGCCCTGGCCATGCTGGCCGACCTGGCGGGCCGCGAGCATCAGGTGCTCACCGCAGTGGCGCTGAGCGACGGCCAGTGCAGCCTGAGCGTCTGCGTCACCAGCAACGTACGTTTTCGCGCCATTGCCCCTGAAGAAGCCCAACGCTACTGGGCCAGTGGTGAACCGGCGGACAAAGCCGGTGGCTACGCCATCCAGGGGCTGGGCGCGGTATTCGTGACTGGCCTTCAGGGCAGCTATTCGGCGGTGGTCGGTTTGCCCCTGAGCGAAACGGCCGAACTGCTCGCTCAATTCGGTATTGCCTGCTGGCAAATACCGGCGCTTTCGCCAGAGGTAACAAAGCAGCAGTAGCCAGCCCGGCACCCGCGATCCATCATTACCGAAGACCTTTGACGAGAGCCTGCCATGAGTGAAGAGATCCTGATCAACATCACCCCGATGGAGTCACGTGTGGCGGTGGTGGAAAACGGGGTGCTGCAGGAAGTGCACGTCGAGCGCACCCAGCGCCGCGGCATCGTCGGCAATATCTACAAGGGCAAGGTGGTGCGGGTGCTGCCGGGCATGCAGGCGGCGTTCGTCGATATCGGCCTGGAGCGCGCTGCGTTCATCCATGCCTCGGAGATTTCCCAACGCGAAGGCTCGGCCGTCGAGACCATCACCGCATTGGTACACGAGGGCCAGGCCCTGGTGGTGCAGGTGACCAAGGACCCGATCGGCACCAAGGGCGCGCGCCTTACCACCCAGTTGTCGATCCCGTCGCGCTACCTGGTGTACATGCCGCGCAGCAGCCATGTCGGCATTTCGCTGAAGATCGAAGACGAAGCCGAGCGCGAGCGCCTCAAGCAGGTGGTCAGCAACTGCATGGACAGCGAGGACATCAAGAACGCCGGTGGCTTCATCCTGCGCACCGCCGCCGAAGGCGCGCGTGCCGAAGAGATCCTGCAGGACATCCGCTACCTGCGTCGCCTGTGGGAGCAGATCGGCAGCCAGATCCAGACCTGCGGCGCCCCCACGGTCATCTACGAGGACCTTGGCCTGGCTCTGCGGACCCTGCGCGACCTGGTCAACCCGAAGATCGAGAAGATCCGCATCGATTCGCGGGAAACCTTCCAGAAAACCACGCAGTTCGTCGTCGAACTGATGCCGGAGATCGCCGACCGTCTGGAGCATTACCCGGGCGAGCGGCCGATTTTCGACCTTTACGGTGTCGAAGACGAAATTCAGCGTGCACTGGACCGCAAGGTGCCGCTCAAGTCCGGTGGCTACCTGGTGGTCGACCCGGCCGAGGCGATGACCACCATCGACGTCAACACCGGGGCATTCGTCGGCCACCGCAACCTTGAAGAGACGATTTTCAAGACCAACCTCGAAGCGGCCACGGCGATAGCCCGGCAGCTGCGCCTGCGCAATATCGGCGGGATCATCATCATCGACTTCATCGACATGGAGGACGAGGAGCATCAGCGCCAGGTACTGCGTACTCTAGAGAAGCAGCTCGAGCGTGATCACGCCAAGACCAACATCATCGGCATCACCGAGCTGGGCCTGGTGCAGATGACCCGCAAGCGCACCCGCGAGAGCCTCGAGCAGGTGCTGTGCGAGCCGTGCGTCGCCTGCCAGGGCCGGGGCAAGCTGAAGACCCCGGAAACCATCTGTTATGAAATCTTCCGCGAGATTCTGCGAGAAGCCCGTGCATACCAGGCTGAAGGCTACCGGGTATTGGCCAACCAGAAGGTGGTCGACCGCCTGCTCGATGAAGAGTCCGGCAACGTAGCTGAACTGGAAGCCTTCATCGGCCGAACCATCCGCTTCCAGGTGGAGTCGATGTACTCACAGGAACAATACGATGTGGTGTTGCTCTGAGGCTTATCGATACGCGCCATAGGTGGTTCGGGCTGGCAAAACCGGCACTACCAGCCATCATGGATAAACGACCTGGAGGGCCATGGCCATGGGACGTCTGAACCGCGTTCTGGTCGCCTTGACCCGTTGGGGGCTGGGCATCTGCGCCCTGCTGGCGGTGCTGGTGGCGCTGTATGTCAGCCTCGGTAGGGAGCTGGTGCCACTGGTAGCCGAGTACCGCGCCGACCTTGAAAGCAAGGCCGAACAGGCGTTGGGCCTGCCGGTGCATGTGGGGGCGCTGGAAGGGCGCTGGAGTGGCCTGGCGCCGGTGTTGCGCGTGCGTGACCTGCAGCTGGGCGAGGGCGCCTCGGCGTTGCGCCTGGATGAAGTGAAGCTGGTGCCCGACCTGTGGGCCAGCCTGACTTCCCGTGAAGTGCGCCTGGCCCATATCCAGCTGGGTGGCCTGCAACTGATCCTGCGCGAAGACGAGCAGGGTGCTTGGGCCCTCGAAGGCTTGCCGAAAAAAGATGATGCGCCGTTGGACCCTGCAGAGTTGCTGCAGCGTCTACGCCAACTTGGGCGCATCGATGTGTTCGACAGCCAGGTGACCCTGCAGCCCTGGCAGCGCGATCCCTTGACCCTTACCTATGTCAGCCTCGGCCTGCAGGCCGGTGCCTCGCGCCAGGCCCTGGACCTGCGTGCGACCTTGCCTGACGGCCAACCGCTGGCACTAAACCTGCGTAGCCGTGCCACGGCCGAGGCTTGGCGTGACGGCCAGGTCGAGGCGTACCTGAGCCTGCCGCAAAGCGACTGGGCACGCTGGTTGCCACCCCGTGTTCTCGGCCAGTGGAATGCTGAGGCCCTGCGCGCAGGGGGTGAGTTCTGGGTCGACTGGCGTAAAGGGCAGTTGCAGCAGGCTGTGGTTCGGCTCAATGCCCCTCAACTGCGCGGTGCCTATGCCGAGCGTAAGGCCGTCACCCTGGACAACCTGGCACTGGCGGCCTGGTTCCAGCGTCGTGAGCAAGGCTTTGATGTGGTCGTCGATTCACTGGCTGCAAGCATCGGCAAGGCCCGTTGGGAGTCGCACCTGCAACTGCGCCAGCGCCCGGGTGAAGGCCCGGCCGGGGAAACCTGGCAGGTGCAGGCAGACCGCCTCGACCTCACCCCGCTGACACCGCTGATCGATGCCCTGGCGCCGCTGCCGGAAAAACTCATGACCGTGGTCGATGCCTTGAAGGTTACCGGTGCCGTGCGCAACGTGCGCCTGGATATCCGCCCCAAGGCCGAAGGCAACGAGCGCTTGCAGTTCGCCGCCAACCTGGAGAAGGTCGGCTTTGACGCGTATCACGGTGCCCCGGCAGCCGGCAACGTCAGTGGCAGCATCAGCGGCGACCTGGGGCATGGCGAGCTGCGCCTGGACACCGACGCGTTCATGCTGCATTTGTACCCGATCTTCGCCAAACCCTGGCATTACCAGAAAGCCAACGCGCGCCTGACCTATAACCTCGACAAAGACGGCTTCACCCTGACCGCCCCCTACCTCAAGGTGTTGGGCGAAGAGGGCAAGATCGCCGGTGACTTCCTGATTCGCCTGCTGTTCAAAGAGGGCAGCGAGAGCTACATGGACTTGCGTGTCGGCCTGACCGAGGGCGATGGCCGCTACACCGCCAAATACCTGCCCGAGGTGCTCAGCCCTGCGCTCGACGAATGGCTGCGTAGCGCCATCGTGAAGGGCAACGTCGATCAAGGCTATTTCCAGTACCAAGGCTCGCTGAACCATGGCGCCAGCCCCGAATCGCGCAGCATCAGCCTGTTCTTCAAGGTGCATGACGCCGCACTCGACTTCCAGCCCGGTTGGCCACAAGTGCAGCATGTCGACGGTGATGTGCTGATCGAGGACAGTGGCGTGCGCATCATGGCCAGCAAAGGCCTGCTGCTCGATACCAAGGTCAGCGATGTCAGCGTGAACATTCCCCATGTCGACGCTGGCCAGCACAGCCACCTGTACCTCGATGGCGATTTCGACGGCAGCCTCGGCGATGGGCTGAAGATTCTCAAGGAAGCACCGATCGGTACTGGCGAAATCTTTGCTGGATGGGAAGGCGAGGGGCCGCTCAAGGGCAAGGTCAAACTCGATATCCCCTTGGAGCACGGGCAACGGCCCAAAGTGCTGGTGGACTTCACGACGGCTGACGCGCGCCTCAAAGTGGCACCGCCGAGCCTGGAGCTGAGCCGCCTGAAGGGCGACTTCAGTTTCGATATCGACAAGGGGTTGAGTGGCAAGAACATCGGTTTGCAGGCGTTCGGCAAACCTGTCACCGCGCAGATCACCGCCGAAGGCCAGCCCGGGCAGATGCAGACGCGCATCAACGCCAATGGCCAGGTAGCGCTGCAGGCCCTGACCGACTGGCTGCAGTTCAAGCAGACTTTGCCCGCCTCCGGTGATCTGCCGTACCAGCTGCAGGTCAACCTGGGCAGCCGCGACAACAGCCTGAGCGTCAACTCGTCGCTCAAAGGCCTGGCCATCGACCTGCCGGCACCGTTCGGCAAGGCGGCGGCCGATACCCGCGACACCCGTTTCAGCATGAACCTTCAAGGCCAGGAGCGGCGTTTCGATGTTGCCTACGTCGACCTTGCCCGTGTCGCCTATGCAGCACCCAGCGACAAGCTGGACCAAGGCCGCGGCGAGTTGTTGCTGGGGGCCGGTGAAGCGCAGTTGCCTGCTGGTCAGGGCTTGCGCGTACGTGGTCGCCTCGAGACCTTGGACCTGGCGCCCTGGCAGGCGCAGATGGATCGTTTTGCCGGTGACGACCCCGGGGGTAATGCCCGCCAGAATCTGCAAAGCGTCGACCTCAGCATCGGCCAGCTGAAAGCCTTCGGCATGGGCCTTAACCAGGCTGTCGTGCGCCTGGCCCGTGGCGGCCCCGCCTGGGACCTGCGCCTGGACAGCAAGGAAGTCATCGGCAATGCACGCCTGCCTGACGCCAAGGGCGCAGCAATGACCGTGCGCCTGCAAACGCTGCGCCTGCCTGCGGCAGATCCTGCAGAAGTGCAAGCCGAGGAAGGCCCCGACCCACTGGCCTCATTCGACCCGCGCAAGGTGCCGGCGCTGGACCTGACCATCGACAAGCTCTACCGCGGTGACGACCTGTACGGCAACCTGGCGCTGAAACTTCGCCCGACACCGCGCGGTGTGGCGGCGCAGGATATCGACCTCGACTTCAAAGGCCTGCACATCGATGGCAGTGGCGGCTGGGAAGGCGATACCGGTGCCACCAGCAGCTGGTACAAGGGCCGCCTGGACGGCAAGAACCTGGCTGACGTGCTCAAGGCCTGGGGGTTCGCGCCCACCGTCACCAGCCGCGACTTCCGCCTGGACGTGGATGGCCGCTGGCCCGGTTCGCCGGCCTGGGTTGGCCTGAAGCGCTTCTCGGGCAGCATGGATGCGGCGTTGCGCACGGGCCAGTTCGTCGAAGTGGAGGGTGGTGCCCAGGCCTTGCGCGTGTTTGGCCTGCTCAACTTCAACTCCATCGGCCGGCGCCTGCGCCTGGACTTCTCCGACCTGTTCGACAAAGGCCTGGCTTATGACCGGGTCAAGGGCCTGCTGGTGGCCAGCGACGGCGTCTACGTGACCCGTGAACCAATCAGCGTCACTGGCCCATCAAGCAACTTTGAGCTCGACGGTACTTTGGATATGGTCCGTGACCGGGTCGACGCCAACCTGCAGGTGTCTCTGCCGGTGACCAACAACCTGCCGCTGGCTGCGCTGATTGTCGGTGCGCCAGCGGTCGGTGGCGCGTTGTTCCTGGTGGATCGGCTGATCGGTGACCGGGTCTCGCGCTTCGCCAGTGTGCACTATCGCGTCGAAGGGCCGTGGAAAGAGCCTAGAATCACCTTTGTGAAACCCTTCAACAAGTAGTCAGGAGTGCGCATGAAGGTAGCGGTCATCCAGATGGTCAGCCAGGACGATGTGCTTGCCAACCTGCAGCGTGCAGGTGCCTTGCTGGAACACGCGGCACTCGGTGGCGCGCGGTTGGCGGTGCTGCCGGAGAACTTCGCGGCCATGGGCCGCAAGGACGCCGCCGCAATCGGGCGGGCCGAGGCCGTGGGCGAAGGCCCGATCCTGCCGTGGTTGAAACGCACCGCCCGCGACCTCAGGTTATGGATAGTCGCCGGTACTTTGCCGCTGCCGCCATTTGGCCAGCCTGACGCCAAGGCCCATGCCTGCTCGCTGCTGATCGACGAACATGGCGACGTGGTGGCGCGCTATGACAAGCTGCACCTGTTCGACGTAGACGTGGCCGATAACCGAGGCCGCTACCGCGAGTCCGACGACTATGCCCACGGTGCCCAGGTGGTGGTTGCCGATACCCCGGTGGGGCGTTTGGGGCTGACCGTCTGCTACGACCTGCGCTTCCCCGAGCTGTACAGCGCGCTGCGCGCTGCCGGCGCGGAGCTGATCACGGCACCGGCCGCATTCACTGCGGTCACAGGGGCAGCCCATTGGGAAGTGTTGATTCGCGCCCGGGCCATCGAAACCCAGTGCTATGTACTGGCCGCGGCCCAGGGCGGCACCCATCCAGGCCCGCGGGACACCCACGGGCATGCGGCGATCGTCGACCCTTGGGGGCGGATCGTCGCCGAACAGGCGCAAGGCGAAGCAGTATTGCTCGCCGAGCGCGACACTGATGAACAAGCGTCCATTCGGGCGCGCATGCCGGTTGCCTCGCACCGGCGCTTTTTCTCGCAGGACGCCTTGCGGCCTGCGCACACCTCGGAGTGACTATGAGCCAGATGTTATCCACCGTCAGCGAGCAGCTCCTGGCCCCAGGCGGATTGACCCTGGACAGCCTGCAGGCTGTGCTGGGCGAGTTGGCAGGCCCCGGCATCGATGCTGCCGACCTGTATTTCCAGGGCCAGATCTCGGAAACCTGGGCGCTGGAGGACGGCATTGTCAAAGAGGGCAGCTTCAACCTCGACCAGGGCGTGGGCGTGCGTGCCCAGTCCGGTGAGAAAACCGGTTTCGCCTACAGCAACGCGATCAACCTCGAAGCGCTGACCTCGGCGGCCCGTGCCGCCCGTTCGATTTCCCGCGCTGGCCAGAATGGCACGGTCCAGGCCTTCCGCAGCCAGGACGTCACCGCCTTGTATGCGCCGGACAACCCGCTGGACGTACTCAGCCGCGCCGAAAAAGTCGAGCTGCTCAAGCGTGTCGATGCCGCCACGCGCGCGCTCGACCCGCGTATCCAGCAGGTCAGCGTGAGCATGGCTGGCGTGTGGGAGCGCATTCTGATTGCAGCTGCCGACGGTAGCCTGGCGGCCGACGTGCGGCCACTGGTGCGATTCAACGTCAGCGTCATCGTTGAACAGAATGGCCGTCGCGAGCGCGGCGGGCAGGGCGGTGGCGGGCGCACCGACTACCGCTTCTTCACCGAAGAGCGGGTCATGGGTTATGCCCGCGAGGCGCTGCGCCAGGCCCTTGTGAACCTGGAGGCGATCCCTGCACCCGCTGGCACCTTGCCGGTGGTGTTGGGCTCGGGCTGGTCGGGCGTGTTGCTGCATGAAGCGGTCGGCCATGGCCTGGAAGGCGACTTCAACCGCAAGGGCAGCTCGGCGTTCAGTGGCCGGATTGGCGAGAAGGTCGCCTCGAGCCTGTGCACCATCGTCGACGATGGCACCCTGGAAGGCCGCCGTGGTTCGCTGAGCGTGGACGACGAAGGCACCCCCACCGAGTGCACCACGCTGATCGAGAACGGCGTGCTCAAGGGCTACATGCAGGACAAGCTCAATGCCCGCCTGATGGGCATGGCCGTGACCGGCAACGGCCGCCGCGAATCCTACGCCCACCTGCCGATGCCACGCATGACCAACACCTACATGCGTGCAGGCGAAAGCGACCCGCAGGAAATCATCGCCTCGGTCAAGAAGGGCATCTACTGCGCCAACCTGGGCGGTGGTCAGGTGGATATCACCAGCGGCAAGTTCGTGTTCTCGACCAGCGAAGCGTATTTGATCGAAGACGGCAAGATCACGGCACCAGTGAAGGGCGCGACATTGATCGGCAACGGCCCTGAAGCCATGAGCCGGGTGTCGATGGTCGGTAACGACCTGGCGCTGGACAGTGGCGTGGGTACGTGCGGGAAGGACGGGCAGTCGGTGCCGGTGGGCGTTGGCCAGCCGACCTTGAAACTGGATGCGATCACCGTCGGCGGTACCGGCGCGTGATGCATGCCTCGGGGCTGCTGGGCAGCCCCAGGCGGCGGGGCTCAGCGCAGGCCGCGCTGCAGCTCGTCGAGGTCGCGGATGTACTTGAACACCTTGCGCGCAGCAGCAGGCGGTTTGTTCCGCGCCTTTTCGTGCTGGGCGTGACGGATCAGCGAACGCAATTGCTGACGGTCAGTGTCGGGGTACTCGTTGACGAAGCGTTCAAGGTCTTCGTCGTTACCGTCGATCAGGCGGTCGCGCCAGCGTTCCAGGCCGTGGAAGCGCTCGTTGTACTGGCGGCTGGAGCTGTCGATCTGGTCGAGCACCGCGTGGATGGCGTCCAGGTCCTGGTCGCGCATCAGCTTGCCGACGAACGACATGTGCCGTTTGCGTGCGCCGTGGGCTGTGTGTTTGCAGGCTTCGGCCAGGGCTTTGCGCAGCTCGTCGGTCAACGGCAGGCGTGCCAGGGTATCGGCCTTGACCGTGGTCAGGCGTTCGCCGAGTTCGACCAGCGCATGCAGCTCGCGCTTGATCTGGGTTTTGCTTTTTTCGCCGTCGAAGGCGTCGTCGTATGAATCAACCATGGTGGCAGTCCGCTTGGGTTTTTATGAAAAGTCGCCGAGCGGCGATCAGGCAAGGCTAAAACAGGCGAGGAGCGGTCGGAGTCGCGCTCGACTTTACAGATTGTAAATGAGCATTCCGAGCCTGTTTTCAACGCAGCATGATCGTCGCGCAGGCACTTTTCGAAATAAGCCTAGAAATTGCCGCCATGATAACCACACGGGGGCCGCTTGTCCGGCCCGGTCGTAGAATGACCCCAAGCCGTACGCAGAATTTGAGTGGAGAAAACCATGAGTGCAGTCCAGAGCGTAGGCCCAAAAGACCTGCCAGCGTTGCAGGAGCAGGTCGAAGCGATCATCGCCGAGGCGCGCCGGCAGGGCGCCAGTGCCTGCGAAGTGGCGGTGTCGCTGGAGCAAGGCCTTTCTACCACCGTGCGCCAGCGTGAGGTCGAAACGGTCGAGTTCAACCGCGACCAGGGCTTTGGCATCACCCTGTATGTCGGCCAGCGCAAGGGTTCGGCCAGCACCTCGGCCAGTGGCCCGGACGCGATTCGCGAGACGGTTGCCGCCGCCCTGGCCATTGCCAAGCACACCTCCGAAGACGAGTGCTCGGGCTTGGCTGACGCGGCGCTGATGGCCCGCGATATCCCGGACCTGGACCTTTACCATGACTGGAATATCGAGCCCGAGAAAGCCATCGAGATGGCGCTGGCGTGCGAGGCCGCAGCATTCGACGCCGACTCGCGTATTCTCAATGCCGATGGCACCACCCTCAATACCCACCAGGGTTGCCGTGTTTACGGCAACAGCCATGGCTTCATCGGTGGTTACTCATCGACCCGTCACAGCCTGAGCTGCGTGATGATCGCCGAAGGCGAAGGGCAGATGCAGCGTGATTACTGGTATGACGTGAATCGCCAGGGCAACCTGTTGGCCGACCCGCGCAGCATCGGCCAGCGCGCCGCCCAGCGCGCCGCCAGCCGCCTCGGTGCGCGCCCGGTGAAGACGTGTGAAGTGCCGGTGCTGTTCTCTGCCGAGTTGGCAGGCGGCCTGTTCGGCAGCTTCCTCTCGGCCATTTCCGGCGGCAACCTGTACCGCAAATCGTCGTTCCTCGATGGCGCCATGGGGCAGCGCCTGTTCCCCACCTGGCTGACCCTCGATGAGCGCCCGCACATTCCACGTGCCCTGGGCAGCGCGGCGTTTGACGGTGATGGCCTGGCCACCTATGCTAAACCGTTCGTCGACAAAGGTGAGCTGGTTTCGTACCTGCTGGGTACTTATTCCGGCCGCAAGCTGGGCCTGCCGAGCACGGCGAACTCCGGCGGGGTGCATAACCTTTACGTGACCCATGGTGTCGAGGACCAGGCTGCTTTGATCCGGCGCATGGGCCGCGGCCTGTTGGTGACCGAGTTGATGGGCCACGGGCTGAACATGGTGACCGGCGATTACTCGCGCGGTGCGGCGGGCTTCTGGGTTGAAAATGGCGAGATTCAGCATGCTGTGCAGGAAGTGACCATCGCCGGGAATATGAAGGATATGTTCCAGCAAATCGTGGCGATTGGCAGTGATCTTGAAACCCGTAGCAATATTCACACAGGGTCGGTGCTGATCGAGCGAATGACCGTTGCTGGTAGCTAATCGTTAGCCTGTACCGGCCTCTTCGCGGGTAAACCCGCTCCCACAGGGATTGCACAGGCCTCATGCCTGATGGAATCCCTGTGGGAGCGGGTTTACCCGCGAAGAGGCCGGTGCAGAGACCACAGAATTTTCAGTGCAACCAAAGAACCGGCCCCTGTGCCGGTTTTTTCATCACCTTTTCCTTGAAGTGATTCTATTTATCACTTAATAATGAATATCATTATCCAGTAACTCCGGCGATGATGTTCATGAAAACCGTCCTCCACGAACTGCCCTACCTGGAAAACTGGCGCTGGCTCAGCCGGCGCATCCGTTGCGCCCTCGAACCTGACGAGCCGCGCCTGATCGAGCACTACCTGGCCGAAGGCCGCTACCTGGTGTGCTGCACCGAAACCTCGCCATGGACGGTGGCGCTGACTTCCTTCCGCCTGCTGCTCGATACCGCCTGCGACCGCATGCTGCCCTGGCATTGGCGCTGCCTGTGCCTGGATCAGGCCTGGCGCCCGTTGCTCGACCTGCGCAACCTCGACCGCCGCGAACAGAACCAGCGCTGGCAGCCTTACGCCCTGCAACTGGCCAACTGCCGGTTGCTGCCATCGATTTCTCCCGATGAACTGATGCAAGGATTTGATGATGAGTGATACCCGTATCGAGCGTGACAGCATGGGTGAACTGCAGGTGCCGGCCCAGGCCCTGTACGGTGCCCAGACCCAACGCGCGGTCGACAACTTCCCGATCAGCGGCCAGCGCATGCCGGCGCAGTTCATCCGTGCTCTGCTGTTGGCCAAGGCTGCGGCAGCCAACGCTAACATCGAACTGGAGCAGATTACCGCAGGGCAGGGCCAGGCCATCGTCAAGGCAGTCGAGCAGCTGTTGGCCGGCGACTTCATCCAGCACTTCCCGGTGGATGTGTTCCAGACCGGCTCCGGCACCAGCTCGAACATGAACGCCAATGAGGTGATCGCCACCTTGGCCAGCCGCGTGCTGGGTGAGCCGGTCAATGCCAACGACCACGTTAACTGTGGCCAGAGCAGCAACGACATCATCCCCACCACCATCCATGTCAGCGCTGCGTTGGCGCTGCACGAGCAGTTGCTGCCCGCATTGGGTCACCTGGTGCAGGTGATCGAGGCCAAGTCGGTGCAAGTGCACCCGTACGTGAAGACTGGCCGCACCCACCTGATGGATGCCATGCCGGTACGCATGAGCCAGGTGCTCGATGGCTGGGCCGCACAGGTCAACGCTGCCAAGGCGCATATCGAAGCGACGCTGCCGAGCCTGCAGGCTTTGGCTCAGGGTGGCACGGCGGTAGGCACCGGGATCAACGCTCATCCGCAGTTTGCTGCCGGTTTCGCCCGTCAGCTGAGCACCCTGACCCAGGTCGAATTCACCCCAGGGCAAAACCTGTTCGCCCTGATCGGCTCGCAGGACACCGCTGTTGCGCTGTCCGGCCAACTCAAGACCACTGCCGTGGCGTTGATGAAGATCGCCAACGACCTGCGCTGGATGAACTCCGGTCCACTTGCCGGCCTGGGTGAAATCGAACTGCAAGCCCTGCAGCCTGGCTCCTCGATCATGCCGGGCAAGGTCAACCCAGTCATTCCTGAAGCCACTGCCATGGTGGCTGCCCAGGTCATCGGGAATGACGCGACCATCGCTGTGGCCGGTCAGTCGGGCAACTTCGAGCTCAATGTGATGCTGCCGGTAATCGCCCGCAACCTGCTGGAAAGCATCGAGCTGATGGCCAATGCCAGCCGCCTGCTGGCCGACAAGGCCATCGCCAGCTTCAAGGTCAACGAGGGCAAGCTCAAGGAAGCCCTGGCGCGCAACCCGATCCTGGTCACCGCGCTGAACCCGATCATCGGCTACCTGAAGGCCGCCGAAATCGCCAAGACCGCCTACAAGCAGGGCCGGCCGATCATCGACGTGGCGCTGGAGCATACCGACCTGTCGCGCGATCAGCTCGAAGCGCTGCTGGACCCGGAAAAACTCACCGCTGGCGGCATCTGACCTGCGTCAGCGCTCAGGAGACCTGTCATGCAGCACTGGAAACGCACCACGGATACCGCCAACCGCCTGTTCGAACAAGGCGAGCTGGTCGATGCCCGGGAACACTACCTGCAAGCCCTGGCCTTGGCCCAGGTGCTGTTCGAGCGCTGGCATGACGTCGACGAAGCGGTGGCCGCGTTCGTGATCGCCCACCACAACCTGGCCGACCTTCACCTGCGCCTGAACCAGCCGCAGGAGAGCGCCGACTACCTGTGCGCCGCTCACCAGCGCCTGCTTCAGGCCAGCCAGGAGGCCCGCCTGCCGCAGGCGCTGCGTGATGCCGCGTTGCGCCACAGCGGGCGCACCTACACCGAGTTGCTGAGTTTCATTGCCGAGTACGGCCAGTACCCACGCACCGAGCGCCTGCTCAATCGGCAGGCGCCCGTGGCCAGCGAACTGGCTGCTCAGCCGGACCTGACATCCAGAACCCACGCTTACGGAATCCATTGATATGCCCCATACCTTGCCTGCGTTGCCCTATGCCTACGATGCGCTGGAACCGCACATCGACACCCAGACCATGGAGATCCACCACACCAAGCATCACCAGACCTACGTCAATGGCCTAAATGCCGCTATCGAAGGCACCGAGTGGGCTGAATGGCCGGTTGAAAAGCTCGTGGCGGCGGTCAAGCAGTTGCCTGAGAACTTGCGTGGTGCGGTAACCAACCATGGCGGTGGTCATGCCAACCACTCGCTGTTCTGGAAAGTCATGGCGCCCAACGGCGGCGGTCAGCCCCAGGGCCTGGTGGCCAAGGCCATCGAGGCCGAGCTGGGTGGTTTCGAGGCGTTCAAGGAAGCCTTCACCAAAGCGGCCCTGACCCGCTTCGGTAGCGGTTGGGCCTGGCTCAGCGTTACCCCGCAGAAGAAGCTGGTGGTGGAAAGCAGCGGCAACCAGGACAGCCCGCTGATGCATGGCAACACACCTATCCTTGGCCTGGACGTCTGGGAACATGCCTACTACCTGAAGTATCAGAACCGTCGCCCTGAGTACATCGGTGCCTTCTACAACGTCATCGACTGGGCGGAAGTGGAACGTCGTTATCTCGAAGCCAGCAAGTGAGTCGGACCGGTATGCGCTCTGAGGTGATGTCTGTCAGCAGTGTCCGCCTGTTCCGGCTGGCGATCGGCACTTTGCTGCTATTGGTCGGCACGGCCCTGCTGGTAGCGCGGGGCATCGCCTGGCTGGACCTGGAGCCACGCATGTTGCGTGCCCTTGAGGGCGGTGCACTGTGCGCGCTGGGTACAGCGCTGGGCGCGGTACCGGTGCTGGTGATTCGTAATATGCCGGTGGCCCTGGCCGATACCTTATTGGGTTTCGGTGCCGGTGTGATGCTGGCGGCCACCGCGTTCTCGCTGATCATCCCTGGGCTGGATGCCGCTCAGTCCATTGGTTTCAGCCCTTGGGGCGCGGGTGCGCTGATCAGTTTTGGCCTGCTGTTCGGTGCGATGTGCCTGTTCGTGGTCGATTTGAAAGTCTCTGGCGCTTCGCCAGAAGCCTTGGTGGGCAGCGAGAATCAGCCTGTGATCGCGGCGCGCATCTGGCTGTTCGTGATCGCCATCATCGCCCACAACATTCCCGAAGGCATGGCCATTGGCGTGTCGGCCGGGGGTGGCATGACCGATGCCGACAGCCTCGCCATGGGCATTGCCTTGCAGGATGTACCCGAAGGGCTGGTCATTGCCCTGGTGCTGGCAGGGGCGGGGATGCCACGGTTCAAGGCGTTTCTGATCGGTGCGGCGTCGGGGTTGGTGGAGCCACTGGCAGCGGTGATCTGTGCCTGGCTGGTGAATGTCGCCGAATTGCTGCTACCGCTGGGCCTGGCCTGTGCGGCCGGGGCGATGCTGCTGGTGGTGACCCAGGAAATCATCCCCGAGTCGCGCAGCAATGGGCATCACCGGCTGGCCAGCCTGGGGTTGTGCGTGGGCTTTTGCCTGATGATGGTGATGGATACGGCGATGTCTTGAACTGGCATCAATGGCCCTATCGCCGGCAAGCCGGCGCCTACAGGAATCGGCAGCGGTCAATCTAGGGGCCGGCTTGCCGGCGATGAGGCCAGCCTGGATTGAGGTGGCTTATTCGCCTTCGTCGAAGTAGTTGTTGATCAACGCCACCAGCGCTTCCAGCGCATCGCTGTCCTGCTCGCCTTCAGTGTGCAGGTGCACCTGGGTGCCTTTGCCCGCTGCCAGCATCATCACGGCCATGATGCTCTTGCCGTCCACCAGCTTGTCGGGCGCGCGGCCTACCCGCACCTGACAGGGGAAGCGCCCGGCCACGCCGACGAACTTGGCGGCCGCCCGGGCGTGCAGGCCCAGCTTGTTGATGATGGTGATTTCGCGGGCGGGCATCGTGGGGCGGATCCTGTGGGCTAAAGGTCGCGGTGGCGGACCTGGACGTTTTTCAGAGACTGTTGCAGCAGTTGGCCCAGGCGTTCGGTGATGTATACCGAGCGATGATGGCCACCGGTGCAGCCTATGGCGATGGTGACGTAGGCGCGGTTGCTGGCGGCAAAGCGTGGCAGCCATTTGACCAGGTAGTTGGAAATGTCGGTGAACATTTCTTCGACATCCGGCTGCGCGGCAAGGTAATCGATGACCGGCTGATCGAGGCCGGAGTGCTCGCGCAGCTCGGGCTTCCAGTACGGGTTGGGCAGGCAGCGCACATCGAACACCAGGTCGGCATCAACCGGCATGCCACGCTTGAACCCGAACGATTCAACCAGAAATGCGGTGCCGGGTTCTGGCTGGTTGAGCAGGCGCAACTTGATCGAATCGCGCAACTGATAGAGGTTGAGGCTTGTGGTGTCGATCTTCAGGTCGGCCAGATCGGAAATCGGCCCCAGCAAATCGCTTTCCACGCGAATCGCCTCGGCCAGCGAGCGGTTGGCATTGGTAAGCGGATGGCGCCGACGAGTTTCCGAAAAGCGCTTGAGCAGCGTCTCTTCGTCGGCGTCCAGAAACAGTACATCGCACTTGATGTGGCGGGCGCGGGCCTCCTCGAGCAGCTCGGGGAAGCGCGTCAGGTGGCTGGGCAGGTTGCGCGCATCGATGCTGACGGCCACTTTGGGCTGCAGCAGCTCGGTGTTGATCAGGGCATTTTCCGCCAGCTGCGGCAGTAGCCCCGCCGGAAGATTGTCGATGACGTAATAGCCGTTGTCTTCCAGCACATCGAGGGCGGTACTTTTGCCGGAACCGGACCGGCCGCTGACGATGATCAGGCGCATGTTCAGTGCTCGTTCTGTACGTCCAGGACAACCTGGTACAGGGCCTCGCTGCTGGCGGCGCCACGCAGGCGATCGCGAACCTCCTTGCGATCGAGCATGCTGGCAATCTGGCGCAGCAATTCGAGATGGGCGTCGGTGGCAGCCTCCGGCACCAGCAGGACGAACAGCAAATCGACCGGTGCGCCATCGATGGCGTCATAGTCGATCGGGGCGTCCAGGTGCAGCAGGGCACTGACGGGGGCGATGCATCCTTCAATCCGGCAGTGGGGAATGGCGATGCCATTGCCAAAACCGGTGGAGCCGAGCTTTTCACGAGCGATGAGCTTTTCGAAGACGTCTTGCATCTCAAGCTCAGGTACTTGTTCGGCAATCAGGTTGGCGACCTTTTCCAGGGCGCGCTTCTTACTGCCGCCCGGCACGTTCACGAGGGAACGGCCGGGGGTCAGGATGGTTTCAAGTCGGATCATGGATGAGGGGGATCAGCGGGCAGCCGCACCTTGCAGCAGGCTTTGCTGTTTTTCCTTGTGTTTTTTCAGTTGGCGGTCGAGCTTGTCGGCCAAGGCGTCGATCGCTGCATACATGTCTTCGTGTTCGGCGTTGGCAACCACTTCTCCGCCAGGAATCTGCAAGGTCGCTTCGACCTTTTGCTGCAGCTTCTCGACTTTCATGATGACCTGCACGTTGGTGATCTTGTCGAAGTGACTGGCAACGCGTTTGAGCTTCTGCTCCACATAATCGCGCAGCGGTGGGGTGACTTCTACATGCTGTCCACTGATATTGACTTGCATACAGCTTCTCCTTTGTTGCCCGTGCATAAAGAGGCAGGTCTTGCACCTGCCACACAAACGCTGTGGCACATCTCAGGCGCTACATCAATCGCTTGCGCTCGCTCGACGGTGCGATGCCGAGGGACTCGCGGTACTTGGCGACGGTGCGACGGGCTACCTGGATGCCTTGTGCCTCCAGTAAACCAGCGATCTTGCTGTCACTCAATGGCTTTTTCTGATTTTCCGCTGCAACCAGTTTCTTGATGATCGCGCGGATCGCTGTGGACGAGCATTCTCCGCCTTCGGCGGTGCTGACGTGGCTCGAGAAAAAGTATTTCAGTTCGTAGATGCCGCGTGGCGTGTGCATGAACTTCTGCGTGGTCACCCGCGAAATGGTCGACTCGTGCATGCCCACCGCTTCAGCGATGTCGTGCAGAACCAGCGGCTTCATGGCCTCGTCACCGTGGTCGAGGAAACCGCGCTGATGCTCGACGATCTGCGTGGCCACTTTCATCAGCGTTTCGTTGCGGCTTTGCAGGCTCTTGATGAACCACCGCGCTTCCTGCAACTGGTTGCGCATGAAGGTATTGTCGGCGCTGGTATCGGCGCGGCGCACGAAGCCTGCGTACTGCGGGTTGACGCGCAGGCGCGGGATGGCTTCCTGGTTCAGTTCGACCAGCCAGCGTTCGCTGTCCTTGCGCACGATGACATCGGGCACCACGTACTCCGGCTCGCTGGACTCGATTTGCGAGCCCGGGCGCGGGTTGAGGCTTTGCACCAGTTCGATGACCTGGCGCAGCTCGTCTTCCTTGAGCTTCATGCGGCGCATCAGCTGGCTGTAATCGCGCCCGCCCAGCAAGTCGATGAAGTCGCTGACCAGGCGCTTGGCCTCGGCCATCCACGGCGTGCTGGCGGGCAGCTGGCGCAGTTGCAGCAACAGGCATTCGCCCAGGTTGCGCGCGGCGATGCCGGCAGGTTCGAACTGCTGAATGCGGTGCAGCACCGCTTCGACCTCGTCCAGTTCGATATCCAGCTCCGGATCGAAACCGGCGCAGATCTCTTCGAGGGTATCTTCCAGGTAGCCCTGGCCGTTGATGCTGTCGATCAAGGTAACGGCGATCAGGCGGTCGGTATCGGACATCGGCGCCAAGTTCAGCTGCCACAGCAGGTGGCTTTGCAGGCTCTCGCCGGCCGATGTGCGGGTGGTGAAGTCCCACTCGTCGTCATCGTTGCTCGGCAGGCTGCTGGCGCTGGTCTGGTAGATGTCTTCCCAGGCCGTGTCGACCGGAAGCTCGTTGGGGATTCGCTCGTTCCACTCACCGTCTTCCAGGTTTTCGGCACTCGCGGTGCTCTCCTGGAAGCTGTTGTCCTGAACTTCGGCGGCCGGTTTGTTCTCGGCGTTGTCAGCCATCGGGTCGCTGTTGTCGAAGTCCTCGCCGTCTTCCTGACGTTCGAGCATCGGATTGGACTCCAGCGCTTCCTGGATTTCCTGCTGGAGGTCCAGGGTGGAGAGCTGAAGTAGGCGGATGGCCTGTTGCAACTGAGGAGTCATCGTCAGTTGCTGGCCCATTTTTAGGACGAGCGATGGTTTCATGGCTGGGGCTTAATACCTTGTTCGCCGGCGCGCATGCGCCATCCACTACACGAGGGCGCCGGAGCGCCAAATTCAAGCAAGTTTTATGCCTTAAATTGTAGCGTTTGCCTAGAGCACTGTAACAACTTAACCCGCCTCAAGGCGGCAAATGCAGTGCTCCAGGCGCGTCCCGGATCAGAGTCGGAACTCGTGGCCCAGGTAAACCTCCTTGACCAGCTCATTGGCCAGGATGGTCTGCGCATCGCCTTCGGCGATCAGCTGGCCATCGTTGACGATGTAGGCAGTTTCGCAGATATCCAGCGTCTCGCGGACGTTGTGGTCGGTGATCAGTACACCGATGCCCTTGGCCTTGAGGTGATGGATGATCTGCTTGATGTCGCCCACCGAAATCGGGTCGACACCGGCAAAGGGTTCGTCCAGCAAGATGAACTTGGGTGCGGTCGCCAGCGCACGTGCGATCTCGACGCGGCGGCGCTCGCCACCGGACAGGCTCATGCCGAGGTTGTCGCGGATGTGGCTGATGTGGAACTCCTGCAGCAGGCTTTCCAGCTCCTTGCGACGGCCTTCGCGGTCGAGCTCCTTGCGGGTCTCGAGGATGGCCATGATGTTGTCGGCTACCGACAGCTTGCGGAAGATCGAGGCTTCCTGCGGCAGGTAGCCGATGCCGGCGCGGGCGCGGCCGTGCATGGGCTGGTGGCTGACATCGAGGTTGTCGATGCGCACCCGGCCCTGGTCGGCCTGGACCAAGCCGACAATCATGTAGAAGCAGGTGGTCTTGCCGGCGCCGTTGGGGCCGAGCAGGCCGACGATCTGGCCGCTGTCGATCGACAGGCTGACGTCACGCACGACCTGCCGCCCTTTGTAGCTCTTGGCCAGGTGCTGGGCTTTGAGGGTTGCCATTTACTCGGCCTTCTTCTTAGGCTGGATCACCATGTCGATGCGCTGACGTGGTGCAGTGACGTTGCCGCCACGACCGGCGGTCGCCACCTGAGACTTGGTGTTGTAGACGATTTTCTCGCCTTCGGTGGTGTTGCCTTCATTCTCGACCTTGGCGCGGTCGGTAAGGATCACCGTGTCTTTTTGCGCCTGGTATTGAATGGTCACGGCCCAGCCTTTCATCTTGTCGGGCTTGGCGGCGCTTTGCTGCTGCTCGAAATAGGCCAGGTTGCCCACCGAGGTGACCACGTCGATGTCGCCGTTGGCGGCGCGGGTCATGGTCACGGTGTTGCCTTTGATCATCATCGAGCCTTGGGTGATGATCACGTCACCGGTATAGGTGGCCACGCCTTGCTTGTCGTCCAGGTGCGCGTTGTCGGCCTGGATGCGAATAGGCTGGTCACGGTCGGTCGGCAGTGCGAAGGCGCTCGCGCTTCCCAGTGCTGCGCTCAGGCTGAGCAAAAGGGGGAGGGTTTTAACGAGCCTCATACTGTCCTCTTACGTTAGAGAGCAGGTCCATCCTGCCTTCTTTCAAATACGCTTTCATTCCTTTGCCCGTAGTTGTGCCACCGGCGCCGTCGATTCTAACGGCTTGCTCGGTCTGCGCATATTGCTTCTGCGGGAATACGGTCATGCGCGAGCTGGTAATGATCATTTCGCGCTGCTTTTCGTCGGTGCGGGCAACGCGGACCTGGTCGATCAGCTCCACCTCGGTGCCATCCGGGTTGACCTCGGCACGCACGCTCTGTACGTGCCACGGGTATTCGGTGCCCCGGTACAGGTGCAGGTCGGGCGTGGTCAGCAGTGTGACCTCGGTGGCCTTGAGGTGTTCGACCTTGTCGGCGGTCATTTCATACTGCAGCTTGCCGTCGGGCATGAACTGCAGGCTATGCGCATTGATCGCGTAGTAGTCGATGGCGCTCTCGTCGACCTGAGTGACCGGCTTGTCAAGGAAGCTCTCGGGGCTGACATTCCAATAGCCGATGGCCACCAGCAGGGCGGCGATCACCGCGAGCAGCGCAAAATTGCGGGCTTTCTTGCTGAACATGGGTAGCCTTACAGGTAGTTGGCGTTGGCAGCGTCCAGGGTGCCCTGGGCCTGCATGATCAGTTCACAAAACTCGCGTGCGGCACCTTCGCCGCCGCGTGCCTGCGTCACACCGTGGGCGTGCTGGCGTACGAACGGTGCGGCGCTTGCCACTGCGATGCCCAGGCCGACCCGGCGAATCACCGGCAGGTCGGGTAGGTCGTCGCCCAGATAGGCAACCTGCTCATAGCTTAGGCCCAGTTCGGCAAGCAGGCCGTCGAGCACCACTAATTTGTCCTCGCGGCCCTGGAACAGGTGCGGGATGCCGAGGTTTTTCGCACGGCGCTCGACCACCGGGGTCTTGCGCCCACTGATGATCGCCGTGGTGACGCCCGTGGCCATCAGCATCTTGATGCCCTGGCCATCGAGGGTGTTGAAGGTCTTGAATTCGCTGCCGTCTTCGAGGAAGTACAGGCGGCCGTCGGTGAGGACGCCGTCGACATCGAATACGGCCAGCTTGATGGCTTTGCCGCGTTGCATCAGATCCTGGGTCATTTGCACTGTTCTCCTCTACATCACGCCGGCGCGCAGCAGGTCATGCATATTCAGGGCGCCGGTCGGGCGCTCGTCCTTGTCCACCACCACCAGCGCACTGATCTTGTGGTCTTCCATGATTTTCAGTGCTTCGGCGGCGAGCATCTCGGCGCGGGCGGTCTTGCCGTGCATGGTCATGACCTGATCGATCAGCGTGGTATGCACGTCGATGCTGCGATCCAGGGCGCGACGCAGGTCGCCGTCGGTGAAGATCCCGGCCAGCTTGCCGTCTGCTTCGATCACCACGGTCATGCCCAGGCCCTTGCGGGACATTTCAAGGAGCGCATCCTTGAGCAGAGTGCCACGTTGCACCTGCGGCAGTTCGTCGCCGGCATGCATGACGTTTTCGACCTTGAGCAGCAGGCGACGGCCCAGGGCACCACCTGGGTGCGAGAACGCGAAGTCTTCAGCGGTGAAGCCACGCGCTTCGAGCAGGGCGATGGCCAGGGCGTCGCCCAGCACCAGTGCCGCGGTGGTCGAGGAGGTGGGTGCCAGATTGAGCGGGCAGGCCTCTTGGGCAACGCGTGCATCAAGGTTGGCTTCGGCGGCCTGGGCCAGCGGCGAGTCGGGGTTGCCGGTCAGGCTGATCAGCTGGATGCCGAGCCGCTTGATCAGCGGCAGCAAGGTAACGATCTCGGCAGTGCTGCCAGAGTTGGACAGGGCCAGGATGACATCGTCACGGGTGATCATGCCCATGTCGCCGTGGCTGGCTTCGGCCGGGTGCACGAAAAATGCCGGCGTGCCGGTGCTGGCCAGGGTCGCGGCAATCTTGTTGCCGATGTGCCCCGACTTGCCCATGCCGACTACCACGACCCGGCCCTTGCTCGCCAGGATCAGCTCGCAGGCCTTGACGAAGTTGGCATCGATACTGGCCGTCAGGCCTTGTACGGCCTCGATTTCGAGGCGCAGGGTGCGCTGGGCGGACTGGATCAGCTCACTGGATTGGCTCATGTCGAAAAGCAATGCCTGATGAAAAGGCGGCGATTATAGCCGCAATGGAAGAAAGCCTCATCTTTTCGATCGCACTAAGAAATGTCATCAAAGCCTGTCATTGGCCTGAACGACTCGTTCCATGGCCTTGGGGCGGCACTGTCAGCGGTGCTATAGTTCGCCGCTATTCGGCCCTCCAGGGGCGCGTGTGCCTTCAAGATGAGGGCCGGCGTCCATTAGGACGAGGTTGCACTAGCAAGGAGTCTAGATGAGTGTGGATAGCGCCTACGCGGTCGAGTTGAAGGGTGTCACCTTCAAGCGCGGTTCGCGCAGCATTTTCAGCAATGTCGACATACGTATCCCGCGAGGCAAGGTCACCGGCATCATGGGGCCGTCGGGTTGCGGCAAGACCACGCTGCTGCGCCTGATGGGCGCGCAGTTGCGTCCGTCCAGCGGCGAAGTATGGGTTGCCGGGCAGAACCTGCCGAGCCTGTCGCGCAGTGACCTGTTCGACGCGCGCAAGCAGATGGGCGTGCTGTTCCAGAGCGGCGCCCTGTTCACCGACCTGGATGTGTTCGAGAACGTTGCCTTCCCGCTGCGCGTACACACGCAGCTGTCGGAGGAGATGATCCGTGACATCGTGTTGATGAAGCTCCAGGCCGTGGGCCTGCGCGGCGCCATCGACCTTATGCCCGACGAGCTGTCCGGGGGCATGAAGCGCCGCGTGGCGCTGGCCCGGGCGATTGCACTGGACCCGCAGATCCTCATGTACGACGAGCCGTTCGTCGGCCAGGACCCGATTGCCATGGGTGTATTGGTGCGCCTGATCCGCCTGCTCAATGATGCACTGGGTATCACCAGTATCGTGGTGTCCCATGATCTGGCCGAAACCGCCAGCATTGCTGACTACATCTACGTGGTCGGTGATGGCCAGGTGCTGGGCCAAGGCACTCCCGATGAGCTGATGGGCTCGGACAATCCGCGTATTCGCCAGTTCATGAAGGGCGACCCGGATGGCCCGGTGCCATTCCACTTTCCTGCGCCTGACTACCGCGCCGACCTGCTGGGGGCGCGTTGATGCGCAGAAAATCCTTACTCGAACGTATCCGCCTGTTCGGTCGCTCGGCGATCGATGTGCTGGCGGTGCTGGGGCGTTCGTGCCTGTTCCTGTTTCATGCGCTGGTAGGCCGTGGCGGCATCGGTGGCGGCTTCCAGCTGCTGACCAAGCAGCTGTATTCGGTGGGCGTGCTGTCGCTGGCGATCGTCGGCGTATCCGGTGTGTTCATCGGCATGGTGCTGGCGCTGCAGGGCTACAGCATTCTGACCAAGTACGGCTCCGAGCAGGCGGTCGGGCAGATGGTAGCCCTGACCTTGCTGCGTGAGCTGGGCCCGGTGGTCACCGCGCTGCTGTTCGCTGGCCGCGCAGGTTCGGCGCTGACTGCCGAAATCGGCAACATGAAGTCCACCGAACAGCTGTCGAGCCTGGAGATGATCGGCGTCGACCCGCTCAAGTACATCATTGCGCCGCGCCTGTGGGCCGGGTTCATTTCGTTGCCGCTGCTGGCGCTGATCTTCAGCGTGGTCGGCATCTGGGGTGGCTCGTGGGTTGCGGTGGACTGGCTTGGGGTCTACGAAGGTTCGTTCTGGGCCAACATGCAGAACAGCGTTTCCTTTACCGACGACGTGCTCAACGGGCTGGTCAAAAGCCTGGTATTCGCCTTCGTCACAACCTGGATTGCCGTATTCCAGGGGTATGACTGCGAGCCCACCTCAGAAGGGATCAGCCGTGCCACCACCAAGACCGTGGTCTACGCCTCGTTGGCAGTACTGGGTCTGGACTTTATTCTGACCGCCTTGATGTTTGGAGATTTCTGATGCAAAACCGCACCCTGGAAATCGGTGTCGGCCTGTTCCTTCTGGCCGGGATCCTGGCGTTGCTGCTGCTGGCCCTGCGTGTCAGCGGGCTGTCGGCCAGCCCGAGCAGCGATACCTATAAAGTTTACGCGTACTTCGACAATATCGCCGGTTTGACGGTCAGAGCTAAAGTGACCATGGCCGGTGTAACCATCGGCAAGGTCACCGCCATCGATCTGGACCGTGATTCCTACACCGGTCGGGTAACGCTGCAGCTGGACAGCAAGGTCGACAACCTGCCGACCGATTCCACTGCTTCGATCCTGACCGCCGGCTTGCTTGGCGAGAAGTACATCGGCATCAGCGTTGGCGGTGAAGACCAGGTGCTCAAGGATGGCGCGACCATCCACGACACCCAGTCGGCGCTGGTGCTGGAAGATCTGATTGGCAAGTTCCTGCTCAACACCGTTGGCAAGGAACCGAAAGAAGCGCAACCGGCTAATTAAGGAGTTTCCATGATTTCGATCCTGCGACGTGGCTTGCTGGTGCTGCTGGCGGCCTTCCCCTTGCTGTCCCTGGCTGCACAGACACCTCACGATGTGGTGCAAGGCACCACCTCCGAGCTGCTGAGTGACCTCAAGGCCAACAAGGAACAGTACAAGTCCAACCCCAATGCCTTCTACGATGCGCTCAACCGCATCCTTGGCCCGGTGGTGGACGCCGACGGCATTTCCCGCAGCATCATGACCGTCAAGTACTCGCGCAAAGCCACGCCTGAGCAGATGCAGCGCTTCCAGGAAAACTTCAAGCGCAGCCTGATGCAGTTCTATGGCAACGCCCTGCTCGAATACAACAACCAGGGTATCGTCGTCGACCCGGCCAAGGCTGATGACGGCAAGCGCGCCAGTGTCGGCATGAAGGTTACCGGCAACAACGGTGCCGTTTACCCGGTGCAGTACACCCTGGAAAACATTGCCGGCGAGTGGAAGGTGCGTAACGTCATCGTCAACGGCATCAACATCGGCAAGCTGTTCCGCGATCAGTTCGCCGATGCGATGCAGCGCAATGGCAACAACCTGGACAAGACCATCGACGGCTGGGCGGGTGAAGTGGCCAAGGCCAAGCAGGCTGCCGACAGCTCCGACGAGAAGACCGTCAAATGAGTGAGACTGGCGTGAGCATGGCCGAGCCGGGCGTGCTGCGCCTGGCTGGCGTGCTGGATTACCGCAGCGGCCCGGCCTTGCGCAAACAAGGCAAGGCGCTGATCGAGGCCTCTGGCGAGCCGCGCCTGGTGCTGGATTGCTCGGCCGTCGAGAAGTCGTCGAGTGTCGGCCTGTCGCTGTTACTGGCGTTCATCCGCGATGGCCAAGCCGCTGGCAAGGCCTTCGAGGTGCGCGGCATGCCCGACGACATGCGGGAAATCGCCGAGGTTTATGACCTCGATGAAGTGCTGGCGAGCTGATGGCTCGCCACTGATGGAGGCCCCTCGGTCAGCGCACGCCCTCGGTGGGCTTCGCAGGCGAGGGGCTTTTTTGTATGATGGCCGACCCGTGCGCATCGGGCGCCGATTGAGGTTGAGCATGCAGGCCCTAGAAGTTAAGAGCTTCCTTGAAGAAAAATTGCCGGGATCCCGGGTAGAAGTTGAAGGCGAAGGCTGCAACTTCCAGTTGAACGTGATCAGCGACGAGTTGGCTGGCCTGAGCCCGGTCAAACGTCAGCAGGCGATCTATGCTCACCTTAATCCCTGGATCGCCAATGGCAGCATCCATGCGGTAACCATGAAATTTTTCAGCAGCGCAGCCTGGGCTGAGCGCACCTGAGCCAACTTGGCGGCGAGACTCCAATGGACAAACTGATTATTACTGGCGGCGCTCGCCTTGACGGCGAGATCCGCATTTCGGGCGCGAAAAACGCAGCCCTGCCAATTCTGGCAGCGACCCTGCTGGCTGACGGCCCGGTTACCGTAGGCAACCTGCCGCACCTGCACGACATCACCACCATGATCGAGCTGTTCGGGCGCATGGGCATCGAGCCTGTGATCGACGAAAAGCTGGCGGTAGAGATCGACCCACGCACCATCAAGACCCTGGTTGCGCCGTACGAACTGGTCAAGACCATGCGCGCCTCGATCCTGGTGCTCGGCCCGATGGTCGCCCGTTTTGGTGAGGCCGAAGTGGCTCTGCCAGGCGGCTGCGCCATTGGTTCGCGCCCGGTCGACCTGCACATCCGCGGCCTTGAGGCCATGGGTGCGAAGATCGAAGTCGAAGGCGGTTACATCAAGGCCAAAGCGCCTGAAGGCGGCCTGCGTGGCGCACACTTCTTCTTCGATACCGTCAGCGTGACCGGTACCGAGAACATCATGATGGCCGCGGCCCTGGCCAAAGGCCGCAGCGTGCTGCAAAACGCTGCGCGTGAGCCTGAAGTGGTCGACCTGGCCAACTTCATCAACGCCATGGGCGGCAAGGTTCAAGGCGCCGGCACCGACACCATCACCATCGATGGCGTCGAGCGCCTGCACTCGGCCAGCTACCGCGTCATGCCCGACCGCATCGAGACCGGTACCTACCTGGTCGCTGCAGCCGTTACCGGTGGCCGCGTCAAGGTCAAGGACACCGACCCGACCATCCTCGAAGCCGTGCTGGAAAAGCTCAAGGAAGCGGGTGCCGACGTCACTACCGGTGAAGACTGGATCGAGCTGGACATGCATGGCAAGCGGCCGAAAGCCGTCAACCTGCGTACCGCCCCGTACCCGGCGTTCCCGACCGACATGCAGGCGCAGTTCATCTCGCTCAACGCCATTGCCGAAGGCACTGGTGCGGTGATCGAGACGATCTTCGAAAACCGCTTCATGCACGTGTACGAGATGCACCGCATGGGCGCGCAGATCCAGGTCGAGGGCAACACCGCCATCGTCACTGGCGTTGCGTCGCTCAAGGGTGCCCCAGTGATGGCCACCGACCTGCGTGCATCCGCCAGCCTGGTGCTGTCGGCGCTGGTCGCCGAAGGCGATACCCTGATCGATCGCATTTACCACATCGACCGTGGTTACGAGTGCATCGAAGAAAAACTGCAGATGCTCGGCGCCAAGATCCGCCGCGTACCGGGTTAATAACCCGCAGGCGCACGGATGCGCCATTCGAATTGAATGCGGTCGGGCCCAACGCCCGGCCGGCAGTAGCCGCTTAAGGACCGACGTTTCCAATGTTGACCATCGCGCTTTCCAAAGGCCGCATCCTCGACGATACCCTGCCATTGCTGGCCGAGGCCGGTATTGTGCCGACCGAGAATCCGGACAAGAGCCGCAAGCTGATCATCCCCACCACGCAGGACGACGTGCGCCTGCTGATCGTGCGCGCCACCGACGTGCCGACCTATGTCGAGCACGGTGCCGCCGACCTCGGTGTAGCGGGCAAGGACGTGCTGATGGAGTACGGCGGCCAGGGCCTGTACGAGCCCCTGGACCTGCAGATCGCCCAGTGCAAGCTGATGACCGCCGGTGTCACAGGTGCGCCCGAGCCCAAGGGCCGCCTGCGCGTCGCCACCAAGTTCGTCAACGTAGCCAAGCGCTACTACGCCGAGCAGGGCCGCCAGGTCGACATCATCAAGCTGTACGGCTCGATGGAGCTGGCGCCGCTGATCAACCTCGCCGACAAGATCATCGACGTGGTCGACACCGGCAACACCCTGCGCGCCAACGGCCTGGAGCCACAGGACCTGATCGCCACGATCAGCTCGCGCCTGGTGGTCAACAAGGCGTCCATGAAAATGCAGCACGCCCGCATCCAGAGCCTGATCGACACCCTGCGTCAAGCTGTCGAATCGCGACATCGCGGTTGACCTCTGCGCGCGGCCTTCGCTGTCGCGCCCGTCTATCCGCGTCATAGCCACTTTTCTCGGGTGCCCGCGCGGATGGACTGGTAGCCTAGGGCGCCTGAGCATTCGCTAATAATCGAGGCCCTCGCCATGACCGTGTCCACTGCAATTGCCCGTCTCAACGCCGCTGATCCGGATTTCGCCCGACATCTGGATCATCTGCTGAGCTGGGAAAGTGTGTCCGATGACGCGGTCAACCAGCGCGTGCTCGACATCATCAAAGCCGTGCGCGAGCGCGGCGACGCTGCGCTGGTGGAATTCACCCAGCGTTTCGATGGCGTTGACGCCACGTCCATCGATGACCTGATTCTTGGCCGTGAGCGCCTGGAACTGGCCCTGACCCGCATCACCGACACCCAGCGCGCCGCCCTGGAAAAAGCCGCCGAGCGCGTGCGTATCTACCACGAGCGGCAGAAGCAGGATTCCTGGCAGTACACCGAGGCCGATGGCACCGTGCTGGGCCAGAAGGTTACCCCGCTGGACCGCGCCGGCCTGTATGTGCCAGGCGGCAAGGCGTCCTACCCGTCGTCGGTGCTGATGAACGCCATCCCGGCCAAGGTTGCGGGTGTAACCGAAGTGGTCATGGTGGTGCCGACCCCGCGTGGTGAGGTCAATGAGCTGGTGCTGGCCGCGGCCTGCATCGCCGGTGTCGACCGCGTGTTCACCGTGGGTGGCGCGCAGGCTGTTGCGGCCCTGGCCTATGGCACCGAAAGCGTGCCGCAGGTAGACAAGATCGTCGGCCCAGGCAACATCTATGTGGCCACCGCCAAGCGCCACGTGTTTGGCCAGGTTGGTATCGATATGATCGCCGGCCCGTCGGAAATCCTCGTGGTATGCGACGGCCATACCGACCCGGACTGGATCGCCATGGACCTGTTCTCCCAGGCCGAGCACGACGAAGATGCCCAGGCCATCCTGGTCAGCCCGGATGCCGAATTCCTCGACCGCGTCGCCGCCAGCATCGACAAGCTGATGCCGACCATGGAGCGCGCCGAGATCATCGAAAAATCCATCAATGGCCGCGGTGCGCTGATCCAGGTGCGCGACATGCAGCAAGCCATCGAGGTGGCCAACCGCATCGCCCCTGAGCACCTTGAGCTGTCGGTCGCCGACCCGCAGGCCTGGCTGCCGCAGATCCGCCACGCCGGCGCGATCTTCATGGGCCGTCACACCAGCGAAGCGCTCGGTGACTACTGCGCGGGCCCCAACCATGTGCTGCCGACTTCCGGTACCGCGCGTTTCTCGTCGCCGCTGGGCGTGTACGACTTCCAGAAGCGTTCGTCGATCATCTTCTGCTCCGAGCAGGGTGCTTCCGAGCTGGGCCACACCGCCTCGGTCCTGGCCCGTGGTGAGTCGCTGACCGCCCACGCCCGCAGTGCTGAATACCGTATCCTGACCCAAGACAAGGGGAACTGAGCATGAGTCGATTCTGGAGCCCCTTCGTCAAGGACCTGGTGCCTTACGTGCCGGGTGAGCAGCCCAAGCTGGCCCGGCTGGTCAAGCTGAACACCAATGAAAACCCCTATGGCCCGTCGCCCAAGGCGCTGGAAGCCATGCGCGGTGAGCTGAACGACAACCTGCGCCTTTACCCCGACCCGAACGGGGACCGGCTCAAGCAGGCAGTGGCCGAGTATTACGGTGTAAGCACCGGGCAGGTATTCGTCGGCAACGGCTCGGACGAGGTGCTTGCGCACATCTTCCACGGCCTGTTCCAGCACGGCGGCCCGCTGCTGTTCCCCGACGTCAGCTACAGCTTCTACCCGGTGTACTGCGGCCTGTACGGCATCCCGTTCGAACAGGTGGCGCTGGACGAGCAGTTCCAGATCCGTGTCGAGGACTACGCCAAGCCTAACGCCGGGATCATCTTCCCCAACCCGAATGCACCCACCGGCTGCCTGTTGCCGCTGCAGGCCATCGAGCAGCTGCTGCAAGCCAACCGGGATTCGGTGGTGGTGGTGGATGAAGCCTACATCGACTTTGGCGGCGAAACGGCCATCAGCCTGGTAGGCCGCTACGACAACCTGCTGGTGACCCAGACCTTGTCGAAGTCGCGCTCGCTGGCCGGCCTGCGCGTTGGCCTGGCGGTCGGCCACCCGGACCTGATCGAGGCGCTGGAGCGGATCAAGAACAGCTTCAACTCCTACCCGCTGGACCGCATGGCCATTGTCGGCGCAGCGGCGGCCTTCGAGGACCAGGCGTACTTCGAAGAGACCTGCCGCAAGGTGATCGACAGCCGCGAGGCGCTGGTCGAGCAACTGACTGCAAAAGGTTTTGAAGTGCTGCCTTCGGCCGCCAACTTCATCTTCGCCCGCCATCCGCAGGAAGATGCGGCGCAGCTGGCCGCGCGCTTGCGTGAACAGGGCGTGATCGTGCGCCACTTCAAGCAACAGCGGATCGCCCAGTTCCTGCGTATCACCATTGGTACGCCGGACATGAACCAGGCGCTGATCGACGCGCTGGGCTAACAAGCCATCGGGGCCGCATGGCGGCCCCAATGTTCAATGATCGGCTTTGCTGCCCCGGCTCGGCAATGGGTCAACGCCCATGTGATGGAGCACGATCGGGGCGACCGATGTCTGCGCTGGAAGCGCTTCGTTCAGCGGCTTGTTGCTGGCGATGAAGATGCTTCTTTCGCCTTCTGTCTGGCCTCCATGGCCTACACCTGATGGCTCACGCCCGTGGTCGGTGCTGACCATCACCAGCCAGTCCTCTTGCGGATACCGCTCACGGCGCTCGGCAACACTGTCCAGCAAGCGCCCCAGCCGCGCGTCTACGTCACGCAGCGCTTGCTGATACTCGGGACCAAAGCCGTGTTCGTGGCCCGCAGCGTCGGGCAGGTCCAGTTGAATGAACGTGAAGTCGGCGGGTGTTTTACCGAGGATCTCCAGGGCCCGTACAGTGACTTGTTCATCGGAAAGGCCGCTTTCGCGCACGTTGCTCCCCTGCGCGTCCTCCAGCAGGAAGGCGGTGTTGATCGGCGACCAGTTCACCACACTGGCAAGGTAGGCATTGGGCAAGGCTTGCCGCAGCTGTTTGAACAGGCTCGGGTAAGCAGGGCTGACTCGCAGGTCCAGTGCGTTGGAAGTCACGCCGTGCTTGTTGGCCCATACCCCCGTGAGCAGCGTCATCCACCCGGGCCCGCTTACCGTCTGTTGTTCGCTCCCACTGCCGGTAATGCCACCGGTGAACGCCTTGCGATAATGCAGCCGTTTAAGGTTGCTTGCTTCGCCCAGCTTTTCGTATTCGCTCAGTTGAACGCCGTCCATGCCCACGAGCAGTGTCTTGGGTTGCAGGGCCTGGGGTGTCGGGCCGCAACCCGCCAGCAAGGCACAGAACAGCAAAAGCATGCAGTAAAGAGGCATTGCCAGTCATCCTGGGGAAGAGTACCTAAGCGTTGCAGCAAGGCGTCCCACTCACAACTGGTAAAACTGTCAGGTCATTTGATCCTCATGCTGTGCTCCTTTAAGCTACTCGTATTCATCGGATGATTGGTTGAATAGACATGAGCACCGAATTGACCAAGCGATCATTGGTCGAACTCGCCGTGGAGCGCATGCGCGAGCGCATCCTTCAAGGCGACTGGCAGGTCGGTCAGCGTATGCCGACAGAGCCCGAACTGGCCCTGGAGCTGGGCATTAGCCGCAATACCGTGCGTGAAGCCATGCGTGTGCTGGCCTTCAGCGGCCTGGTGGAAATCCGCCAAGGCGACGGCAGCTACTTGCGTACCTGCCAGGACCCGTTGCAGGCGGTGCAGGCGATGTCGCGCTGCACGCTGGAGCAGGCGCGGGAAACGCGCCACATCCTGGAAACCGAGGCGATCGGCCTGGCTGCGCTACGGCGTACCGATGGCGACCTGCAAGGCCTGCGCGCAGCGCTTCAAGGCAGCGCCGAACATTTTCATGGTGATGTCGATGCCTACGTCAGCTGCGACATGGTGTTTCACCAACGCCTGATCGATGCCGCACACAACCCGGCGCTTAGCGAGCTGTACCGCTATTTCTCGGGTGTGGTGGCTGCCGCGTTGCAGCACAACATGACCAGCGTGCCACGCTGCCAGGCGACCTTCGACCTGCATGGGCAGATCCTCGACGCCATAGAACAACGCGATCCGGAGCGGGCCAAGCGCCTGAGCCGGACACTAATCGAATCCTGAAAACGAGAAGGCCATGGCCGAACCAATGACCCGCGACACCCCCGCCCGCGAGCGGGAACTCGATGAACTGCTGATCGATGCCGAAGCCGATGATGTACAGGTGCAGCAGCAACCTGTGCTGCTGAAGCGGCCCTGGCTATTGCTGCTGGGGCTGGTGCTGGTTGCGTTGAACCTGCGGCCGGCCCTGTCCAGCATGGCGCCGGTGCTCGGCCTGGTCAGTGAAGGCCTTGGCCTGAGTGCTTCGCAGGCGGGGCTGCTGACGACTTTGCCCGTGCTGTGTCTGGGCCTTTTTGCGCCGCTGGCACCGATCCTTGCACGCCACTTCGGTAGCGAGCGGGTGATCCTCGGCATCCTGCTGACCCTGGCGCTGGGCATTGTGGTGCGCAGCGCGTTCGGCGAGGCTGGGGTGTTTCTGGGCAGTGTGATGGCCGGTGCCAGCATCGGCATCATCGGCGTGCTGTTGCCTGGCATCGTCAAGCGCGACTTCCCCAAGCATGCCGGCACCTTGACCGGCGTCTACACCATGGCCCTGTGCCTGGGTGCAGCCATGGCCGCAGGCGCCACCGTGCCGCTGACCGAGCGCTTCGATGGCAACTGGGCGCTGGGCCTGGGCTTCTGGATGATCCCGGCGCTGCTGGCGATGCTGGTGTGGCTACCCCAGGCGCGCCAGGGCCATGGCCTGCACAAGGTGGCTTACCGGGTGCGTGGCTTGTGGCGTGACCCGCTGGCCTGGCAGGTGACCTTGTACATGGGCTTGCAGTCGTCGCTGGCGTACATCGTGTTCGGCTGGTTGCCGTCGATCCTCATTGGCCGTGGCCTCAGCCCGACCGAAGCAGGCCTGGTGCTGTCCGGTTCGGTGATCGTGCAACTGGTCAGCTCGCTCAGTGCGCCATGGCTCGCTACCCGGGGCAAGGATCAACGCTTGGCGATCGTGCTGGTCATGCTGATCACCTTGGCTGGCCTGTTCGGCTGCCTGTATGCGCCGCTTTCCGGGCTGTGGGGCTGGGCGGTGCTGCTGGGGCTGGGGCAGGGCGGTACCTTTGCCTTGGCGTTGACGTTGATCGTGCTGCGTTCGAAGGACGCCCATGTGGCGGCCAACCTGTCGAGCATGGCCCAGGGCGTGGGATACACCTTGGCATCCATGGGGCCGTTCGCGGTAGGGCTGGTGCATGATTTGACCGGTGGTTGGGCGGCGGTGGGGTGGATTTTCGCCGTACTGGGTGTGGGCGCGATCGTGTTCGGGCTGGGGGCAGGGCGGGCGCTGCATGTGCAGGTGAGCAGCGAGAAGGTCTGAGACTTGCCCTGCGAGCATTCATGGCGCTAATGGGCATGGCATTGCCTCGTCCCACGGATTATCGTGCTGCTTTCGATGCCCAGGACGGACCTGCCCCATGAGCGACGCCAACCGTGAGCTGATCACCCGCTTCTACCAGGCCTTCCAGCGGCTGGACGCCGAGGCGATGGTGGCCTGCTACAGCGACGACATCGTCTTCAGCGACCCGGTGTTCGGCACCCTGCGTGGCCGTGACGCGGGTGACATGTGGCGCATGCTCACCACCCGCGCCAAGGATTTTTCCCTGACCTTCGACCAGGTGCGCGCAGACGAGCGCAGCGCCGGCGCGCATTGGGTGGCCACCTACCTGTTCAGCCAGACCGGCCGTACGGTGGTCAACGATATCCAGGCGCGGTTCGTCATCCGCGACGGGCTGATCTGCCAGCATGACGACACCTTCGACCTGTGGCGCTGGTCGCGGCAGGCGCTGGGCATGCCAGGCGTGTTGCTGGGGTGGTCGCCGATGCTGCAAAACAAAGTGCGCCAGCAGGCGTTCAAAGGGTTGCGTGCGTTTCAGCAGGGGCGCTGAGCGGTTAAGCTGTCGGTTTTCCGATCAGTCAGAACCCTCGTGAGCGAAGTCGCCGAAACCCCCACTTGCAAACCTTGGTATGTGTACCTGGTGCGTGCCGCCAATGGTTCGCTTTACTGCGGCATCAGCGACGACCCGCAACGGCGCTTTGTGGCGCATCAGAAGGGGCAGGGGGCGCGGTATTTCAAGACCAGCCCGGCGCAGGCGCTGGTCTATGTGGAGCAGTGGCCGGACAAGGGCGAGGCGCTGCGCCAGGAGCGCCTGGTGAAGAAGTTGCGCAAGTCGGCCAAGGAGGCACTGGTTGCCTCCTATGCCAGCAGCTGATCAGTCCTTGCGGCGCTTGAGCTGATCCACCAACTGCGTCGGCAGGCCTTTGATGATCAGGGTGCCGGCCACCTCGTCATATTCCACCTTGTCACCCAGCAGGTGCGCCTCGAAGCTGATCGACAGGCCTTCGGCGCGCCCGGTGAAGCGGCGGAACTGGTTGAGCGTGCGTTTGTCCGCCGGGATCTCTGGCGACAGGCCGTAGTCCTTGTTGCGGATGTGGTCGTAGAACGCCTTGGGGCGGTCCTCGTCGATCAGGCTCGACAGCTCTTCCAGGCCCATCGGCTCGCCCAGTTTGGTCTGGGTGGTGGCGTATTCGACCAGGGTCTGGGTCTTCTCGCGAGCGGCTTCCTCGGGCAGGTCTTCGCTTTCGACGAAATCGCTGAAGGCCTTGAGCAGGGTGCGGGTTTCACCCGGGCCGTCGACACCTTCCTGGCAGCCGATGAAGTCGCGGAAGTAGTCGGAGACCTTCTTGCCGTTCTTGCCCTTGATGAACGAGATGTACTGCTTGGAGTTCTGGTTGTTCTTCCACTCCGACAGATTGACGCGCGCCGCCAGGTGCAGCTGGCCCAGGTCCAGGTGACGGGACGGGGTCACGTCCAGTTCGGCGTTCACCGCCACACCTTCACTGTGGTGCAGCAGGGCGATGGCCAGGTAGTCGGTCATGCCTTGCTGGTAGTGGGCGAACAGGATGTGGCCACCGGTGGAGAGGTTGGATTCTTCCATCAGCTTTTGCAGGTGCTCGACGGCAACGCGGCTGAAGGCGGCGAAGTCTTTCTCATCTTCCAGGTACTGCTTCAGCCAGCCGCTCAGCGGGTAGGCGCCGGACTCGCCGTGGAAGAAGCCCCAGGCTTTGCCTTGCTTGGCGTTGTAGCTGTCGTTGAGGTCGGCCAGCAGGTTTTCGATAGCATCCGATGCGCCCAGCTCGGTATCCCGTGCATGGAGCACGGCGGGGCTGCCATCGGGCTTCTTGTCGATCAGGTGAACGATGCAATGACGGATTGGCATGGAATTCTCGGTCAGTCGGGGGCGGCCAGGCGCCGCGCTGCAAAAGTCGTCAAGTTTACCGCAGACGACAGGTGATGCAGTGGCCGGATGTTGGCAGAAATGCCGGTTGTTGGTTTTTTGTTCAATTTTTTGCGTTTTCGGTTAAAACCCCCGAAAAACCTGCACTAAATTGAAGCGGGCAGCGGATATTTATCCATTCCTGTGGTAGCTTTGCGCGGTCTTGCGCACCTCGGGTGGCGCATTGCTGGCAGCGTGCTCGCGCCGTGTCGAACCAAACGCCGATTTACGCATCTACATGCCCGATTGGCGCGGCCCTCCAGAATTCAGGGGCTGGCCCGATAACGTCGTAGAACGCTGCATAACCACTGAATTTGATAGGGAAGGAACACCACCATGGCATTGACCAAAGACCAACTGATTGCCGATATCGCCGAGTCGATCGCTCAGCCGAAAGCCACCGCCAAAAACGCTCTGGAGCA
>Ga0213827_1000426_pt1 | contig 36501 bp, 34 predicted proteins | sample MC6MC0898MG_FD_180669 | JGI IMG/M metagenome (GOLD analysis project Ga0213827, IMG submission 180669) | Enriched soil aggregate microbial communities from Iowa State University, Ames, United States - MC6-MC0898-MG | ecosystem: Environmental > Terrestrial > Soil > Unclassified | place: USA: Iowa...
GCAAGGTTCGTATGCGGATGAAGTGGATGATACTCCAGTGATGGAGTCCTTTGCAGAGGGACATAGGGATGGCAAGCGGTAAAGTCAAGTGGTTCAACAATGCCAAGGGCTACGGATTCATCAATGAAGACGGCAAAACCGATGATCTGTTCGCCCATTATTCGGCGATCAAGATGGACGGTTACAAGACGCTCAAGGCCGGACAAGCCGTGACTTTCGACATCGTGCAGGGGCCCAAGGGGCTGCATGCGGTCGAGATCGCCAACGCTACCGCCAGCGCCCCCACAGGAGCATCGCACTCAAACACCGCTGAAGCCTGATCCCTGCTTTCTGCCGGTATACGAAAAAACCGGCCGCTTCTTTACAGGAAGCGGCCGGTTTTGTATTGCCTTACATATGTTTGATCATTTCATCGCCAAAGCCTGAACTGCCCACCAGCTTGGCCCCTTCCATCAGCCGCTCGAAGTCATAGGTCACGGTCTTGGCCGCAATCGCGCCGTTGGTGCCCTTGATGATCAGGTCGGCCGCCTCGGTCCAGCCCATGTGGCGCAGCATCATTTCCGCCGAAAGGATCACTGACCCCGGGTTGACCTTGTCCTGGCCGGCATACTTGGGTGCGGTGCCGTGGGTGGCCTCGAACATGGCCACGGTGTCGGACAGGTTGGCGCCCGGCGCAATGCCGATGCCCCCCACTTCTGCCGCCAGGGCATCGGACAGGTAGTCGCCATTGAGGTTGAGCGTGGCGATCACATCGTACTCGGCCGGGCGCAGCAGGATCTGCTGCAGCATGGCATCGGCAATGGCATCCTTGACGATGACTTCACGGCCGGTCCTGGGGTTCTTGAACTTCATCCACGGGCCGCCGTCGAGCAGCTCGGCGCCAAATTCGTCCTTGGCCACTTCGTAGCCCCAGTCCTTGAAGGCCCCTTCGGTGAACTTCATGATGTTGCCCTTGTGCACCAGGGTCAGCGACTCACGGTCGTTATCCACCACGTACTGCAAGGCCTTGCGCACCAGGCGCTTGGTACCCTCGCGGGAAACCGGCTTGACGCCGATGCCGCAGTCCTGGTCGAAACGGATCTTGGTGACGCCCATTTCCTCCTTGAGGAACTTGATCACCTTGTTCGCTTCGGGCGAGCCGGCCTTCCACTCGATGCCTGCGTAGATGTCCTCGGAGTTCTCGCGGAAGATCACCATGTCGACGTCGCCAGGCTTTTTCACCGGGCTCGGCACGCCCTGGAACCACACCACCGGGCGCAGGCATACGTACAGGTCAAGCTGCTGGCGCAAGGCCACGTTCAGCGAACGGATGCCGCCACCCACCGGGGTGGTCAGCGGGCCTTTGATCGACACCACGTATTCGCGCACCGCATCGAGGGTTTCCTGCGGCAGCCAGGTGTCCTGGTCATAGACCTGGGTGGCCTTCTCCCCGGCATACACCTCCATCCAGGCGATCTTGCGCTTGCCGCCGTAGGCCTTCTGCACGGCCGCATCCACTACCTTGATCATCACCGGCGACACATCGACACCAATCCCATCGCCTTCGATATAAGGAATGATGGGGTTGTCGGGCACATTGAGCGAATGGTCTGCATTGACGGTGATCTTGGTGCCGTCGGTCGGAACCTTGATTTTCTGGTATCCCATGCTTGCACTACTCCGCTTTCGGGTGTGATTGGACATCATGCGATCCCACTGAGCCTAAACCACATCTGCCGACCTGCAAGCACTGCGACAACGCACCACATTGCCCCTACGTCTTTGGTCTTATAAATGGCGCCGATGTCACTTCGCCTTGCTGAATAGCCCGATTGGTTTGATATACTGCGCCGCGACCGAAGGGTCACCGGGGCGAACCCTAGGAAAATGCGGCTCGCCCTCGGCCAGCGATGGCCACGAAGCCTGGGCTGTTACCGCAGCTCAGCACTTGACGCTCGACTGATGCATCCACCATCACCGCTCGCAGCCTCTCGACTTTCCGCTCATGGCGTCGCCAGGGCGAAGCGCCTACCCTGCGCACCTCGAGACTCGAGTACGCTCAGCACATAGAGAGTTAACCCGCATGCCCACCCGTTCCAAGATCATCTATACCTTCACCGACGAAGCCCCTGCCCTCGCCACCTACTCGCTGCTGCCGATCGTCGAAGCCTTCACCGCTTCCGCCGACATCGCCGTCGAAACGCGCGATATCTCCCTGGCAGGCCGTATCCTCTCGGCATTCCCGGAGCAACTCGGCGCCGACAAGCAGGTAGCCGATCATCTGGCGGAACTGGGCCAGCTGGCCACCACCCCTGAAGCCAACATCATCAAGCTGCCGAACATCTCGGCCTCGGTCCCGCAATTGAAAGCGGCGATCAAGGAGCTGCAAGGCAAAGGCTACAACATCCCGGACTACGCCGACGAGCCGGCGACCGCTGAAGAAAAAGAATCCCGCGCGCGCTACGACCGCATCAAGGGCAGCGCCGTGAACCCGGTATTGCGCGAAGGCAACTCCGACCGCCGCGCACCGCTGTCGGTCAAGAACTACGCGCGCAAGCACCCGCACAAGATGGGCGCCTGGGCCGCCGACTCCAAGTCGCACGTTGCCCACATGACCCAAGGCGACTTCTACGGCAGCGAGAAAGCCGCACTGATCGAGGCTGACGACAGCCTGCGCATCGAGCTGGTCGGCAAAGACGGCAGCACCACCGTGCTGAAAGAAAAGACCGCCGTCAAAGCCGCTGAAATCATCGACTGCGCCACCATGAGCCGCAAGGCCCTGAAAGCCTTCATCGCCGAGCAGATCGCCGATGCCAAGGCCTCCGGCGTGCTGCTGTCGGTGCACCTGAAAGCCACCATGATGAAGGTCTCCGACCCAATCATGTTCGGCGTGATCGTCGAAGCATTCTACGGCGAAGTGCTGGCCAAGCACGCTGCCGCCCTGACCCAAGTAGGCTTCAACGCCAACAACGGCATCGGCGACCTGTACGCCCGTATCAAAGACCTGCCAGCTGACAAGCAGGCCGAGATCGAAGCCGACATCCAGGCCCTGTACGCCGAGCGCCCAGCCCTGGCCATGGTCAACTCCGACAAAGGCATCACCAACCTGCACGTGCCGAGCGACGTCATTGTCGACGCCTCGATGCCGGCCATGATCCGTGACTCGGGCAAGATGTGGAACACCGCCGGTGAACTGCAAGACGCCAAGGCGATCATCCCGGACCGCTGCTACGCCGGTATCTACCAGGCCACCATCGAAGACTGCAAGGTCAACGGCGCCTTCGACCCGACCACCATGGGCAGCGTACCGAACGTTGGCCTGATGGCGCAGAAGGCCGAAGAGTACGGCTCCCACGACAAGACCTTCCAGATCAAGGCCGACGGCGTCGTGCGCGTGGTCGATGGCAAGGGCAAGGTCGTTCTGGAGCAGAACGTCGAAGCCGGTGACATCTTCCGCATGTGCCAGACCAAAGACGCGCCGATCCAGGACTGGGTCAAGCTGGCCGTCAACCGCGCCCGCCTGAGCAACACCCCGGCTGTGTTCTGGCTGGACCCGGCCCGTGCCCACGACGGCGTGATGATCGAGAAGGTGCAGGCGTACCTGAAGGATCACGACACCGCTGGCCTGGACATCCGTGTCCTGGCACCGGTCGACGCCATCAAGTTCTCGCTGGCCCGCATCCGCGAAGGCAAGGACACCATTTCGGTGACCGGCAACGTGCTGCGCGACTACCTGACCGACCTGTTCCCGATCATGGAGCTGGGCACCAGCGCCAAGATGCTGTCGATCGTGCCGCTGATGAACGGCGGTGGCCTGTTCGAAACCGGCGCCGGCGGTTCGGCTCCGAAGCACGTGCAGCAGCTCGTTGAAGAGAACTTCCTGCGTTGGGACTCGCTGGGTGAATTCCTGGCCCTGGCCGCTTCCCTGGAGCACCTGGGCAACACCTACGACAACCCGCGCGCCAAGGTCCTGGCCAACACCCTGGACCAGGCTACCGGCAAGTTCCTCGACACCAACAAGTCGCCTTCGCGCAAAGTCGGTGGTATCGACAACCGCGGCAGCCACTTCTACCTGACCCTGTACTGGGCTGAAGCCCTGGCCGCTCAGGCAGACGACGCCGCCCTGCAGGCGCGCTTCGCACCGCTGGCAAAAACCCTGGCCGAGAACGAAGCGACCATCGTCGCCGAGCTCAACGCCGTTCAGGGCAAGCCAGTCGACATCGGCGGCTACTACGCCCCGAATGCCGAGCTGACCGCCAAGGTGATGCGCCCAAGCCAGACCCTGAACAGCGCCATTGCAGCCCTGTAAGGTTCGCTTGAAGTAACAGCACAAACCCCGGCCACGCACCGGGGTTTGTGCTTTTTGCATCAATGCTTTTCATCAGTCGACCGAAGCCCCTGTGGGAGCGGGTTTACCCGCGAATGCTGAAGTGAATCCACCATCGCATTCGCGGGTAAACCCGCTCCCACAGGGGCACATGGAGCCCATGAAATGACCTGGCAACCCCACATCACCGTCGCCACCATCGTCGAGCACGAAGGCAAGTTCCTCTTCGTCGAAGAATTCAAAGCCGGCCAGCACGTCTTCAACCAACCCGCCGGCCACCTCGAAGCCTTCGAGACCCTGCCCCAGGCCGCCCTGCGCGAAACCCTGGAAGAAACCGCCTGGGAAGTCGAACTGACCGGCGTTGTCGGCATTTATCTGTACACCGCCCCCAGCAACGGCGTGACCTACCAGCGCATCTGCTTCGCCGCGCGCCCGGTACGCCATCACACCGACCTGGCACTGGACAGCGACATCGTTCGCGCCGTTTGGCTTACCCGCGAAGAACTGCTGGCCGACCCTTCTCGCTGGCGCAGCGAGCTGGTGCCACGCTGCCTCGACGACTATCTCGCAGGCCCGCTGCACAGCCTCGACCTGCTACGCGACTGACGCGTCGGCTCGGGTTTGATAGAATCGGCGTTTTTCCCCCTTGATACACATCGGTAGCCATGACCAGCCCAGCACTTAAAGACCCCGCCAAGACCCGCGTCATCGTCGGCATGTCCGGCGGCGTGGACTCTTCCGTCTCTGCCCTTCTGCTCATCGAGCAGGGCTACCAGGTGGAAGGTCTGTTCATGAAGAACTGGGAAGAGGATGACGGTACCGAATACTGCACCGCCCGCGAAGACCTGGCGGACGCCCAGGCCGTGTGCGACCGCATCGGCATCAAGCTGCACACCGCCAACTTCGCCGCCGAATACTGGGACAACGTCTTCGAGCACTTCCTCGAAGAGTACAAGGCCGGCCGCACGCCTAACCCGGACATCCTCTGCAACCGTGAAATCAAGTTCAAGGCGTTCCTCGACTACGCCTTGTCGCTGGGTGCAGACCTGATCGCCACCGGCCACTACGTGCGCCGCCGCGACACCGGCGCGCTCACCGAACTGCTCAAGGGCCTGGACCCGAACAAGGACCAGAGCTACTTCCTGCATGCCGTTGGCGGCAAGGAAATCGCCCGCACGCTGTTCCCGGTCGGCGAGCTGGAAAAACCCGAAGTCCGCGCCATCGCCGAGAAGCACGGCCTGGCCACCGCCAAGAAAAAAGACTCCACCGGTATCTGCTTCATCGGCGAGCGCCGTTTCAGCGACTTCCTCAAGCAGTACCTGCCGGCCCAGCCGGGTGAAATCCAGACCACCGACGGTGAAGTGATCGGCCGCCACCACGGCCTGATGTACCACACCATCGGCCAGCGTCAGGGCCTGGGTATCGGCGGGCTGAAGGACGCCGGCGACGAGCCGTGGTACGTGCTGCACAAAGACCTGACCCGCAACGTGCTGGTGGTCGGCCAGGGTAACGAACACCCGTGGCTGTTCTCCCGCGCCCTGCTCGCCTCGGAAATCTTCTGGGTCAACCCCATCGACCTCAGCAGCCCGCGCAAGCTCACCGCCAAGGTGCGCTACCGCCAGAGCGACCAACAGTGCACCCTGGAGCTGACCGAAAACGGCTACCGTGCGGTGTTCGACGAACCGCAGCGCGCCGTTACCCCAGGCCAGTCGGTGGTGTTCTACGACGGCGAGGTGTGCCTGGGCGGCGGCGTGATCGAGACGGCCGAGCCTTGGAGCCCGCGCGCATGAGCAACCTGCAGGAGCAATTGATTGCCCTGGGCGGCGTGTTCCAGGCCGCCGTGCTGGTTGACCGCATCGCCCGCACCGGCCAGGCCAGCGAGGCCAATATCGGCTGCATGCTCGGCAGCTTGCTGGTGCGTGACCCCAAGGACACCCTGGAGGTGTTCGGCGGCGACGACATCAACCTGCGCGACGGCTACCGCGCGCTGGTCGGCGCCCTGGAGCGCGACCCCAGCAGCCTGCAGCGCGAGCCACTGCGCTATGCCCTGTCTATGCTCGGCCTGGAGCGCCAGCTGAACAAGCGCGGCGACCTGCTGGACACCATCGGCAACCGCCTGCCGCAGATCCAGTCGCAGGCCGACCATTTCGGCCTGGTTCACGAAAACGTCATCGCTTCCAGCGGAGCCTTGTACCAGGACACCCTCAGCACCCTGCGCCAACGCATTCAGGTGCATGGCGACATGCGTTTCCTGCAGCAGGCCAGCAACGCCTCGAAAATCCGCGCCCTGCTGCTCGCCGGCATCCGCGCCGCGCGCCTGTGGCGCCAGCTGGGCGGGCATCGCTGGCAACTGGTGTTCAGCCGGCGCAAGCTGCTCAACGAGCTGTACGACATGATGCGCAACCCCTCTTAATAGGCACACGCTTAACCCTGTGGGAGCGGCTTCACCCGCGAATGCGATGTTGGCCTCGCCGCCACATTCGCGGGTAAACCCGCTCCCACAGGGATCGCTACAAGCTTTTTAATAGGCCCGACCTTTGGTCAGCCACCCGACCTCGGCGCATTTTTCATGTATGATATGCGCCCTCCAAAAGCCTGACTGTCCGAGAACACCCCATGCAGCTTTCTTCGCTCACTGCGGTTTCCCCTGTAGACGGCCGTTACGCCGGCAAAACCCAGGCCTTGCGCCCCATTTTCAGCGAATACGGCCTGATCCGTTTCCGCGCCCTGGTCGAAGTACGCTGGCTGCAGCGTCTGGCCGCCCACCCGCAGATCGGCGAAGTGCCGGCGTTCTCCGCCGAAGCCAATGCCCTGCTGGACGGCCTGGCCACCGACTTCAAGCTCGAACACGCCGAGCGCGTCAAAGAAATCGAGCGCACCACCAACCACGACGTCAAGGCGATCGAATACCTCCTCAAGGAGCAGGCTGCCCAGCTGCCTGAGCTGGCCAAGGTCAGCGAATTCATCCACTTCGCCTGCACCAGCGAGGACATCAACAACCTGTCCCACGCCTTGATGCTGCGCGCCGGCCGTGACGAAGTGCTGCTGCCGCTGATGCGCCAGATCGCCGACGCCATCCGCGCCCAGGCCCACGCTCACGCCGACGTGCCAATGCTGTCGCGTACCCACGGCCAGCCGGCTTCGCCGACCACCCTGGGCAAAGAGCTGGCCAACGTCGTCTACCGCCTGGAGCGCCAGATCGCTCAGGTAGCCGCCGTGCCACTGCTGGGCAAGATCAACGGCGCCGTGGGCAACTACAACGCCCACCTCTCGGCCTACTCGCAGATCGACTGGGAAGAAAACGCCCGCGCCTTCATCGAAGACGAGCTGGGCCTGCAGTTCAACCCGTACACCACCCAGATCGAGCCGCACGACTACATCGCCGAGCTGTTTGACGCCATCGCCCGCTTCAACACCATCCTCATCGACTTCGACCGCGACGTCTGGGGCTACATCTCGCTGGGCTACTTCAAGCAGAAGACCGTTGCTGGCGAAATCGGCTCGTCGACCATGCCGCACAAGGTCAACCCGATCGACTTCGAAAACTCCGAAGGCAACCTGGGCATCGCCAACGCGCTGTTCCAGCACCTGGCCAGCAAGCTGCCGATCTCGCGCTGGCAGCGTGACCTGACCGACTCCACCGTGCTGCGCAACCTGGGCGTGGGCTTCGCTCACAGCGTCATCGCCTACGAAGCCAGCCTGAAGGGCATCGGCAAGCTGGAAGTCAACGTCGCACGCATTGCCGCCGACCTGGACGCTTGCTGGGAAGTGCTCGCCGAGCCGATCCAGACCGTCATGCGCCGCTTCAACATCGAGAACCCCTACGAGAAGCTCAAAGAGCTGACCCGTGGCAAGGGCATCACTCCTGAGGCGCTGCTGACCTTCATCGACGGCCTGGACATGCCAGCCGAAGCCAAGGCCGAGCTCAAGCAATTGACCCCTGCCAGCTACATCGGCAACGCGGCAGCGCAGGCCAAACGCATCTAAGCTGACCGTCGCGTTCAACGCCCGGCCTCGCCGGGCGTTTTTATTCCCGGACGAAAATTACGTTTTTTCAATAGGTTGAACATGAATCCTGATACTCCACTGCAGCTGCTCGGCGGCATCTCGGCCCGCGAATTCATGCGCGACTACTGGCAGAAGAAGCCGCTGCTGGTGCGCCAGGCATTCCCGGACTTCGAAAGCCCGATCGACCCCGACGAACTGGCCGGCCTGGCCCTGGAAGAGGAAGTCGAGTCGCGCATCGTGCTGGAGCACGGCGCCCACCCGTGGGAGCTGCGCCGCGGCCCGTTCAACGAAGACACCTTCGCCGACCTGCCGGAAAAGGACTGGACCCTGCTGGTTCAGGCCGTCGACCAGTTCGTGCCAGAAGTCGCCGAGTTGCTGGAGCACTTCCGCTTCCTGCCGAGCTGGCGTATCGACGATGTGATGATCAGCTTCGCCGCCCCAGGTGGCAGCGTCGGCCCTCACTTCGACAACTACGACGTGTTCCTGCTGCAAGGCCACGGCCAGCGCAACTGGAAAGTCGGCCAGATGTGCGACAGCGAGAGCCCGCTGCTGGAGCATGCCGACCTGCGCATCCTCGCCGAATTCGAACAGAGCGGCGAATGGACCCTGGAGCCGGGCGACATGCTCTACCTGCCACCGCGCCTGGCCCATTACGGCGTGGCCGTGGACGACTGCCTGACCTACTCGGTCGGCTTCCGTGCCCCGAGCGCGGCCGAAGTGCTGACCCACTTCACCGACTTCCTCGGCCAGTTCCTGCCGGACGAAGAGCGCTACAGCGACGCCGACGCTCAACCGGTCAGCGACCCGCACCAGATCCAGCACGATGCCCTCGACCGCCTCAAGGGGCTGATCGACAAACACATGAACGACAAGGACCTGCTGCTGACCTGGTTCGGCCAGTTCATGACCGAGCCGCGCTACCCGGAGCAGGTGGTTGGTGAAGAGATGGAAGAGCAGGAGCTGATCGAAGCGCTTGAAGATGGCGCCATCCTGATCCGCAACCCAAGCGCGCGCATGGCCTGGTCGGAGCTTGGCGACGACCTGATGCTGTTCGCCAGCGGCCGCAGCTGCCCGCTGCCAGCCAAGCTGCGTGAGCTGCTGAAACTGATCTGCTCGGCTGACGCGTTACACATCGACAACCTTGAAGCATGGCTGCAGGATGAAGATGGCCTTATGCTGGTACAGCAGTTGATCAAACAAGGAAGCCTGGGATTCGCCAATGAATAAAATTCGTGTGCGCCTCGCCGACTGGCAAAAGGACAACGCCGATATCCGCCGTATCCGGGAAGCAGTCTTCGTCGCCGAACAGCACATTCCGCCGGAACTGGAGTTCGACTCCGAAGACCAGGACGCGCTGCACTTCCTGGCGCTTGAAGGTGATTACCCGATCGGCACTGCCCGCCTGCTGGCGGACGGTACCATCGGGCGCATCTCGGTGCTCAAGGACTGGCGCGGGCTGAAGGTGGGCGATGCGCTGGTCAATGCCGTGATCGTCGAAGCACAGAACCGCGACCTCAAGCAGCAGATGCTCAGCGCCCAGGTGCATGCCACGCCGTTCTACGAGCGGCTGGGCTTTCGCGTGGTCAGCGAGGAATTCCTCGAAGCCGGCATTCCGCATGTGGACATGGTGCGCGACTCCCGCGAGATCGCCTGATCTTTAGCGGTTGACCTCACTGGCCTCTTCGCGGGTAAACCCGCTCCCACAGGGACCACATCGCCCTGTAGGAGCGGGTTTACCCGCGAAGAGGCCGGTGAAGACAATAAATCTTTGCTGACAAAAACCTGTACATCCATCCAGATAAAACTTGCCTACGCGCCTTCGCTTGCGCATCCTAGCGCCTATCACCCCCGATAAAGCGTTCCCGGCCATGCGCCTGTTCCTCTGCGAAAAACCCTCCCAGGCAAAAGACATCGCTAAGGTCCTCGGCGCGACCCGCAAGGCCGACGGCTGCTGGCAAGGCACCGACGTCTGCGTCACCTGGTGCATCGGCCACCTGCTCGAAACCGCTCCGCCCGACAGCTACGACGAACGCTACAAGCGCTGGAACCTCGCCGACCTGCCAATCATCCCGGAAAAGTGGAAGATGCTGGTCAAGCCCAAGACCGCCAGCCAGTTCAAGGCCGTCAAGCGCCTGCTCGGCGAAGCGCGCGAGCTGGTGATCGCCACCGACTCCGACCGCGAAGGCGAGATGATCGCCCGCGAACTGGTCGAGCATTGCCGCTACCGCGGGCCGATCCAGCGCCTGTGGTTGTCCGCCCTGGACGACGCATCGATCCGCAAGGCCCTGGCACGCCTGCTGCCCGGCCAGGAAACCTTCAACCTTTATCATTCGGCACTGGGCCGCTCGCGCGCCGACTGGCTGATCGGCATGAACATGAGCCGGCTGTTCACCCTGCTCGGCCGCCAATCCGGCTACCAGGGCGTGCTGCCAGTGGGCCGGGTGCAAACGCCGACCCTGCGCCTGGTGGTCGACCGCGACCGCAGCATCGCCGATTTCGTACCGGTACCGTTCTGGGCCATCGACGTGCAGCTGGAACATGCCGGCCAGCGTTTCAACGCCCAATGGCGCGCACCAGAAGACACCTGCGATGACCAGGGCCGCTGCCTCAACCAGGCGCTGGCCCAACAAGCCGCCGCCGACATCGGCAACACGGGTACCGCGCGCGCGATCAAGGTGGCCACCGAGCGCGTACGCGAAGCAGCCCCCCTGCCCTTCGACCTCGGCACGCTGCAGGAGCTGTGCTCGAAAAAATTCGGCCTCGGCGCCCAGGAAACCCTCGACATTGCCCAGGCCCTGTACGAAACCCACAAGCTGATCACCTACCCGCGCAGCGACTGTGGCTACCTGCCCCTCAGCCAGCACAGCGAAGCGCCAGCGATCCTCAGTGCACTGCAACGCGCGGACGCCAGCCTGGCACCGTTGCAACCGTACCTGGAGCCCCAGCGCCGCTCGCGGGCCTGGAACGACGCCAAGGTCAGCGCCCACCACGGCATCATCCCCACCGCCGCTGCCAGCGACCCGTCACGCCTGCCGGCCAAGCACAAGGCGGTCTACACCCTGATCCGCGCCCGTTACCTGGCGCAATTCCTGCCCAACCACGAGTATGACCGTACCCAGGCCGAGTTCGACTGTGCAGGCCACGCTCTGCGCGCCGTGGGCAAGCAGATCGTCGAACCGGGCTGGCGCCGTGCCCTGCCCGAGGCGCTGGCCCCGGCCAAGGGCCGCGAAGCAGCGCCAGCCCAAGTGCTGCCAGCCTTGCGCGAAGGCCAGGACTGCCCAGTGCAGGGCCTGCAGCTGAAAGACCTGTGGACCCAGCCACCCAAGCCGTTTACCGAGGGTGACCTGATCAAGGCCATGAAGAACGTCGCCAAGCTGGTGGACGACCCGCGGCTGAAACAGAAGCTCAAGGAAACCACCGGTATTGGAACAGAGGCGACCCGCGCCAGCATCATCCAGGGCCTGCTCGACCGGGGTTACCTGACCAAGAACGGCAAGGCACTGGCCGCTACCCCGGCCGCCTTCAGCCTGATCGACGCCGTGCCCCGCGCCATTGCCGACCCAGGGACCACAGCCATCTGGGAGCAAGCGCTGGACATGGTGCAGAGTGGCGAGATGAGCCTGGAGGAATTCGTAACCCGGCAGTCGGCGTGGATAGGCAAGCTGGTGGAGCGCTGCAGCGGCATGCGCATGACCATCAGCGGGCCGGCGGTGGGCAAGGCGGCGCCTTGGAAGAAAAAGGGCAGGAGCAAAGGCAAGGCGGCTGGAAGCAAGCCAAGGCAGCCGCGACGCAAAGCCCCCGCCAAGACCAGCTGATGCGTTGCCCGCCCCGGCCTCATCGCCGGCAAGCCGGCTCCCACAGGTTTTGCACCGCCGCGGACATTGTGGGAGCCGGCTTGCCGGCGATGAGGCCAGTACAACCCACAACCTTCTTGAGCTATGTACCACTCTTCAACCGGCTGAACGCCCGTGTCAGTTCCCGGTTGAACGCCTTGCCATTGTCATTCTTGCCATACAACCTAGACCTCACCTCAGTCGGCGGATAAGTCCCCGGCGCATTGCGAATACTGGCATCCACCAACCCATCAGCCGCCGTGATCGCATTGGCGTAATGAATGGTATCGGTGATCGGCGCGATCACCTCTGGCCGCATGAGGTAATCCAGCAGCTTCCAGGCAGCCTCTGGATGTGGCGCATCCTTGGGCACCACCAGCGCATCCAGCCAGATCAGCGTGCCCTCCTCAGGGATGCTGTAGTCCAGCGTAAACGCTTTGCCCGCCTGTTGCGCCTGTGCCTGGGCGATCGCCACATTGCCGTTCCACGACATCGCCACACAGGTCTCGCCATTGGCCAGGTCGTTGATGTTGCGGTCATTGTCGAAGTAGCGGATGTATGGGCGGATCTTGCGCAGCTGTACTTCCGCCGCCTTGAGGTCCTCGATGCGTTGCTGGTTGATGTCCAGGCCCATGTAGCGCATCACGGCAGCAAACACTTCGTTGGGGTCGTTGAGCAAGCTCACCCCGCAATCGGCAAATTTCGCCACCACCTGTGGGTCGAACAGCATTGCCCAACTGCCCACCGGCGCCCCCGCCATGCGCGCCGTCACCGCTTGCTGTTGGTAGCCCACACCTGTCGTGCCCCACGCATAGGTGCCGGCATAACGGTTGCCCGGGTCGAACAACGCCATGTGCTGGCGGAACTCCTCCCCCACACCCGCCAGGTGCGGCAACTGGGCCTTGTCCAGCGGCTGCAATGCGCCGCTGGCGATCGCCCGGCTAAGGTGCTGGCCGGCACTGAGCACAACGTCGTAACCACTGCCACCGGTGAGCAATTTGGTTTCGGCGGTTTCCAGCGAGTCGAAGTGGTCGGCGACCACCCGGATGCCGGTTTCCTTCTCGAAGTTGGTCAAGGTATCCGGGGCGAGGTATTCGCCCCAGATGTAAAGGTTGACAGTCGGCTGTTGTGCGTCGGCTGCCTGGGCCACCGACGCAGCCCAGCCCAGGGCGACAGCAGCCGCCAGCAGGGGGTATTTCATCAGCGGCGGCCCCCGGCATATTGCGGCATGGTGATGCAGGCGACGTTGCCACCACCGAGCAGGATCTCGCGGGAATTCTCGATGCCGATGATGCGGTGTTCAGGGAACAATTCGGCCAAGGTCGCCTGAGCAATGCTGTCGTTGCGGTCACCAAACAGCGGCACGACGATGGCTGAGTTGCCGGCGTAGTAATTGATGTACGAGGCGCAGATACGCGTACCCGCTTCGCGCAGGTGCGTGCCCTCGACCTGGTCCAGGCCGGCGGCCTCTTCGGCCGTCCACTGCAGTACCTCGGGCTGGGGCAGCTTGTGCACCTTCAGTTCACGGCCACGGGCGTCGCGGGTACTGCGCAGGATGTCGTAGGCCTCCTGGTAGATCTCCCATTGCGGGTCGTCGCGGTTGTCGGTCCATTGCAGCACCACTTCGCCGGGACGTACGAAGCACGCCAGATCGTCCACGTGGCCGTCGGTTTCGTCGAACTTGCAGCCGCGGGGCAGCCAGATCACCTGATCGGCGCCCAGGTAATCCTGCAGCCGCCGAGTCACCTCGTCCTTGCCCAGGTGGGCATTGCGGTTGCGGTTGAGCAGGCATTGCTCGGTGGTCAGCAGGCTGCCTTGGCCGTCACTCTGGATGCCACCAAGCTCGGCGATCAGCGGCGCACGGTAGCGGTCCAGGTTTTCGATCTCGAGGATTTTCTGGGCGATCTGATCGTCCTTGTCCCATGGGTAGTAAAGGCCGCCGTCCAAACCACCGTAGGCATTGAACTCGAAGTCCACGCCGCGCACTTCACCGTTGTTGTCGTTGACCACGAAGCAGGCGCCACTGTCACGGAACCAGGTGTCGTTGCAGGTCATCTCCACCACCCGCACCTGCGGCGGCAACAGGCGCCGGGCGTTGGCGTATAGCGCAGCAGAGGCGCAGACCGTGACCGGCTCGCTGGAGGCAATGGCGGTGGCAATTTCCACCCAGACTTTTTGTGCAGGCTTGGCGCCATTGCGCCACACATCAGGCCGCTCGGGCCAGCCGAGCCAGCAACCGGCCTTGCGCTCGAATTCGCCCGGCAGGCGGAAACCATCGGCCTTGGGGGTGGTGGTAAGCGAACGTGCCATGGGTCAACCTCGTGTCGGTGAGTGATGACTGCACGCTACGCCTGCCCGCTTCGGGCATCCAACGATGAAAACTCAGCGATAGGTGAATTGAATTCAGCTATCGCCCAGCTGTTCGATGAACCATTCGATGAACTGCGCCACCGCGGCACGCTCCAGGCGCAGCCGCTCGCACACCAGCGCGTACTGCCCCTGAGCGGTGACGCTTGCGCTGAAAGGCCGCACCAGCTTGCCGCTCTGCAAGTCGCCCTGGCAGGTCAGGTTGTCGCCCATCGCGACGCCCTGCCCAAGCAACGCTGCCTCCAGTGCCAGGGCGGCGTGCGGAAAATACAGCTGGCGGGTGGGCAAGGCATCGTCGGCATGGGTGGCCAGCCAGGTGGTCCAGGTGCGGCCATCCTGGTCGTCATGCAGCAGGCAATGGCGCACCAGGTCACGCGGGCGCTTGAGGCCGCCCTGGTTGAACAGGCCGGGGCTGCACACCGGGAAGAATTGCAACAGCGGCAACGGCCTGACGAAGTGCGTACTGGCGTCGAGGGTACTGGTGCCGTAGGTGATCGCCAGGTCGACATCCAGCGCCGGGGCGCCAGCATCGATCGGCTGATCGTGCAGGTGCAGGGTGATGTGCGGATATCGGCTACTGAAGTCGGCCAGCCGTGCCACCAGCCACTTCTGTGCCAGTTCTGCCGTTACTGCAACGCGCAGTACCGCTTGCGAAGCCGGGTCGCGCAGTTCGTCGCAGGCTTTGCCGATCAGTTCGAAGGCCTGTTGCAGGTGATGCAGCAGGCGCTCGGCCTCGGCGCTGGGGCGCACCTGGCGGCCCACGCGCTCGAACAGGTTGACGCCCAGTTGCTCCTCCAATTGGCGGATCTGGTGGCTCACAGCACTGTCGGTGACACACAGCTCGGCAGCGGCGCGGCCGAAATGGCCGTGGCGGGCGGCGCATTCGAAGGTACGCAAGGCGGTCAAGGAAGGCAGGCGGCGCATAGGCAGATCCAGTGGGTGTGGAGTCACCCGATCATATCGCCAACCGCCTTCGACTGGCGCCATGAAAATTCCCTGCTAAATTTTCATGAAAATAAACACAATAAATTTCACGAGGCCCCGGCATGTTCAAGCAATCCGCCCAGCACGTCGCCACGTACTACGCCCAGACCTACCCCGCCAGCATTCCCCTGCGCCCCACCCTGCAGGGCCGGCACGACACTGACGTGCTGATCATCGGCGCGGGCTTCAGCGGCTTGCACACCGCGCTGCGCCTGGCCCTGGCCGGCAAGCGCGTCACCTTGCTGGAAGCCAGCCGGGTGGCGTGGGCCGCTTCCGGACGCAACGGTGGCCAGGCGCTGTTGGGCTGGTCGTGCGACATGCCACCCATCGAGAAAGCACTGGGTGTGGAACGCACTCGGCGTTTATGGGACAGCATGTGCTGGGCCGCCGACGAGATGCGCGAGCTGCCACAGCGCCATGGCTTCGATATCGACTACCGGGTCGGCAGCCTATGGGCATCGGTGCTGCCGCGCCGCATCAAAATGCTGGAAGAGGCGCTGCAGGATGCCGAGCAAAAGTGGGGCTATGACGCGCTGCACCTGATCGGTCGGGACGAACTGCCGCAATGGATCGACAGCCCGCGCTACCAGGCCGCGCTGTACGACGCCAAGGGTGCGCACCTGAACCCGCTGAAGTTGGCTCAGGGCCTTGCCGCCACCCTTGAAGCCGCTGGCGGGCGGATCTTCGAGCAAAGCCAGGTGCTCGATTACCAGCAAACCGCCAACGGCTACGTCGCCCGCACCGCGCAGGGCGAAGTGCAGGGTGACGTGCTGGTCCTGGCCTGCAACGCCTACATCGACCGCCTCGACCGCAACTTGTCGCGCCGGCTGCTGCCGGTCGGCTCTTACCAGGTGGCCACCGCACCACTGGCGGCGGACTTCGCGCGCTCACTGCTGCCACGCAACAGCTGCGTGATCGACAACCAGTTCGTGCCTGACTACTTCCGCCTTACCCCGGACCACCGCCTGCTGTTCGGCGGCGGCTGCACCTACCTTGGCGGTATTCCCAAGGATGTCGCCAGCGCCACTCGCCCCTACCTGGAGCGTGTGTTCCCGCAATTGGCCGGCGTGGCCATCGATTACGCCTGGGGCGGGCATATCGACTGCAGCATCCAGCGCACCCCGGACATCGGTCGCGAGGGCCAGCGTTACTGGCTGCAGGGCTTCTCCGGCCATGGTGTGCTGCCGACCCTGGCCGGCGCACGGGCAGTGAGTGATGCGATCCTCGGCGACGACGACCTGCTGGCGTTGTACCAGGGCATCGACAATGGCCGCTTCCCGGGCGGTGACTTCCTGGCCGCCCCGCTGGAGGCCGCCGCCAAGGCCTGGTACAGGATGCGCGATCATGTCTGAAGACGCCCAGGGCCTGGCGCTGCTGATCCGCGACCTGCGCAAGCACCGCGGGTTGACTCTGGGCGAGCTGGCCACCCAGGTAAAACGCTCGCTGGGCTTTCTGTCCCAGGTCGAGCGTGGCCTGTCGCAACCCACCGTGGCCGACCTGACCGCCATCAGCGAGGCCCTGCGCGTACCCACCACCTACTTCTACCAGGCCAGCCAGCCACCTGAACTGGACTGGGTCACCCGCCCGGGCGAACGGCGCACGATCTACTACGCAGAAGGCATCAGCGACGTGCTGGTGTCACCCACCCTCCACGGCAGCTTCGCCATGCTCGAAAGCCACCTGGCACCCGGCGCCAGCAGTGGCGAGGGGCACCTGGACGACAGCTCCGAGCAAGGCGGTTTCGTGCTTGAGGGAGAGCTGACGTTGTGGCTCGAAGGGCGCGAAGAGGCGGTGACGCTCGGCCCCAACGACAGCTTCCAGCTACCGCCACACAGCCAGTTCCGCTACGCCAACCTGACCAGCCAGACGACTCGCGTCCTCTGGGTTTTCCGATGAGAGCACAGCATGACAACAACAACTACAGGCTTTGCCGATCTGCTCAGTGAAGTGCGCGCCTTCCGCGCCCGTTACCCCGAAGTGCGCCACATCGACCTGCTGAGCCTGGACATCCCCGGGCATTTCTACGGCAAGCGCTACCCCATCGACATGCTGGAAAAGGTCGCCGCCGGCAGCCCGCTGAAACTGCCGCAGAACTGCGTGCTGCTGGGCGTGCAAGGCGGGCTGTTCCCGATTGGCGACTACTGCTTCAACGACGGCGACCCGGATGCGCTGCGGCGCCTGGTGCCCGGCACGCTCAAACCGGTCAGTTGGGAACGTGAGCCGCTGGGCCAGATGCTGATCAGCTCCGACGGCACCGCCGCGCCCATCGAGTTCGAGCCACGGGAGGTGCTGGCCCGGGTACTGCAGCGCCTAGAGGGACGCGGCATTCGCCCGGTGGTGGCGTTCGAACTGGAGTTCTACCTGTTCGACCGCGCACTCAAGCAAGGCCTGCCGCAGTTCCCGCACGACCCGTTCAGCGATGACCCGGACGACCAGCCCAACATGCACATCGAGCGGCTGTCGCGGTTCAGCGATGTGCTGCGCGACATGGTTGAAACGGCCAACGCGCAAGGGGTGGACGCCAACGTCATCACTGCCGAACTGGGCCCTGGCCAGTTCGAGATCAACTTCGGCCACTGCGACGACGGCCTGCGCGCCGCCGACTGGGCGGCGTTGTTCTGCCGCAGCACACGCGGCGTGGCGCTCAAGCATGGGTTGCGCGCCTCGTTCATGAGCAAACCCTACCTGCAGGCGCCTGGCAGCGGCATGCATGTGCATGTCAGCCTTTACGACAAGGCCGGCAACAACCTGCTGGCGGCCGACCAGCAACGCCCGCTGCGCCATGCGGTGGCCGGCTGCCTAGCCTTGCTGCCGCACTGCATGCCGGTCTTTGCCGCCAACCACAACGCGTTTCGCCGCTATGGCGCCATGGTCAATGCCGCCAGCCGCGCCAGCTGGGGCTTTGAAGACCGTGACGCGTGTATCCGCATCCCTGACTCGGATGCGCGCAACCTGCGCATCGAGCACCGCCTGGCCGGGGCGGACGCCAACCCTTACCTGGTGCTGGCGGCGATACTGTGCGGCATGGAGCACGGGCTGGACGCCGGGCAGGAGCCGATTGCGCCGCTGAATGAAGATCGCAGCAGCGGGGTCGACTTCCCCAAGGACATGCTGGGCGCGGTCGCAGCCATGCGCGGGCACCCGGCAGTCAATGAAGGGCTGGGGGAAGAGTTCGTGATGGTGTACTGCGAGAACAAGCGCCAGGACCACCTGGCGTTCATGCAGGAGGTCAGTGCCCGCGAGTACCGCTGGTTCATGTGACATAACCGCTCTGCACAGGCCTTGAGACGCGCGGGGAACCTGTGGGAGCGGGCTTGCCCGCGAAGAGGCCGGTACTGCCACCACAATTCCGGATACCGAACGAAATCCCTCCTATTCTCAATAGCTCACTCAGCAATCCCCCTGCACAGAGGAGACGCGACCATGAGCTACGTGACCACGAAGGATGGCGTTCAGATCTTCTACAAGGATTGGGGACCGCGCGATGCGCCGGTCATCCACTTCCACCACGGCTGGCCCCTCAGTGCCGACGACTGGGACGCTCAGCTGCTGTTTTTCCTCGCCCGGGGCTTCCGAGTTGTGGCCCACGACCGCCGCGGCCACGGGCGCTCCAGCCAGGTATGGGACGGCCATGACATGGACCACTACGCCGATGACGTGGCCGCGGTGGTCGAGCACCTGGGCATCCAGGGTGCAGTGCATGTCGGCCACTCAACAGGCGGCGGCGAGGTGGTGCGCTACATGGCCCGCCACCCCGGCGACAAGGTGGCCAAAGCGGTGCTGATCGCTGCGGTGCCGCCTCTGATGGTGCAAACCCCGGGCAACCCCGGCGGCCTGCCCAAGTCAGTGTTCGATGGTTTCCAGGCGCAGGTCGCAAGCAACCGTGCGCAGTTCTACCGCGATGTGCCGGCCGGGCCGTTCTATGGCTACAACCGGCCAGGCGCCGAGCCTGCCGAAGGGGTCATTGCCAATTGGTGGCGCCAAGGCATGGTCGGCAGTGCCAAGGCACACTTCGACGGGATCGTGGCGTTTTCCCAGACTGACTTCACCGAAGACCTGAAGAAGATCCAGCAGCCAGTACTGGTGATGCATGGTGATGATGACCAGATCGTGCCCTATGAAAACTCCGGGCCGCTGTCGGCCAAGCTGCTGCCCAATGGCACGTTGAAGACTTACAGGGGCTTCCCGCATGGCATGCCGACCACCCATGCCGATGTGATCAATGCGGACCTGCTGGCGTTTATCCAGAGTTGATGTGGTTTGCTGCACCGGCCTCTTCGCGGCGGTTCGGCGCCCCGACAAGCCCGCTCCCACAGGGACTGCGTAGTCTTGGATCTGCTGTAATCCTGTGGGAGCGGGCTTGTCGGGGCGCCGAACCGCCGCGAAGAGGCCAGCACTGGCAACCCTTTGCTGCCAGGATTACCATGGCCCATCTAGCGCGGCCATTTGCCGCACGCCCTGCCCTCTCCCTGCCAGACAACCATGCCCTTCGAACTCACCGTAGAACCGCTCACCCTGCTGATCCTCGCCCTGGTCGCCTTCGTCGCCGGTTTCATCGACGCCATCGCTGGCGGTGGCGGCCTGCTCACCACCCCGGCGCTGCTCACCGCTGGCATGCCGCCGCACCTGGTGCTGGGCACCAACAAGCTCAGCTCGACCTTTGGCTCGGCCACCGCCGGCTTCACCTACTACAAGCGCAAGCTGTTCCACCCGGCGCAGTGGCGCCCGGCCTTGTTTGCCACCCTGCTCGGTGCGTTGATCGGCGCGATCATTGCCCACTACATGCCCGCCGAATGGCTGAACAAGATGTTGCCGGTGATCGTCTTCGCTTGCGGCATTTACCTGCTGTTCGGTGGCACACCCAAGGCGCCGCTGGACGCCGATGCGCCGATCAAGAAGAAGTGGCAATTCCCGCAAGGCTTCACCCTGGGCTTCTATGATGGCGTGGCCGGCCCCGGCACCGGTGCGTTCTGGACCGTGAGCACGTTGCTGCTCTACCCCATCGACCTGGTCCGCGCCAGCGGCGTGGCGCGCAGCATGAACTTCGTCAGCAACATTGCGGCGCTGACGGTGTTCGTCATTTCCGGGCAGGTGGATTACGTGGTCGGCCTGTGCATGGGCCTGTCGGTGATGGTCGGCGCGTTCTTCGGCGCACGCACGGCGATCAGTGGCGGCAGCAAATTCATCCGCCCGGTATTCATCACCGTGGTGCTGGCGCTGACTGTGCGCCTAGCGTGGCAGCACTGGTTCGGGCAGGTCTAAGCGTCTGGCCACATAGAGATCGATCAGGTACCGGGCGATAGAACGCCCGGCCGGCAACGGCGGCAGGTCGTGCACGTTGAACCACTGGGCGTCCTCGATCTCGTCCGGCTGCATGACGATATCGCCGCCCGCGTATTCGGCGTGGAAACCCAACATCATCGAATGCGGGAACGGCCAGCACTGGCTGCCGATGTACTGGATGTTGCGCACCTCGACCGCCACCTCTTCACGCACCTCGCGCACCAGGCAGTCCTCGGCGGACTCGCCCGGTTCGGCGAAGCCCGCCAGGGTGCTGTACACACCGGTAACGAAGCGCGGCGAACGTGCCAGCAGGATCTCGTCGCCGCGGGTCACCAGCACGATCATGCTCGGTGAAATGCGTGGATAGCTGCGCAGGTCGCAGGGCTGGCAATACATCGCGCGCTCCCAGCGAATTTGCGTCATCGCCTGGCCGCAGCTGCCGCAGAAGCGGTGCTCGCGGGCCCAAGTGCCGACCTGGGCGGCATAGCCGAGCACTTTGTAGAGGTCGAAGTCGCCTTCCAGCATGAACGCCCGCAGGCCGCGCCAGCTGCAGCCGGGCACCTCGGCTGCGCTGCGCAGCTCCAGCAGGAACACCGGCTCGCCGTCGAAGTGGCCGATGCCGTGCTCGCTCAGCACGTCGAGGTCTTGGCGCTTGAGCCAGTCGCGGGGGAACAGCGCGCCGTTGGCGTCCACCAGAAACCCGTCCGGGCCGCGGGCGACGGCCCAGCCCCCGGTGATCTGCGGGTCGAGTACTGCGGTAGTCCAGCGTGCTGACATGTCGGGGGTTCCTTTGCTGCGTCCCCCGGCCCGGTCAGTCGGCGAACGTCGGTTTCTGTTTGCTCATGTGCGCCGCCACGGCCACGCGCAGGTCTTCGGACTGCAGCATCGCGGCGTTCCAGGTGGCGATGTATTCCAGCCCATCGTCGATACGATGGTCGCGCATGTAGCTGAGCATTTCCTTGGTGCCGGCCACGGCGATCGGCGATTTTGCGGCAATCTCGCGGGCGATGGCAAAGACGCCGTCGAGCAGCGCAGCCTGATCATCATAGACCCGGTTCACAAGGTCGATGCGCAGTGCCTCGTCCGCCTCGACGTTACGCCCGGTGAAGGCCAGCTCACGCATGATGCCGTCGCCGATGATACGTGGCAAACGTTGCAGGGTGCCGACGTCGGCGGCCATGCCCATGTCGATTTCCTTGATCGAAAATTGCGCGTCCGCGCTGCAGTAGCGCATGTCGCACGCCGAGACCAGGTCGATGGCGCCGCCAATGCAGTAGCCCTGGATAGCAGCCAGCACGGGTTTGCGGCAATTGTCCACGGCATTGAACGAGGCCTGCAGGCGCAGAATGGTGCGGCGCAGCAGGCGTGCGTTGCGGCCCACGTCCTTGCCCATCTGGCCGGCCAGCGAGGCCAGCATCATCAGGTCGATGCCCGAGGAGAAGTGCTTGCCCGCGCCACTGATCACCACCGCGCGCACCGCGTCGGTGTCGTCGATCCACTGGAAGATATCGACGATCTCTTCCCAGAAGGCCGCGTTCATTGCGTTGATCTTTTCCGGGCGGTTGATCTGCACATGGGCGATGTTATCGGTCAGTTCGACCTTGAAAGCGCTGTACTCGGTCACGGGCGGCACTCCTGCGGGGGAAGGGTTCACGTCGCCGGATGGTAACCCAGGCGGGTTGCCGTGCTTGTGCCAAAAGCGGGACTTGGTAGGGCGCTGGATCTGATGAGCAACGCACATTCAACGCCATGCAGCAAAAAACCCATACAACTTTTCCCCCCCGCCCGCATCGAACGAAAGGTAAGCTCCACATCCGCTTCCAGGAGGTTTGCCATGGCGATGCGTAAGGCCCTTATTCTTTCCTGCATGACGTTGGCCCTGGCGGGCTGCGCCGGTTCGAGCGACGACCGTCACGCGCCGCCGACCACCCAGCAAGTCGACCTGCAACGCTACCAGGGCACCTGGTACGAGCTGGGGCGCTTGCCGATGTTCTTCCAGCGCAACTGCGTGCAGTCCGAGGCGCACTATGGCTTGCGCGAAGACGGGCGCATCGACGTGACCAACCGCTGCAAGGAAAAGGACGGTGAGTGGAACGAAGCCAAGGGCATCGCCGAGGCCCAGCAGCCCGGCAAGACCGACAAGCTCTGGGTGAGGTTCGACAACTGGTTCAGCCGCCTGGCACCGGGGCTGACCAAGGGCGAATACTGGGTGCTGTACCACGACAAGGACTACCGCGTGGCGCTGGTCGGGCACCCGAACCGGGAGTACCTGTGGTTGCTGTCGCGCACGCCGGCGATCACCGACCAAACGCGCGAGCAGTTGTTGGCGATTGCGCAGAAGCAAGGCTATGACACCAGCAAGCTGATCTGGCGCCAGGCGGAATAAACTGCGCAGGGTGCACTCCATCGACGCCTGGCATTAATCCGGCTAAGGTGTGCGCCCCTCAGCAACTCGAAGGAACGAGCCCGGTGATCACCTGCCACGTCAAATACGTTGTCGACCCTTATCAACTGCCGGCCTTCGAGGCCTATTCGCACTTGTGGATGCGGCTGGTCACGCGTATGGGCGGCACGCACCACGGCTACTTCCTGCCCGCCGAGGGTGCCAACAACATCGCCTACTGCTTATTCAGCTTCCCAAGCCTCGCGGCCTACGAGCAGTACCGCAAGCAAGCAGCGGCCGACACTGAGTGCATTGCAGCGGTGGCCTCGGCGACCGAGCAACGCTTCATCCTCAGCTATGAACGCAGCTTCCTCAAGCCATTGGCCGCGCCGCGCATCCGACCGCTGGCGCTGTGTGTGTTCCATCATCAGGGCAGGATCCTGGTCAACATTTTCAAGGACCCGATTACCCAGCAGACACTGAGCCGTCCCCTGGGCGGTGGTATCGACTTCGGTGAGCGTGCCAGCGATGCTGTCATCCGGGAGATTGATGAAGAACTGGGGCAGTCGATCCACGATGTGCGCTTGCTTGGCAGCCTGGAAAGCCTGTTCACCTACAACGGCAAGCCGGGGCACGAAATTGTCCAGGTCTTCGATGCCCGGTTTGATGATGCCAGCCTTTATCAGCAGCCTTGGCTGGAAGGCCGGGAGAGCGACGGCAGCCCCTTCCGGGCGAAATGGTGCAACAGCGCCGAACTCACCCGCGACTACCCGCTGGTACCGCAGGGGCTGCTCGACATGCTGCGCGGCCTGTCGCTACTGGACTGAACCTTTGTGCCCAATAGAGGAGCCAGATGATGGACCTGCTGTTTCTAGGCACCTCGGCCGGCGTGCCGACCAAAGCACGCAATGTCAGCGCCACCGCCGTCATCGAAGCCAGCGGTAGCCAGTGGTACCTGGTCGATTGTGGCGAAGGCACCCAGCATCAATTGCTGCATACGCCTTTGTCGATACGTGACCTGCGCGGGATTTTCATCACCCACGTGCACGGCGACCATTGCTTTGGCCTGCCCGGGCTGCTGGCCAGTGCAGGAATGAGCGGGCGCACCGCACCACTCGAGCTGATCCTGCCTACCGCCTTGCACGACTGGGTACGCCTGAGCCTGGCCGCCAGCGATACCTTCCTGCCATTCGAACTGCGCTTGCTGGCAGTCGAGCAGTTGACCGAATGGTGCAGCGACGCACTTGAAGTGAGTACCGTGCAGCTGTCGCACCGGGTGCCCAGCGTTGGCTACGTGTTCACCGAGCTCAACCCCGAGCCGCGCCTGGATGTGCAGCGCCTGGATGCCGAAGGCATCCCACGTGGCCCGCTGTGGGGCGAGCTGGCCAAAGGGCACTCCGTCGAGCATGCAGGGCTTGTGCTGCAGGGTCGCGATTACCTGCGAGCCTCGCGACCAGCGCGGAAAGTAATCGTCTGCGGCGATAACGACAGCCCCGAGTTGCTTGCTGATGCCGCCAAGGGTGCTGATGTGCTGGTGCACGAAGCGACCTTCACCCAACCGATCATCGAGCGCACCGGGGCCACCTTTGGTCACAGCAGCGCAGCCGCGGTGGCGCGTTTTGCCGAAGCTGCCGGTGTGCGCAACCTGGTGCTGACGCACTTCAGTGCCCGCTACCAGCCCGACCCCCGCCGCAGCCCGTGCATTGACGATGTGCGCGAGGAAGCGCTGGCGCACTACAGCGGTAACCTGACGCTGGCGCGGGACCTGCAGCGTTATCACATTGGGCGGGATGGGTATCTGTCTGCCTCGTAATACCTTCAAACGGACGTGAACATGCAACGCATCGTGATTCTGGGCAACGCAGGCAGTGGCAAGTCGACCTTGGCACGGCAGATCGGCGCGCGTCTGGGGATTCCCGTGGTCCATCTGGACACCCTGTTCTGGGAAGCGGACTGGGTTGAGCCGGATGCCGAGACGTTTCGCAGCAGGGTGGGTGATGCGATCGCCGGTGAAGGCTGGGTGTGCGAAGGCAATTACTCACGGCGTACCTTCGACCTGCGGCTGCCACGTGCCGACCTGGTCATCTGGCTGGATACGCCGCGGCTCACCTGCCTGAAGCGGGTGATCTTGCGCAGTGTGCTCAACAAGCCGCGGCCTGACCTGCCGGCGGGTTGCACGGAACGGTTGGACCGGGCGTTTCTGACGTTTCTGAAATTCGTCTGGACCTTCGACCGGGGGTACAGGCCTGGCATTGAAGCCAATCGGTTGCAGGTGGGGCCGCAGGTGCCGGTGGTGCATTTGCGGGGTGACCAGCAGATCAGCGCGTTCCTTCAGCAGTTGCAGCAAACCGAACTGGCCCCATCACGGGCAAGCCGGCTCCCACAGAGTTAGCGCTGCTATCAGCTGCTGTGTACTACCTGTGGGAGCGGGCTTGCCCGCGAAGAAGCCAGCACAGGCACTATGCAGCCAAGCGCCCGCTGGCAATCGCCTCCGACGCCGCCAGCATCGCCCGCAGCAATACTGCGCACCCAGCCGCCAGGTCCTCGGGCGTGGCGTTCTCGATCTCGTTGTGGCTGATGCCATTCTCACAGGGCACGAAGATCATCCCCGCCGGCCCCAGCTCGGCCAGGAAGATCGCGTCATGCCCTGCCCCGCTGACGATATCCATGTGCGGCAAGCCCAGGGCCTGCGCCGAATCGCGCACGGCATCGACGCAACCACGGTCGAAGTACAACGCCGGGAAGTCGGCCGTGGGGATCAGTTCGTGGCTCAGGCCATGCTTGGCACAAGTGGAGTCGATCACCGCACGTACGTCGGCGATCATCGATGCCAGCTGCTCGCCTTCCAGGTGACGAAAGTCCAGGGTCATGCGCACCTCGCCCGGGATCACGTTGCGTGAGCCGGGGTAAGCCTGCAGGCAACCGACCGTGCCGCAGGCATGTGGCTGATGACCGAGCGCTGCGCGGTTGACCGCCTCGACCACGGCCGCAGCACCGACCAGGGCGTCCTTGCGCAAGTGCATGGGCGTCGGGCCGGCGTGAGCTTCGACGCCGCGCAGGGTCAGGTCGAACCACTTCTGGCCCAAGGCACCGAGCACCACGCCGATGGTCTTGGCCTGGTCTTCCAGGATCGGCCCCTGCTCGATATGCGCTTCAAAGTAGGCACCCACCGGGTGGCCAAGCACTGCCCGCTGGCCGGCATAGCCGATGGCATTCAACGCTTCGCCAACCGTCACGCCCTGGGCGTCACGTTTGGCCAGGGTTTCCTCCAGGGTGAACTTGCCGGCAAATACCCCCGAACCCATCATGCATGGCGGGAAGCGCGAACCTTCCTCGTTGGTCCATACCACCACCTCCAGGGGGGCTTCGGTCTCGATGCCGAGGTCGTTGAGCGTGCGGATCACCTCCAGCCCCGCCATCACCCCAAAGCAGCCATCGAACTTGCCGCCGGTGGGCTGGGTGTCGATATGGCTGCCGGTCATCACCGGTGGCAGCTTGGGATTGCGCCCGGGGCGACGGGCGAAGATGTTGCCGACCCCATCGACACTGACACTGCAGCCGGCGGCCTCGCACCATTCTACGAACAGGTCACGGGCCTGGCGGTCGAGGTCGGTCAATGCCAGGCGGCAAACGCCGCCCTTGGGTGTGGCGCCGAGGCGGGCGAGCGCCATCAGCGATTGCCACAAGCGGTCACTGTTGACATGGCGTTCGGTGGATTGCAGGACATTCTGGGCTGGGGTCATGGGGCGTGTCTCCTCAGGCGTTTTTGTTATCTGCATTCATCACAGGCGGCACCGGCCCACGCACCGCCACCCCACCAAGCGCGTAATACAGCGCCCCGCCGAGCAGCGATCCGGTGAACCAGCCGTAATCGTAGAACCAGCTGAAACTGCTGTTGCCGATGGACATCACGGTCAGCGCCACCGGCAGCGCGAAGGCGGCAAAACCTGCCCAGTTCCAGGCCGGATAAACGTCGTCGCGGTACAGCCCGGCAAGGTCCAGCTTCTGCCGGCGGATCAGGAAATAGTCCACCACCATGATCCCGGCAATCGGCCCGAGCAGGCTGGAATACCCCAGCAACCAGTTCGAATACACGCTCTCCAGGCTCAGGTCGGAAACGATCCAGCCGAGCTTTTTCAGCAACTCGTGCCCCATCAGCAGCAGGCCGATGAAGCCGGTCAGCCACACGGCGCGGCTTCGCCCGATCAGGCGCGGGGCGATGTTCTGGAAGTCGTTGGTGGGCGAGACGATATTTGCTGCGGTGTTGGTCGACAGCGTGGCGATCACGATCAACGCCATGGCCAGCGCCACCCAACCCGGGCTCTGGATCTTGCCGATCAGGCTCACCGGATCGGACACCGTTTCCCCCACCAGCGACGCTGACGCCGCAGTCATCACCACACCCAGTGCGGCGAACAGGAACATGGTCAGCGGCAGGCCGAAGATCTGCCCGAGAATCTGGTCTTTCTGGCTCTTGGCGTAGCGGCTGAAGTCCGGAATATTCAGCGACAGCGTGGCCCAGAAGCCAACCATCGCGGTGAGCCCGGCGCAGAAGTAACTCACCACGCTCGCGCCTTCCGGGCGCTTGGGTGGCTGGGCCAGCAACTCGGTCATCGACATGTGCGGCAACGCCCAGAACAGCAAGCCGAAGCCCACCGCCACCAGCAATGGCGCCGACAGGGTTTCAAGCCACTTGATCGACTCGGCGCCGCGCAATACCACCCACAGGTTGAGTGCCCAGAACACCATGAAGCCGATCACCTCGCCGGTGCCGCCCAGGGCTTTCCACTCAGGGAAGATCGAGCCCAGGAACAGGTGGATGGCCAAGCCGCCGAACATCGTCTGGATACCGAACCAGCCGCAAGCAACCACCGCACGGATCAGGCAAGGCACGTTGGAGCCAATGATGCCGAAAGAAGAACGCAGCAATACCGGAAACGGTATGCCGTACTTGGTACCCGGGAAGGCATTGAGGGTGAGCGGAATCAGCACGATCAGGTTGGCCAGCAGAATCGCCAGCAACGCCTCGCCCACACTGAGGCCGAAGTAGGCCGTGAGCACCCCGCCGAGGGTGTAGGTGGGTACGCAGATGGACATGCCCACCCACAGCGCGGTGATGTGCCATTTGTTCCAGGTGCGCTGGTGCACCTTGGTCGGCGCGATGTCGTGGTTGTAGCGCGGGCTGTCGAGGACGTCATTGCCTGCGGACAGCTCGAACAGGCCATTCTGCTCGATCACTTCGGATCTGCTCTGTTGCATGGGGCCTTCTCCAGTTTTTTCTAATTGTTTGCTCATCGGGCTAATGCGATGGCCGGAGTACACACACCACCAGTACTGCTCCTCCGGTCCGGCCTGGCGGTTGTGGCCGTACTCAAATTGCGTGCCGGGAAGGCCTGCGCCAACCCGGCCGGCCGCCGCCGACCGGAGGTAAACAACTGATCTGCAAGGCATATAACCGCTTCAGCTGACGGCACGGTTATTCCGTCGGCTGTCGCTCTTGACGCTTCGGGCCGGCCCTGGCCCCTGCAGCAGGTTTCAAACTGGTGCAGCCTGATTTTTCTGTGGCGCATACGGCGCCTCGAAGCCAGGTTTCAAGCAGCTGATTTTGCATGGAAAATCTTGACCAATTTGGCTTCTTGTCAAGTGCGTCAAAATGGTGATGGCCCTCACCATTTTGGTGATTTATGAAATTAATCGTTAAATATCAATAATTTATTAAGGTTATAAGCTCATAAAATATTTTCTTGAACAATCTAAATTCAGCATCTAGATTTCAATCTTGTCAGGCCTGACAGGATTAACCTGCCGTCAGCCACTGGCACATAACAATTCAAGAACCGGCCCAGACCGGTCAGCCTGCGAGGAAGACGGCATGTCCCTGTTGATCCGTGGCGCCACCGTGGTTACGCACGAAGAGAGCTACCCCGCCGATGTGCTTTGTGTCGATGGCCAGATCCGCGCCATTGGTAAAGACCTCGAACCACCCACCGACTGCGAGATCCTCGACGGCAGCGGCCAGTACCTGATGCCCGGCGGCATTGACCCGCACACTCACATGCAGCTGCCCTTCATGGGCACCGTGGCCAGCGAGGACTTCTTCAGCGGCACCGCTGCAGGGCTGGCCGGCGGCACGACGTCGATCATCGATTTCGTTATCCCCAACCCGCAGCAATCTCTGCTGGAAGCCTTCCACACCTGGCGCGGATGGGCGCAGAAAAGCGCGTCCGATTACGGCTTCCACGTTGCCATCACCTGGTGGAGCGAGCAGGTTGCCGAAGAGATGGGCGAGCTGGTCAACAAACATGGGGTGAACAGCTTCAAGCACTTCATGGCTTACAAGAACGCCATCATGGCGGCCGACGACACCCTCGTCGCCAGTTTCGAACGCTGCCTGCAGCTGGGCGCGGTGCCCACCGTGCACGCCGAGAATGGCGAGCTGGTCTACCACCTGCAGCAGAAACTGCTCGCCCAGGGGCTGACGGGCCCGGAGGCACACCCGCTGTCGCGCCCTTCGCAAGTCGAAGGCGAGGCCGCCAGCCGAGCCATTCGCATCGCCGAAACCATCGGTACGCCGTTGTACGTAGTGCACATCTCCAGCCGCGAAGCGCTGGACGAGATCACCTATGCCCGGGCCAAGGGCCAACCGGTGTACGGTGAAGTGTTGCCCGGCCACCTGCTGATCGACGACAGTGTCTACCGTGACCCGGACTGGGCCACCGCTGCTGGCTACGTGATGAGCCCACCGTTCCGCCCACGCGAGCACCAGGAGGCGCTGTGGCGTGGCCTGCAATCGGGCAACCTGCACACCACCGCTACCGACCATTGCTGCTTCTGCGCCGAGCAAAAAGCCATGGGCCGCAACGACTTCAGCCGCATCCCCAACGGCACTGCCGGCATCGAAGACCGCATGGCCGTGTTGTGGGACGCCGGGGTCAACAGTGGGCGCTTGTCGATGCATGAATTCGTCGCGCTGACCTCCACCAACACCGCGAAAATCTTCAACCTGTTCCCGCGCAAGGGCGCGATCCGCGTCGGCGCCGATGCCGACCTGGTGCTGTGGGACCCGCAGGGCACGCGCACCATCTCTGCGCAGACCCACCACCAGCGTGTCGACTTCAACATTTTCGAAGGCCGCACCGTGCGCGGCGTCCCCAGCCACACCATCAGCCAGGGCAAGGTGCTTTGGGCCGATGGCGACCTGCGCGCCGAGCCTGGCGCCGGTCGTTATGTGGAGCGCCCGGCCTACCCCTCGGTGTACGAGGTACTAGGCCGCCGCGCCGAGCAGCAGCGCCCGACGCCCGTTCAGCGCTGACGCTGTTGGGGCTGCTGCGCAGCCCATCGCCGGCAAGCCAGCTCCCACACAGGGGCAGCAGGACATCACTGTACCTGTGGGAGCCGGCTTGCCGGCGATTGGGGCGCACAGCGCCCCCACTCCACGCCCTATAAAAAAGAGAGGCTACAACCGTGATCGATGCCCTGCACCACTTGCCGCGCCCCCGGGCCGGCACTGACCAGTTGGCCGAGCAATTCACCGACCTCGCGCCGCCCCTCACCGCCCGCCAGGCCGCCGTGGAAAGCGCACGTTGCCTGTACTGCTACGACGCACCCTGCGTGAACGCATGCCCGAGCGAAATCGACATCCCCTCGTTCATCCACCGCATCAGCGACGAGAACCTGCAAGGTGCTGCCGAGCGCATTCTCTCGGCCAACATCCTTGGGGGCAGCTGCGCCCGCGTGTGCCCCACCGAAATCCTCTGCCAGCAGGCCTGCGTGCGCAACAACGCGCAAGAGTGTGCACCGGTGCTGATCGGCCAGCTGCAGCGCTACGCAGTGGACAATGCCGGCTTCACTGAACACCCGTTCAAGCGCTCGCCAGCTACCGGCAAGCGCATCGCCGTGGTCGGTGCCGGGCCGGCCGGGCTGTCCTGCGCCCACCGCTTGGCCATGCACGGCCATGACGTGGTGGTGTTCGAGGCCTGCGACAAGGCCGGTGGCCTGAACGAGTACGGTATTGCCCGCTACAAGCTGGTGGACGATTACGCCCAGCGCGAAGTGGACTTTCTGCTCGGTATCGGTGGCATCGAAATCCGCCATGGCCAGCGCCTGGGCGGCAACCTCAGCCTCACCGAACTGCGCGATCAATTCGACGCCGTCTTCCTGGGCCTTGGCCTGAATGCCGTGCACCAGCTCGGCTTGGCGCATGAAGACGCGCCCGGGATGCTCGCCGCGACCGCCTACATCCGCGAACTGCGCCAGGCCGACGATCTTTCGCAATTGCCACTGGCCGAGCGTTGCCTGGTCATTGGTGCAGGCAATACCGCCATCGACATGGCTGTGCAGATGAGCCGCCTCGGTGCCCGTGACGTCAATCTGGTCTACCGCCGCGGCCACGCCGACATGGGCGCTACCGGCCATGAGCAGGACATCGCCAAGGCCAACCAGGTGCGCCTGCACACCTGGGCCCGCCCCGACGCCGTGCTGCTGGACGACAATGGCCGCGTGCGCGGCATGCGCTTCGCCCGCACCGAACTGGCAGACGGCCGCCTTCGCGATACGGGTGAAACCTTCGAGCTGGCCGCCGATGCCATCTTCAAGGCCATCGGCCAACGCTTCGACGATCAATGCCTGAGCGACCCAATGGCCGCGCAACTGGCCCGTGACGGCGAACGCATCCGCGTCGACGAGGGCATGCGCACCAGCCTGCCAGGCGTTTACGCCGGCGGCGACTGCACTACCCTGGGCCAGGACCTCACCGTCCAGGCCGTGCAACACGGCAAGCTGGCGGCAGAAGCCATCCATGCCCAACTCATGCTCAATGTGGAGGCTGCATAAATGGCCGACTTGTCTATCGTGTTCGCCGGCATCAAGGCACCCAACCCGTTCTGGCTGGCCTCCGCACCGCCGACCGACAAAGCCTACAACGTAGTCCGTGCCTTCGAGGCCGGTTGGGGTGGCGTGGTCTGGAAAACCTTGGGCGAGGACCCGGCAGCGGTCAACGTGTCGTCGCGCTACTCGGCGCACTACGGCGCCAACCGCCAAGTGCAGGGCATCAACAACATCGAGCTGATCACCGACCGTTCACTGGAGATCAACCTGCGTGAAATCACCCAGGTGAAGAAAGACTGGCCCGACCGTGCGTTGATCGTGTCGCTGATGGTGCCGTGCGTAGAGGAGTCGTGGAAGTTCATCCTGCCGCTGGTGGAAGCCACCGGCGCGGACGGCATCGAGCTCAACTTCGGCTGCCCCCATGGCATGCCTGAACGCGGCATGGGCGCGGCGGTCGGCCAGGTACCAGAATACGTGGAACTGGTCACCCGCTGGTGCAAGACCTATTGCGCGTTGCCGGTAATCGTCAAGCTCACGCCCAACATCACCGACATTCGCCAGTCGGCCCGTGCGGCCCATCGAGGCGGCGCGGATGCGGTGTCGTTGATCAACACCATCAACTCGATCACCAGCGTCGACCTCGACCGCATGGTCGCCCACCCGATCGTGGGTGACCAAAGCACCCATGGCGGCTATTGCGGGTCGGCGGTAAAACCGATCGCGCTGAACATGGTCGCCGAAATCGCCCGCGACCCTGAAACCCGCGGCTTACCGATCTGCGGTATTGGTGGGATCGGCAACTGGCGCGATGCCGCCGAGTTCATTGCCCTGGGCAGTGGCGCGGTGCAGGTGTGCACGGCGGCGATGCTGCATGGCTTTCGCATCGTCGAGGACATGAAAGACGGCCTGGCGCGCTGGATGGACCAGCACGGCCACAGCAACCTGGAGGCATTTCGCGGCCAGGCGGTGGGGCATACCACCGACTGGAAGTACCTGGACATCAACTACAAATCGGTGGCGCACATCGACCAGGATGCCTGCATCGGCTGTGGGCGCTGCCATATCGCCTGCGAGGACACCTCGCACCAGGCCATTGCCAGCACGCTGAAAGCTGACGGGACACATGCCTACAGCGTGATCGAAGATGAATGCGTGGGCTGCAACCTGTGCCAGATCACCTGCCCGGTGGAGCACTGCATCGACATGGTGGCGCAGGATACCGGCAAGCCGTATTTGAACTGGACGCAAGACCCGCGCAACCCCTACCGTGAAGCAAGCTGAGCAGGGTTAGCTCGCGGTGCGGCCCATTGGCGGCAAACTTGCGCATGGGCCTGAAAACTTGCCAGCAGACGGGCACGGAAGACGTCTTTGGAGAGAGCACTGGCAGTAAAAGAAGTTACCGGGCTTTAATGAACACTGCTACTTTCAGCGCTGCCTTGCATTTGCCACACTGCAGGTCAGATTCTGTTGGTGAGGTCCCTTGTCATGATTGCCCGTTCGCACCGCTGTGCCCGTGTATTGCTGGTCACGCTGATGGCTGTTGGCCTCAATGCCTGCGCACTGTTTCAGGCACGCGACCCACTCAACATCAGCGTGATCGGCATCGAGCCACTTGCGGGGCAGGAGCTGGAAATGCGCATGGCGGTGAAGATGCGCGTGCAGAACCCTAATGAGGCACCTGTCGATTACAACGGTATCGCGCTGAACCTGGAAGTAAACGGCCAGCCGCTTGCCTCTGGGGTCAGCGACCAGCAGGGCCATATAGGCCGTTACGGCGAAGCCGTGGTGGTGGTGCCGGTCAGTATCACAGCGTTCGCGTTCCTGCGGCAGGCCTACGGCTTGAGCACGCTCGAATCGCTGCAGGGCATGCCCTACGTGCTGCGCGGCAAACTGGCCAGCGGACCACTGAGTACCGTGCGCTTCACCGATGAGGGCAAGCTGGACCTGCCAAAGGGTGGCAGCCTGAATTGGTAAAAGGCTGGGGTTGGGTCAGCGATTGGCGCTGGCGGCGGCCATCATCTTGTTGACCTCGCTGCGCACCATGCCGGCGTACTCAGGCGGCGATATGCCTTCAAGCTCGGCACGCACCCATTCAGCCCACTTGCCCTTGCGGCGCGGCTTTTCCGAAATCAGCCGGGCGGCTTCGCCCTTGGCCTTGCCCAGGTTGTTCTGCCACATTTCGAAAAGCCGGGCCTTTTCTGCCTCGATCTGCGCCCGTTCCTCGAAGCTCATGTTGGCCAGATTGAAACTCATGAAGGTACCTGCCTGTTGAAAATGGCCGCTATCTTACACCCTGGCACTGCTTGATCGCCAAGCCGGCGCAACTTTCCCGGCGCGTAGGCATCCATTGCTTAACTACCCCCATCGACGAGGACGAGTTCATGGCCCGAAAAACTGCCATTGCAGCCAACAGCGAGCAGATCAAGGATCAGGTGTTCAGTGAGCTGCAGGCACTGATTGAAGAATCAGAGAAGCTGCTTAACGACAGCGCTTCGCTGGTTGGCGAGGAAGCCGACACCCTGCGCGCACAGGTCAGCCTGAAGCTGCGCCAGGCCCGAGAGGCTGCCGGCCAGGTGCGCGCCAAGGCGCAGCCGGTGGTGGACGCAACCCAGGATTACATTGGTGGCCATCCGTGGCAGACGGTGGCGGTGTCGGCAGGCTTTGGCCTGGTGATAGGCCTGCTGCTGGGACGTCGCTACTGAAAAGCCTGTTTGCACAGTGCCGCCTGCTGCAAATCAGGCGGCCTGCGCCATCGGAATACCGCTGTGAAAGCGTAGCTCCTGGTCTGGAGACTGGATCAGCTCGGCTTCCGCTTCCCGCACCAACAGCACCCGCTTGGCGATATCCGCTTCATCCCCGTACTGGTGCGCAAGCTTAAGATAACCTTGGTAGTGGCGCGCCTCGCTTTTCAGCAACCCGTGGTAGAACGTGCCGAGTTCTTCATCAAGGTGCGGTACCAAGGCAGCAAAGCGCTCGCAGCTACGCGCTTCGATAAATGCCCCTACCACCAACGTGTCCACCAGCTTGACCGGTTCATGGGCACGCACCAGGCGGCGCAAACCAGACGCGTAGCGCCCTGCCGACACCGGCCGCAACGGCACACCCCGGCGCTTCATCAGGCGCAACACCTGCTCATGATGCACCAGCTCCTCGCGGGCAAGGCGCGACATCATGTTGATCAGGTCCAGGTGCGTGTTGTACTTGGCGATCAGGCTTAACGCCGTACTGGCGGCCTTGAATTCGCAGTTCTTGTGGTCAATCAGCAAGGTTTCCTGGTCGGCGAGCGCCGCTTCGATCCAGGCGTCTGGAGTAGGACAGCCCAGGAAGGCATCGATTTCGGGGATCAGGGACATAGGCGTGCAACCACACAGAACAGACAGGACGGGCGATTATACCGGCGGCGATGGGCAGCGCCAGTGACTATGCTTGATGTATATCAAGCGGCGACGCGAGGGGCGCCGACTATAGTCAGGCATTGGCCGCCACCTATGAAGGGAGTTCACGCCCATGCAAGCTGTCCGTAGCATTCTTGTCGTCCTCGACCCTGCTCATGCCCACAGCCGTGCGTTGACCCGCGCCAAGCTGATCGCCGGTGTGACTGGGGCCCGTCTGCATCTGCTCATGTGTGACAAGAAGCAGGATCACAGTGCGCTGCTCAGCCTTCTCAGCAGTCAGCTCCATGACGATGGGTACGATAACGTCTCCCACGAACAGAATTGGAAGGAGAGCTTGCACGAGTCGATTATCGCCGTGCAGCAGGCTGAGGGCTGTGACCTGGTGATCAAGGAACACCGCCCGGACAATCCGCTGCGCAAGGCATTGTTGACGCCCAGTGACTGGAAGCTTCTGCGTCTATGCCCTTGCGCCGTATTGATGGTCAAGAGCGAACGGCCCTGGACCGAAGGCAAAATTCTGGCTGCCGTCGATGTCGGCAACAACGACGAAGATCATCGACGGTTGCATGCCAGCATCATCGACCACGGCTATGCCATCGCCAGCCTGGCCAAGGGAGAGTTGCATGTGATCAGTGCTCATCCCTCCCCTATGCTGGCGGCATCAGACCCGGTGTACCAGCTGAGCGAGACCATCGAGAAGCGGTACCGCGAAGCCTGCAGTGCGTTCCAGGCCGAATACGACATCAGTGAAGATCGTTTGCACGTCGCGGAAGGGCCAGCTGATGTGCTGATACCCCATACAGAGAAAAAGCTCGATGCAGTGGTTACGGTGATCGGTACCGTCGCCCGCAGCGGTATTTCCGGTGCCTTGATAGGCAATACCTCGGAAGTCGTGCTGGATTCGCTGGAAAGCGATGTATTGGTGCTCAAAAGCGAAGAGGCGATCGCGCACTTGGCCGAACTGGCCCGAGGCAAGGAAGCGTAATTCTGGAAAGACAAAACCCCTACCTGCTCGCGCAGATAGGGGTTTTGCGAAATGAATCTTGACGATGACCTACTCTCACATGGGGAGACCCCACACTACCATCGGCGATGCATCGTTTCACTACTGAGTTC
>Ga0213827_1000435_pt1 | contig 35484 bp, 29 predicted proteins | sample MC6MC0898MG_FD_180669 | JGI IMG/M metagenome (GOLD analysis project Ga0213827, IMG submission 180669) | Enriched soil aggregate microbial communities from Iowa State University, Ames, United States - MC6-MC0898-MG | ecosystem: Environmental > Terrestrial > Soil > Unclassified | place: USA: Iowa...
CTCGCTTCGTACGCTTTCGGTACTCATTTCACTATCTAGAGATCTGAGTCAGTTGTTTATACCGTTACGGTGCCACACTCGTGAGTTGCCGATCTTGTACGATATTGCTGATTTAACTTACGGTATTGATCGCGGCACCTGGATGGTGGGGGAAAAGGTATCGTTCCTTCTAGCAGCGCTCACGGATTGCCCACTTGTTCTTTCAGCCAGGCCACGGTTGCGGGGGATGCCTGGCTCAGGGGTATTGATGCTTGATGCATGGCGCCGTCCCAGCCTTCCACGGTGATCCACAGTTCGGCGTCGGGCCGGGTTTTGGCCGGGATTGGAACTGAGGCCCCCATGTTGTGGACAGACCCGAAGAAAATACCACCGGCAGTGCGCAAGCTGCGTGGCTGACCGATGCGCAGGTAAGTTGCTTTGACCTCCGTGATACACGCCCTGCACAGCGCGGCGCTGAAACTCTTGAAGTAACCCGCTGGACCTTCCAGGCGAGGCGGCTCGGCGCGAAACTCCGCCAGACGCAAGCTCCAAGGTCCGACCATGACTTCAGCAGCTTCGCGTTCGCCGAGGCCGACCTCGCCCTTGAACAGCGCTTGATCTGCGAAGTACTTCGGCATGAAACCCAGCGGCAGCAAAATCAGCAGAATGTTGAGATGAAAGCGCCACTTCAACCATAGGCGATTCAAGGCTAAGGTAGGCTGCCCGGCAACGGTGCGGCTCATGGCATTGCTTGCGGGGTATTGACCTGCCGCCAGTGTACTGGGTGCGCGCCTGAGCGTTGCAGCGGTAGCCAGTACGGTGCGTTTACTCCAGATCAACAGCCCGCTGAGTACCATCATGCTGAGCACCAGGCCGAAGAAAAACCAGATCATCTTGATCCACAAACCGCCGAAATCACCGGTGTGCAATGGGCGCATGGACTCAGTGACGAACTCCAGCGGGGTGCGATCTGAAAGCGTGCGTGATGTGACGACGCGGCCGCTGTACGGGTGGATACTGGCGCTTTGATACATTAGTGGGTACCCGGCGCGCCCCCTGACGTTGAGGGTGTCATAGGCGTTGCCCTGCAGACTGAAAAAAGACGCCTCGAACCCGGGGATCTGCGCCGAAACAGTTTGGATCGCCTGTTCAATGGTGACCCTCTTCGGCTTTTCTCCGGGAGGGACGATTGGTACGTCTTCGCGGGCGACAACGGCTGGAACGCTGCGACTGGAAATCGAAATGTGGTTGTCGGCGAGCAGTGCCTGGATCAGGAACCAGATGCCGGTAATCGAAATGACTGCAATGAACCATATCGACCAGATCCCGCTCAAACGGTGCAGGTCGCCCCAGAAAATCCGTGCGCCATGGTGAAGGCGCAGGGTCGGTTTGAAAAATCCTCTCCAAAAGCGTTTGTAAACCATCAGCCCGGTGACCAGGGAGGCGAGCATCGGCAATGCGAGGATCGATACCAAGTACCAACCCCACGGGTAGCCACGACCGAACGGCACTAGCCACCAGCCGTGCAACGCCCGGGTGAATCCGCGAAAATCGAAAGGCGGGCTAGTGCCCTGGATCTTTCCCGTGTAGGGATTCACGTAAAGGTTTTTGGTACTGCTGTCGGGGGCGATGGCTTGCACCTGCAAGGCAAAGTGCGATTCGTCCGGGCGCAAAACATATCGGACATCCAGCTCGGGCTGGGCTTCATGGACGGCCTTGAGGATTTCGTCATAACTGAGTAGGCGCGCGTCATCCGAGGGTTTTGACGCACGGATCTCAGGTTTGGCCAGCCATACCAGCTCCTGGCTGACCACCGCGAGGGTCCCGGTAAAGCAGACAATCAGAACGAAAAACCAGATGGGCAGGGCCAACCAGCTATGAATCAGAAACCAGAGTTTTGAGCGCGATTTTTTTGACATGAGCGTATGCATCTTGAGTTTTGTGGGGGGACAACCACCGGCGCCGCTATGGCGCCACGACGCATCCACCTAAAGAATGCGCGAAGGCTTCAACCACCGTTCTCAAAACTCACCGCGCAGTGTGAGTGTGTAGTTGCGTGGAGGTCCGTAGAAGTTTCCATAGGTCAAATCGCCCACAGATGAGTAGTACTCTTTGTCGAATATGTTGTTAGCATTTGCAGCTACAGACCAATGCTTGGATACCTGATAAGTCGCAAATGCGCTCCATAAGGCATATCCCTGCTGGGTAAATTTATAATCCGCAGAATCGTTGGTCACATTGCCATCGGCGTCCCGAAGATAGGCCACGCCCGACACGTAAGACTCGCTTTGCGCGGTCACACCACCGCCCAGTCGGAATGCGGAAAACTGGCCAGGCATCTGGTAAGCCAGATTCAACTTCAACAAATGCTTGGGGGTCAGCGAATTGTATGACGCTCCTGTCACTTTGTTTTCATTGAAGTTCAAGGTGTAGCCGACAGATCCTTCAAGCCTTGGAAGCAACTCGCCACTGAGTTCCAGCTCCATGCCTTTACTCACGATCCGACCATCATCTAAATAACAGCAACGCTCCCCGCTCGCTCCGGAGGAGAGTGGATACCGGGCATCACGTACGGCTTCACCCTTTCGCTCGGTGTAGTAGAGCGCCGCCATCGCATTGAGCCGGCCGTCATATAGCTCACCTTTTACGCCCAACTCATAGTTGATGCCGGTAATCGGATCCAGCGGTGAGCCTGGAAGCGGGCCTTTGAAGGAGTTGGCTTGTGATTTGTAAATTTCCGCAGCACTGGTGTAGGCGGTCCAGTTATCAGCTATGTCGTACGTGAAAGCACCGTAAGGCGTAAAGACCTGACTGTCCTTGTATGTAGTGAGTGAAGAAGAAGTAGACCCCGTCAGCAAATTTTGGTTATCGGTTTGATATTTATATTCAAAGCCACTGAGCCGCCCCCCAAGAATCAACCGCGCGGCGTCCGACAGCCTGAATTTGATGGAGCTGTACAGTCCTGTTTGCTCGCTTCGATTGACGCTTTCTATCGTGCCGATGGGTGGCTGACGCGTATAGGCATTGGTGTTGAACGTATAGATATCGGGAATGCCGACTCGCGCAGAGTTGGTGCCATTGATGTTTTGGTTCAGGTACTTATAGTCAGCCCCGACGATAATTTCATGCTCTCGGCCAAAAAGCTCCCAAAACCCTTTCAGGTTGGCATCGAAGGAGACATCTCTAAAAGTTTCATCGTAAGAGGTCCAGGCCCCCGATACGCCTGCCCCCGTCTGCGCATCGACGGCACCGTTAAAAAAGTAATTGCTCCGCTGTTGGTCGAATTCACTGTAAATCGCACTTAGGTTCAATGCCCATTGTTCATTTAGTGTTTGAGTAGCTTCAAGGAATACTGAGTTCGTCGCACGGGACAAATTGTCATCCTTGCCACTCAAATAGGTGCTGCGTGAAAGGCCCAGGCTTTCTCCCGTGCTCGAGCGCGGCAGGCCGTATCCTTGATAGGCACTGTCGAAGAGGATTCGGCTAGTCCCAACGGTCACCATAAGGTCATCTGTGAGATCAGCCTCCAACACCCCATAGAACAATTTATTCTCAGCGCCGTTGCTGTCGTAAAAGTAGTCCTTGTCCTCATACGACAGTACAGTTCGCCCCCTGAGGTTTCCATCAAAGGCAATCGGTCCGCTTATATCGAGATCACTCCGATTTGCATTCCAGCTGCCTGTTTGAGCGAGCAACTTAGTCTGGAACTGTTGAGTCGGTTTTTTGCGCACAAGGTTGATCGATCCACCCGGCTCGCCCGCCCCTGCATAGAGCCCATCAACCCCTCTAAGCACCTCGACATGGTCATAAATTGCCATATCGATACTTGCCATAGCATCGCCTGCGGAGCGGACATTGGCACCACCATCGACTCGCATGTTGGTGATTTCAAAACCACGAGATAAATATCGAGAGTGAATGTTAGTGCCTTCAAACAGCGTAATACCGGTGGTGTTTTTTAGCACATCGGTTAACGACGTCAGGTTTTGATCCCTGATTTGCTGGCTCGTGACGACACTGACTGCCTGTGGGGTTTCTTTAAGTGAACTTTCGGTCCTGCCGATGCTGACCGCCCCGGTGGTATAGGAATGGGTGTCTTCCGTGACTGCACCAGGGCCTTGGGCGGTGATGGCTGTGGCGCCTAGTTGCAGCGTCGAACCTTGCAACACTGGCACCAGCACGTAACCGCCGTCCGTCTCGAGCTGGGCTTGCAAGTTGCTGCCGGCGAGCAGTTGATTGAGCGCATCGCCGGGACTGAAGCTGCCATGCAGGCCCTGGCTGCTCTTGCCTGCAAGCAAGTGCTGTTCGAATGCGATACTCAGGCCCGTGGCTCGGCTCAGTTGAGTGAGCGCGTTATCAAGTGTCCCGGCATACACGTCAATCTGGCGTGCAGCAATGAGCTGCTCCGTCGCCTGGGCAAGATTGACGGAGGCCATGCCAAGACTCAGGTACAGCATCGCCTGGCGGACAGCAACTTTAAGTGACGTGGCGGCAGAGTTAAAGGGAGCGGCGGCGGGTTGTTGGATCACAGTCGGTGGTCTCAATTGCAGTTGATAAGCATTCAAGGAGGTATGCCGTGTCAAAAACCAAATCCCCTCACTGCCAAACGATTTTTTCCCTCTTGTGTTCGATGCGGTTATTCCTTGTGCGTATCCATCTTCAACTGGGTATCAGGCGTACCCAGTAGCGCGTCAGTCGCTGGATGCTCAGGTGATGGGACTGAGCCACGAACTTCAGGGTCTCCTCGGGCATGGTAGTACTGAAGTTACCGCTGACAGGCAGTTGCGCAATCTGCGGGTCGCATCCCAGATAACCCACACGGTAGCGACTCAACTCATCCAACAGACCGGCCAGCGGCATGTCCCTGGCAATCACCATTGCGTCGCGCCATGCCGTGTGTTGTGCAGGACGCGGCGGCAGACGAATAGCGCCGGAACGCTCGACCTGCCAGCTCTCTCCCGAGTGGGCAATGATCGGTTTGCCACCTGTTGGCTGGTTGATGCTGACCGCCCCTTCTGACACAGATAGCAGCGTTGACTCATGCTTCAGGCGCACGTCAAAGCGGGTCCCCAACGCTTGCAGGACACACGATGGCGTTTGCACACACAAGGGTCGTTCGACGGCAGAGGTGCGATCGCTACCTGTTACAAGGGCGATCTCGCCTCTGAGCAGGATAATCAAGCGTTGCTGATCGCTGAAGCGCAGCTGGACAGCACTGTCGGTATTGAGATCGAGCACACTGCCATCTGCGAGTGTCCATTGGCGATGTTCGCCAATCATCGTGCTGTAATCCGCCACCAGCCGCTGCCACGGCGTAATCTCACGTGTCGCCCAGGTGCTGGCACCGACCCCGACAAAAACAGTCAATAGCTTGAACAATTGGCGGCGCTGCAGGCGCGCTTCCGGGAGCTTGTTCAAGGTTTCTAGAACAGCTTCCTTTGGCAGGCCGGCGAACTGGCCGCTCAGGCTTTGAATTCTGTTCCAGGCCAGGGCGTGTTCGGCACACCCCCCAAGCCATTGTTCAAACGCCATCTGGGTGGACGCATCGGGGTCGTTGAAAGAGAGTTTGATCGACCAGTTGATCGCCTCATCAATCACCTCGGCGGGCAAGTCCGGCAGCGGCTGAGTCATCATCTCGGGCACTCGAAGGTCACGCTATAACAATGACGCAACGCCTTGGCGATATAGCGTTCAACCGTCGCCACAGACACGCCCAACCGTAGTGCAATCGCCGGGCATTTCAGGCCTTCAAGTTGCGCCAGAAGAAATGCCAGGCGTATTTCGGGTCGCAACTCATCCAGCAGACGGTCGATTGCTACCAGGCATTCCATGGCCAGTGCACTGGTCTCGGGAGACAATTCGTACTCTTGGGGCAAATGCTCCAGCGTTTCCAGCCAGGCCCGCTCGATATCACGGTGGCGCCATAGGTCAATCACCAAGCCGCGCGCCACTGTGCGTAGATAGGCTCGTGGCTCGTCGATAGGAGCGCCCAACCTTCTTTGCATCAACCGCACAAATGTATCTTGAGCCAGATCCGCAGCATCCGTGGCATTGCTCAAGCGCCGATACAACCAGCCACGTAGCCAGGAGTTATGGGCCAGGTAGAGTGATTCGATAGAGGAGGTGCAGTTGTTCGTAGGCATGCCCAGTCCCGAGAATGCGTATCAAATGATAATTGCTCTCATTATTGCGATTCCGTGCGCCCTTGGGAAGACCCCAAACCCTAACGGCTTGCTTAGGAACAACTGCTCATAATTGCAAATGCTACTTACTACTATTAACATCTTCGGTCTCCCATGCTACACGGCTGTCGCACATGTCGAGTATGACCACTGAAGAACTCGAACTCGCCTTCAAGGCGCACGCGGGAGAGTTGCGCTCGTTTTTCTATCGACACTTGAAGAACACCGAAACCGCCGCCGAGCTTGCACAAGAAACCTATTTGCGGGTGCTGCGCCAGCCACCCCGCGAGCCAGTGTTGAATGTGCGCGGATTTATCTTCAGGATCGCGCGAAACCTAATCATTGATCACGCACGCAGCCGCGAAACTCGCGATCAGCATGACCTAGGTATGGCCTATCTGTACGAGGTGACCGGAGAAAGTCCTGAGCTGTTCGAGGTGGTCGCCGCCCGTCGTGACATGGAAGCATTGGCCGGCGCACTGAAACGCTTGCCTGCGCAATGCCAGCAGATCTTTCTCCTGTGCCGACTGCAAGGCTTGCCACACAAAGAGGTAGCCCAGAAGCTGGGCGTGTCAGTCAGTACGGTGGAAAAACAGTTGGTAATCGCACTCGACTTTCTTCGCCAATGCCTACAGCGATGACCCCCATGCAAGATCATCTGCCCCCAAGTCGCGACTCCAGCGTCGATCGAATAGCCCTTGGCTGGATCATTCGCCTAACGTCCGGCACTGCGCAGCCCGAGGATATCGCCGCAGCTCGCGCCTGGTGCGACGAACAACCAGCGCACAAGGAGGCCTTCGTCGAGGCCCGCCGACTCTGGCAACTCACCGGCCAATTGAATACGCCTGTGCAACGTCGTACTTACAAGCGTTATTGGCAATTCGCCAGCGCAGCAGTGTTAGTGCTGGGCTTGAGCGTTCTACTGGTGCGCCAGAACGCTTGGGATGCGGATTATCACACCGCGCGGGGCGAGCAGCGCCGCATTGAGCTGGCCGATGGCTCACATATCCTCCTCGACTCCGATTCAGCGGTGGATGTGCAGCTCACAGCCTCGAGCCGGAATATCGTTTTGCGTAAGGGTGAAGCGTTGTTTGAGGTCACTCCCGACCCACAACGGCCCTTCAGCGTCCAGGCCGGCGACCTTAATGCCACCGCACTCGGTACGGTCTACGCAGTCAGCCGCATGGATACCAATACCTACGTCACAGTCGCCCGTGGCCAGGTAAAAGTTGAGGCCCCATCCGGCGCTGCGGTCCTGGAAGCCGGCACCCAAATTGCCCAAGGCACGCAAGGGCTGGGCACCAAGCAGTCGGTGAATATCACTAACGCCCTGGCCTGGCAGCACGGTCGCTTGGTGTTTGATATGACGCCATTGGCTGACGTACTCAAGCAAGTCGAACGTTATCGCCCTGGATTCATTCATGCGGCGGACGAACATGTGGCCGATCTAAAAGTCAGTGGGACCTTCCAGCTCGATCGCCTGGAAGAAGGCGTGGAAAGTCTGGCCCAGGCATTTTCCCTGGACGTAGTGCGCTATAGCGACTACTGGGTCGTCCTGAAACTGCGTCGTTGAATAAATCTGCAGGTATTTTTACGGGTCCCATCGCGTCGCACGTCTTTCTTTTTCTAAAACGCTAATGCATCGCATTCATAGAAAAGGAGCACCCATGTCTCGCCCGTTGTGCCACGCCCCAAAACTCACGCCAATGACTGTCACCTTGCGCCGAATCAGCCTCCTGATGAGCTGGTTGCCTGCACTGGCTATCGCCGCGCCAGTGACCCTGGACATCAGCCCACAACCGCTGGCCAGCGCGCTTAATCACCTCGCTGAACAGAGTGGATTGCAGATCATTTATGACGGGCAAATCGTAGACGGCATGTCGAGCCAGGGCATCAGCGGCCTTCAGGAGCCACAAGCGGCACTTGATCAGTTGCTCCGCGGTAGCGGCCTGACATGGCGCAGTACGGGCACCGGTAGCGTGGTGTTGGAGAAACGGCCGATCACGACCGGAGCGCTGGAAATTGACGCGACGACAGTCAATGCCACCCTCCTGGGAGCAACGACTGAGGGTACAGATTCGTACACGACCGGCCCGATGCAGACGGCAACCAAGCTCGCGTTATCGAACCGCGAAACACCGCAATCGGTCACGGTCATCACACGCAAGCGCATGGACGACCAGAACATGAAAAGCCTGGAAGACGTGCTCAAAAGTACGCCGGGCGTTTCGATGACCAAAGACGGCCCGCAGCGCCCAACCTTCTACGCTCGTGGTTTCGCTGTCGAAAACCTGATGACTGATGGTCTTTCCAACGACCTGTCGCATTACCTCAGCCGGGACATGAACTCCTCGCCCGACATGGTGATCTTCGATCGGGTGGAAGTGGTACGCGGTGCCACCGGGATGATGCAAGGCTCCGGCAACCCGTCGGCGGCCATCAACATGGTGCGTAAACGCCCGACCGCTACCCCGCAGGTCAGTATTACCGCTAGTGCAGGTAGCTGGGACGACTATCGCACCGAGTTCGATGCCTCCAACGCCCTCAACGAGAGCGGCACCCTGCGCGGCCGTGTGGTCACCGCCTACCAGACCAAGGACGATTTCCAGGACTTCACCAGCTCCGAGCGCTCAGTGTTCTACGGGATAACCGAAGCCGATCTGAATGAAGACGCCACCTTCACCTTCGGCGTATCCAACCAGAATGCCAACAACAACAGCGCATGGGGCGGCTTGCCTACCGCCAAGGACGGCAGCGACCTACATCTTAGCCGCTCGACCTACCTGGGTAACGACTGGGATTACTGGGACCAGGACAACACCACCGCGTTTACCCGCCTGGAGTACCGTTTCGCCGATAGCTGGAAACTGCTTGTGGCCGCCAGTAAGTCCTGGTCCGACCTCGACATGTTCGGCTCTATGCCCCAGCGCATGGGGACCAATTACGACCAGTTCGGTCAGTACGACGGCCAATATCAGTACGAAGACCAGCAAAACAGCTACGACGCTTACGTCACCGGGCCTTTCTCGCTGTTCGGGCGCCCCCATGAGCTCGTCGTCGGGGCCAGCCAGCGCGAGCTGACCTTCAAAGGCAAGGGCAATTTCACCAGCATCAATACCAACACTAACCTCTGGTCACCAACCAGCAACCCCAAGCCTGATCTAAGCAGAAACCCTTGGCGTCAGGATCGCGAATCCGAGCAGAAAGGCACCTACGTCACCACTCGCCTGAACATGACTGACTCGCTAAAAGTCATCCTGGGCGGCCGTCTGGACTGGTACGACTACGACGTAGAAACCAGCTGGAACGGTGTCAAATACGCCAGCAGCCTGCCGAACAAGGTGACTCGTCACCTGACGCGTTATGCCGGAGTGATCTACGACCTTGACCAGCACCACTCCGTGTACGCCAGCTACACCGACATTTTTCGCCCACAGACCGAACTCGACTCGCAGAACAACGCGCTAAAACCTATCGAAGGTAAAAACTACGAGATCGGCATCAAGGGTGAATATTACGACGGAGCGCTGAATGCGAGTGCCGCGATCTACCGTATTGACCAGGAAAACCGCGCTAAGCAACTGGACCTCAACCTGTGCCCGATAGGTAGCACTTGCTTTGAAGCTGCTGGCGAAGTCCGTAGCGAAGGTATCGAGCTGGAAATCAACGGCGCCTTGGCACCAGGCTGGGAACTTGGCGCGGGCTACACATTCGCCGAGGTCAAGTACACCAAGGATGCCAACCAGGCCAACGTCGGCCGCCTGTTCGACACCGATATTCCTCGCCATATGTTCAAGGCCTTCACCACCTACCAGTTGCCTGGCGAGCTGAATCGCTGGACCGTGGGTGGCGGTCTCTATCGTCAGAACACCATCTACAACCAGGGCAGCAACTTCTATGCTCCAACAACCAACTACCGTATCGAACAAGAGGCCTATACCCTGGTCGACCTTATGACCAGCTACAAAGCCACGGAAAATGTCGATGTCCGCCTGAACATCAATAACGTTTTCGACAAGAAATACTATCAAAGCATCGGCATCAACACCGTCTATGGTTCCAGCCAGTATGGTGATCCACGTAATGCCATGGTGACGGTACGCTGGTCGCTTTAGTCCGGGAGTTCAACCATTTGTATAAACGTTCAAGGTGCAGTTGGCAGCTAAAAATAAACGTTGCTGAAAACCGAAATTCGCTCAGCTTCAATGACGCCAAAATCCCTTTTATGCTTAGGGTCTTGGATAGCGTACTCAAATAGCTGTGCACAGAGTCACCTCAAGAAGCCCGCCTCGTGCGGACTTTCTTGTTTCTGGCTGTCCCTCCTTGTATCCCCATGCATTCGATAGGCACTTCAGTCGAGAGGATATATTCCCGAATAATCCGATCCTCACCCAACAACGTGGACAGCGCGAGAGTTATCGCCCGCGAGCCATTCGAACCATTGGGGAGAGCGGTGCCGCCAAGGAGCGGATACCCGATTGTCATCAATCGCCACATATACAATAATGAGATATATTATCATTTGCAGTGATCACTCTCATGGACGCAGGAATAAACACTTCAGCACCACTGGATATCGGGCATCTGTACGGCGAGCACCACGGCTGGCTAAAAGGCTGGCTACGCACTCGCACCGGCAATAGCGCCGACGCAGCGGACCTGGCCCAGGATACCTTCATGCGTATGCTGACCTTGCGCCAACTGCCCGTCCTACGCGAACCACGCCATTACCTGGTGACCATCGCCCGCGGTCTGCTAATTGATAAAGCACGGCGTCAGGCACTTGAACGGGCCTATCTGGAAGTGCTGGCCGCGCGACCGGAGCCGCTTGAGGTTTCCCCGGAAACCTACCACATGATCATCGAATCGCTATTGGCCATCGACCGTCTGCTCGACGGCCTGGGTATGCGAACCCGCCAGATCTTCCTCTTGGTACAACTCGAAGGCCTTAGCTATGTGCAGGTCGGCAGGCAGTTGGGCCTGTCCGTGACGACGGTAAAGAACCATCTGAGCAAGGCGCTGATGCAATGCATCCTGTTGATGGAGGGGTGAGCGCCCCTCGTTCCCGCCTGCCTGCCAAGGTTCACTTGCAGACGGCTGTGCAGTGGTACCTGACACTCAACGACGCCGAGGTCAACCCAGACCAGCAGCTTGCCTGGCAGAATTGGCTCGCCGCAGACCCCGAGCACGCCAACGCCTGGGCCCGGATCGAAAAACTCCAGCAACAACTTCTCGGCGTGCCAAACGACGTCGCACTGCCGGTCTTGTCCCGAATGGGCGTGCAGCGACGCCAGGGTCTCAAACTGTTGATACTGCTAGCCGCCGGCGCGGCCACCTTCGCAGGTTATCGCAGCTCCCCCTACAGCGCAGACTTCGCGACTCGCACCGGTCAGCGACGGCGAGTGACGCTGCCTGATGGAAGCCGCCTGGAGTTGAACACCGATACCGAGGTCGATATCGCCTACACCGCACAAGAGCGACTGATCCTTCTGCGCCATGGCGAAATTCTGCTGACTACTGCATCAGACCGGTCACCCTCGCGCCCGTTGTCGGTCCAGACGCCCCACGGCAGAGTGCTCGCCCTGGGCACCCGCTTCGATGTGCGCCTGCTGCCAGGCTACAGCACCGTCGAAGTTGAAAAACACGCGGTCGAAGTCAGCACCCGCGACGCACCACACCTGGTGCAACGGGTAGGGGAAGGCCAGGCACTGACCTTCGGTGCATCCCAAATCGGCAGCCTGCGCCCCTCCACGACGGGCAACAGCGCCTGGACACAAGGCTTGCTGGTGGCCATCAATTGGCGCCTGGAGGACTTTGTCCGCGAACTGGCGCGCTACCGCCCCGGCTATCTGGGATGCGTTGATGAAGTGGCCGATTTAAGAATTTCCGGTGCGTTCCGCCTGGATGATATCGATGGCGTTCTGGCCAACCTGCAGGTTTCTCTGCCCGTGAAAGTACGCCACGTCTCGAGGTACTGGGCACGGGTCGAGGCGTAATCGGCAAAACCGACCTCCAGACACGCGAATGATTCGTCTTGCCGATTCCATTTTTCGTTCGGCTCATCAGTAGAGCGGTCCATCAGCCGCGTTTACTGCAACGGCATAGGAAGTCATGCATGAGCCACCCACATCACCTGAATAAAACCGCGTTACGGCTGATCCTTCATTCAAGGTTGTTGAGCATCAGCCTCCGCGGGGCTCTGTGCGCCACCACCCTTGCCCTCCCCGCTTGGGCGCAACAAGCCACTGAACAATTTGAGTACAACATCGCAGCCGGGCCACTGGATGTAGCGCTCAGCCAGTTCGCGGCAACCAGTGGCGTTACGTTATCGTTTGGCTCAACGCAAACCCAGGGTCTGGTCACGCCGGGTATCAAAGGTCGATACAACTTCGACGAAGGCATCGCACGGCTGCTGGCCCAAAGTGGGATGCAGGCGCGCCAGGAGGGGATGGGGCGCTACAGCCTGGTCAAAACCCAAGACGGCTCGACGCTGGAGCTCGGCGCCACCAACATCACCGGTGCGGCCCTGGGCGCCACGACGGAAAATACCGGTTCTTACACGACCGGTCCGATGCAGACCGCCACCAAGCTGGCCCTGACGATGCGCGAGACGCCACAGTCCGTCTCGGTCGTCACCCGCCAGCGCATGGATGACCGGGGCATGCAGGACCTGCACGACGTGATCAAGGACGTCCCCGGAATCACAGTGGAAAAAGACGGCCCCGAGCGTCCGACTTACTACGCCCGTGGTTTTCAGGTCGACAACATCATGTACGACGGCCTGCCGACCACGGTGTCCAGCTACACGGCCCGGGACACCATTGCCGCCGCCGACACCGCGATGCTCGATCGGGTCGAAGTGGTGCGGGGCGCCACTGGCCTGATGACCGGTTCCGGCAGCCCTTCTGCGGCCATTAACCTGGTGCGCAAACGGCCAACCCGCAACACCCAGGTCAGCGTGACCGGCACCGCCGGGACCTGGGACAACTACCGGGGCGAACTGGATGCCTCCAGCGCCCTCAACGATAGCGGCAGCCTGCGCGGCCGTGCGGTGACCAGCTATCAGCTCAAAGACAGCTTCCAGGATGTGGTGAACAAGGAACACGCCCTGTTCTATGGCATTGGCGAAGCTGACCTGAGCGATAGCACCACCCTAACCTTGGGCGCCTCGAACCAGAACCTCAACAACAACACCTCCTGGGGCGGCGTTCCGACTGCCAACGATGGCGGTGATCTGAAGCTGTCGCGCTCCACCTACCTGGGCAACGACTGGGGTCGCTGGGATCAGGACAACAACAGCGTCTTCAGCGAACTGGAACACCGCTTCGACAACGGCTGGAAGCTGCGCATGGGGGCCACCAAGATGTGGTCGAAGCTTGATCTGCTGGCTTCCTATGCCACTGCGGGCGCGGTCGACGGCACCTTCAACCAGATGACGGGCAAATTCAAATACACCAACGACCAGACCAGCTACGACATGTTTGCCAGCGGCCCCTTCCAGTTGTTCGACCGGGAGCATGAACTGGTGGTGGGTGCCAGTCGCCGCAAGGAAAACTTCAAGGGTAACGGCACCACGGTGCTGTCGGCGTCGAACATCAACATCTACGACTGGAACCCCCACATTACCCCTGTCCCCGCGTTCAACATGGGCGCCTGGCAACAACAGAGCGAAACCGAACAGACAGGTACTTACATCACCGGCCGCTTCAGCCTGGCCGATCCGCTGCACCTGATCCTTGGCGGACGCCTGGACTGGTACGACTACGAAATCGAGAACGCCAGCAACATCGCCGGCGTCGCTCCGACATCCAGCCAGTACGACGTCACCCGCAACCTGACCAAGTACGCCGGCCTGATCTACGACCTCAACGACACCTACTCGGTATATGTCAGCTACACCGACATCTTCACGCCCCAAGGGGTGGTGGACGCCGATAACAAGGCAATCAAGCCGATCGTTGGCAAGAATTACGAAGCCGGTATCAAGGCCGAGTACTTCGACGGGGTGTTGAACGCCAGTGCTGCGATCTTCCGCATCGACCAGGAAAATCGGGCCTCGGTCATCAACACCCCAGGTGCCTGCCAGGCACCGGCCGGCGTTTCCTGCTATCAGGCGTCTGGTGAAGTACGCAGCGAAGGTATTGAGCTGGAAGTCACCGGAGCCCTGACCGATCACTGGCAAATGGCGGCTGGCTACACCTATAACTCGGCCAAGTACCGCAAGGATGCCAACCCGGATAACGAAGGTCGGCTGTTCGCCAGCGACTTGCCACGCCATCTGTTCAAGGCCAACACCACGTACAAGCTGCCGGGTGAGTTCGAGCGCTGGCGAATCGGTGGCGGCATCACGGCACAGAACACCATCTACAACCAGGGAAACGGCTACCGCATCGAACAGAAGGCGTACCGCATTGTCGATCTGATGGCTGGGTACAAAGTCTCGGAAAACGTCGACCTACGCTTGAACTTCAACAACGTGTTCGACAAGAAGTACTACCAGAGCATCAACAGCAATACGTGGAACGGTTTCAACGTATACGGCGATCCACGCAATGCCATGATGACTTTACGCTGGTCACTTTAAGGCCACAGCCCTGCGGCTAGTCAAATCGTTCAAGGTGAAGCAGGCGGTTGACGAACCGTCAATTAGGTCCATCCCTACCCTCCATCGCCGGACTTATTGCGGGGGACACTGGCACCTAGAAATCTCGCGTCCATTTCCTTCGAAAGAGGTGAGGATTCCACCCAAAGCCAGTCGTTTCGTAGGGGTAAAAACACCTAAAATAAAAAGGGGTCGCGAGATAAAATTTCGCAACCCCTTGAATTATATGGTCGGGACGGAGTGATTCGAACACCCGACCCCTAGCACCCCTTCTCCTTTTCCATACTTCTTGAAAGACTCCGAAATTTCACCCTGGATTTTTCTAAGCTAGTATTTACTTGAGCTCCAGCGGTGTTCTGCTCTACGAGAGTCCAGTAACGTCCATCAAGAGCCGGCGTTTTTGTGGGGGCAAAAGTAGGGGGAACCCATTTTATGGCCAAAATCACGATCAAAGAACTCGAGTCGCTGACTCCCAACGATGCCGGCCGAATCCTCCGGGAGGATGGCAATCTGGCCGGTCGAATCGCTGTCCGTAAGGACGGCGTGTCGGTCAGCTTTTTCTATCGTTATCGCTGGGGTGACCAAAATAAAGAGTACGCCTGCGGAACCTGGCCGCGCAAATCCCTGACGGACATCCGCAAGGCGCGCAACCAGGCCAGGGCGCTTATCGATGAGCAGATCAATCCCAACGAGCAAAAGAAAGTCGCCAAGGCACAGGCATACGCCGCAGCTAACGTAGAGGCCGAACATGCAATAACGACGAAGGTGCAAACGCTGACAGTCCAGGATCTGGCCAGCGCCTGGCTGTTGGATGGCGTCGCGCGCAAAGACGGCAATGCCGAGTTGCAGCGCCGTTTCAACAAGGACCTATTCCCGGCACTTGGCAGGACCGCGGTGAACAATGTTTCCGAACACGATGTTCGGGCGCTGATCCGGGCCGTGGTCAACCGTGGTGCTCACCGGCAAGCCATCAGCTTCTTCGCCGACCTCACCCAGATGTTCAGCTGGGCTAGAAAGCGCCAACCTTGGCGGGCGTTACTGGTTGAGGGTGATCCGACGGAACTGGTCGACATCTCCCCCTTGATCCCTGCCGACTACGAAGCGGAAAGAAGCCGCATTCTTTCGCCGGCTGAGCTATTGGAACTGCATAACCGCTTCCGACAAATGACCGCCGATTACGACACCCTCCCCGCCGGCCAAAAATATGAAGGCATTCGACCACTGAAGAAAGAAACTCAACTCGCTCTCTGGATCAGCCTAGGCACGCTGTGCCGGATAGGCGAGTTGCTGCAGACCGAATGGAGAAATGTCGATCTGGACCAGCAGACCTGGTTCCTCCCCAGCGAAAACGTCAAAGGCACTCGGGGTAAGAAACAGGACCACCATGTTTTCCTCTCCCCCTTCGCCCTGCATTTCTTTCAGGAACTCAAGACCCTCACGGGCGACTCTCAGTGGTGCTTTCCGAACAAGCAGGATGATGGGCATGTGGATGTGAAAGTGGTGAGCAAACAGGTCGGCGATCGCCAGGCCCGATTCAAAAACCGCGAGGCCCTCTCACGACGGCGCCATGACGATACGCTGGTGCTGGCCGACGGACAGAACGGTGACTGGACGCCGCATGACCTACGCCGCACGGGCGCGACTATGATGCAAGCTCTGGGTGTCAACCTGGACGTCATCGATCGCTGCCAAAACCATGTGCTGGCCGGCTCCCGGGTGAGACGCCACTACCTGCATCACGATTATGCCGAAGAGAAGAAGCGCGCCTGGAACCTGCTGGGTGATCGACTCAGTGCGGTCTTATCCTCTACCTATGAGCACCCACCGACCGAGTCGATGATGTCTTTTCCAGCGTACGTAACCACTGGATCCCTACCGCCTCAATAGGTCAGATACTTGACTACGGAATCCCTCATAGTTTCCTAGCTTTCGCCGAGCGCTTGCTTCGAGTCAATTTCTGCCGGTCATGACCGGCAGAAATCGGCCCAGGCTGTGTGAAAACGCATGTACCGTTTTGAAGTCTGCGTTGCTACGTAAAATCTGCCAGCGTTTGGTTAATCAGCCAGACCGGAAAATTGCGTAGGAACACGATTTTCGTTCCAGTCCTGACTGTCAAACCTGCTCTAAAACGTTTTCACACAGCCAGGGCCGAAAGCGATCGTTCGCCTAGATGCCTCGATACACCTCCAGCAGAACCTCCAATGGGTGCCTCAAGGTTCTGCTAAAAAGGCGCTTCACTTCGCTGCGGCATGAGTAGCCCGTAGCAAGTGGCTCGCTTGGCATGTCCTCAGCAACCATTCGTTTCCATGACTGATCAAAAATAACCCGTGATGTCTCCTGATTACGCGCTTCATGACCATAGGTACGGGAGATCCCACAGCAACCTGTCGCTTCAACACTCAGCTCTAATTTTAGACGCCGAAATACTTCAACCCACTGCTTACTGCTCGCCGGAACATTGGTCTTCTCGGTACAGTGGGCCAGCAAGCGAAATGCCCTTGGCACATTGCGAATAGGGGCCTCACTCAAGCAATCCAGTAGCCACTCCTGAGGCAACTCAACCGCGGGAGCCTCCGCCAGGCCGGGTACTTTTGAATATTCCTGACGATATACCAACGTCATCGCGGGATCCAAGCCGACGAGACGCACACCCGACTGACTCAGAGCTTGAAGTTGACCCGCATTGCGCACAGCAGCCTTGTTGAATGCAGCCAGGAATCACTGCACATGAAGCGGCTTTCCATTGGGGCTGTATGGCGCGACGAAGACTTGAAAACCAATGCGCGATGCCAGTTCGATAAACGAGGCAAGTAAAGGGGTCTCAAAATACCGGGTGAAAGCGTCTTGCGCGATAACTATGCTTTTTTCAGCCTGCGCAGGACTCAACATTGCCAGCCGCTTTGGCGTTGCCGGCTCGACATCCCAACGATTCAGGACAGCCTGGAAATCGAAACGACTGAGCAGCGGGCTGTCGACCATACCCACGGCATCAGACAACCAGCGTTTTACGAATGGCACTCCCATCAGCCCGTTGTAAAGGCCAGGAACCTTGGCGAAATAAGGAATGCTGAATTCCAGCGAACCAATCAGGTAATCGCGCAAGGGTCGAACGTAGCGGCCATGGTAAAGCTCCAGAAACCGTGAGCGAAATTCCCAATGCGAGTAATGCAAAAGCCTTGCTTTCAGAAACTGCAGAACTATCAGCAAAAGTCGTCAGCCTCGCAGCCAAGCACCGCCACTGTTTCAGCGCCACACAACCGTATGCACAACTCGTTTTCGAACGGCTGACAGAACTACGGGAAAGCTGCGTTGGTGATTGCCAACGCCTAGGCATTTTCATCGAGCGGCGCTTCAAACCGACGGTGAGATACTGCGCCGTGACGGAACAACGGCTCGACGTATTAGCGAAGAGCGTGGCCAATCTTGGTGAGCTATTGCAGGCACGCGTCCAAGTAGAGATGGAGGAGCAGAACGCCAAAATTCTGAAAAGCCCGAACGCCCGAGCCGATGCGCAAATCAAGATTCAGCGGGCGGTGGAAGGTCTTTCGATTATTGCGATCACCTACTACGTACTGAATCTGCTGAAGCTGCTTTACTCGGGAGCTGGGATTTCCGAGAAAATCAGGCATTCGCCCTTTCGGATCAGGAATGACCTCCCACAGAGAGTCACCGGCGCGCAGGTAAATACTCTCTGGGAAGTTTCGATCGGGGCCAGACTTCACGATGGCTTCGACATCGGTGCAGATAGTGACCACTTGCCCGAGTATAGATTACTGCTGAGTTCCATAGCAGCGATTGCAGCCTTTCGTGAAGGGCTGCAAGGCCGATTGTGTTGCAAAAGTCGGCCATGGTTTCCGCGGCAGAAAAGTACGCGCTTGAGATTGAAATCCTTACTTTGAGCAGAGGATTCCGGGCTCAGATTTCGCGTAGCTACGCGCAAAAAATGCATTTTCAGCAGTTAGTACGAGGGAAGCCTGGAAGGACCGACTTTTTCAACACAATCGGCCACAAACAGTCGTTCAAGCATAGACCGGGGATGTCTACCAGAGCGGGGGTAGTCCAAGCAGTCATTCAATGCATCGACAAAAGTAAGGTTGATTCAGCTGGATGCGTTTTTTGATTTCAATCCTTTGCGCTGGGTAATAGATGACTTATTGAACATTTCGTAAAAAAGCGTAACATTGCCACCCATGATACTCGAACAGCTCAAAGCCCTGGGAAATGAAACTCGCATGCAAATGATGGAGTGGCTCAAAGACCCACTCAGTAATTTCCCACCTCAGGATCATGGCGATCCTGCGATAGGTGTGTGCGTCACCCATTTGCAGCACAAGGCCGGGCTTTCACCTTCTACCGCGTCTGCACATTTAGCTATCTTGCAACGTGCAGGCTTCGTGCTGACCACCCGCATCGGTAAGTGGACTTACTACCGGCGCAATGAGCAGGCGATTGATGACTTTGCGGCTAGGCTGATCATCGAATTGTAATTTTTAAACTTTCATTTCGTTATTTCGCGCAATGAGAAAACATGAGGCCCCTCCCCTATGAGCAGCAAAACTATCTTCGTTGAACCCGGTGGCGGCTATGAAAAGGTTGTGGTTGGCAGCAGCGAAGTCCGAGCCGCAGCGCGTGGCGAAATCACCGTACGCCTTCATGCCAACTCGCTCAACTACCACGACTTCGCGGTGGTCAGCGGTATGTGGGGCCCTAGCGAAAAACGCATCCCCATGGCCGATGGTGCAGGTGAAGTCATTGCTGTCGGCCCAGATGTCACTGAATTCAAGGTGGGTGACTCGGTCGTCAGCACCTTCTTCCCGGAGTGGATCAACGGTGTGCCACTGGTTGAAGGCTTTGTTAGCGTGCCAGGTGATGGCATTGACGGCTACGCTCGTGAGCAAGTGACGGCCAAAGCCACATCGTTTACCCTCACGCCTGCTGGCTACAGCCATGCTGAAGCGTCGACGCTTACCACCGCTGGCCTTACTGCATGGCGCGCCCTGATGGCCGATGACTCACTCAAGCCGGGCGACACCGTGCTCATCCAAGGCACTGGTGGCGTTTCAATTTTCGCCCTGCAGTTCGCTAAAATGGCCGGTGCTACCGTCATTGCTACCTCTTCAAGCGACGAAAAACTTGAACGTCTGAAAGCGCTAGGCGCTGATCATGTAATCAATTACCGCAAAGACCTTAACTGGGGCGAAACTGCACGCGCTCTAACCGGTGGGCGTGGTGTTGACCACATCATCGAAGTCGGCGGCCCTGCGACGCTTGAGCAATCGATGATTGCAATTCGGGTTGCTGGCCACATTTCCGTCATCGGGATATTGAGTGGTGTAAGCGGTGCAATGAATTTTGTACCGGCACTGATCAAACAAGTGCGTCTGCAGGGTGTATTGGTGGGTAGCCGCAGCCAGCAGCAAGACATGATCCGAGCCATCAATGCTAATGGCATGCGCCCGATTATTGATCGTCACTTCCCTTTGAGCGAGATTGTCGAAGCGTTCAAGTATCAGGAAACCAACCAGCATTTCGGCAAAATTTGCCTGGATATCTAAGCACGCATGCATGGGCATGATCCGTATGCCTATCTCAAAGATGTGCTGCCACGGCTGCCGACGCAGCGGATGAGAGAGATTGGCCCGTTGCTGCCTGTCACAACCGGCAGCAACGGGTCGTTTTCAGCCGGCCACCACAGGCAGAAATCGGCCCAGAGTGTGTAAAAACGCTTTCTTGAACCCTTGCTATGATTTCTGGGGATTTCATCGCAAGGATCGCCCATGAAGCGCTTTATCCAAGGTGAACATCGAGGCCAAGGCACCTTACTTCCCGAAAGCCTCGACGACTACGTCAGCGATACCAATCCGGTGCGCATAGTCGACGTCTTCGTCAATGAACTCGACCTGGTCAGTCTGGGTTTTGACGGTGCTATTCCTGCTGACACAGGCCGGCCGGCTTACCACCCCGCAATCCTGCTGAAGATCTATATCTACGGTTATCTCAACCGCATCCAGTCGAGCCGACGTTTGAAGCGAGAAGCCCAACACAACGTCGAGCTGATGTGGCTGACCGGGCGTTTGATGCCGGATTTCAAAACCATCGCCAACTTCCGAAAAGACAACAGCAAGGCCATTCGAGGCGTCTGTCGCCAGTTCGTTGTGCTGTGTCAGCAGTTGGGACTGTTCGGAGAAAATCTGGTCGCCATCGATGGCAGTAAATTCAAAGCAGTCAACAACCGCGACCGCAATTTCACCAGCGCCAAACTGAAGCGGCGCATGGAAGAAATTGAATCGAGCATCAGCCGTTACCTGGCGGCACTCGATGCTGCCGATCGGCAAGAACCCACAGCTTCCGAGCCCAGCGCCGTGCGGCTGGAAGAGAAAATCGCCAAGCTGAAAATGCAAATGAAGGAGCTTCAAGCGATCGAAATCCAGCTTAACGAATCCCCGGATAAACAGGTATCACTGACCGATCCAGACGCCCGCTCCATGATGACGCGTGGCACTGGAATCGTCGGGTACAACGTGCAGACAGCGGTCGATACCAAGAACCATTTGATCGTTGCGCATGAGGTGACCAACGTCGGTTCCGACCGCGATCAACTCAGCTCGATGGCCAAGCAAGCCCGCGAGGCGATGGCATCAGATACGTTGTCGGTAGTGGCTGACCGAGGTTACTTCAAAAGCGAACAAATCCTCGCTTGTCACGATGCCGGCATCACCGCCTACGTGCCCAAGCCGATGACCTCTGGAGCCAAGGCTGACGGGCGTTTCAATAACGATGCCTTCATCTATGACGCGGCAAAAAACGAATACATTTGTCCAGCTGGCGAAGCGCTGATCTGGCACTACTCCTACGTTGAAAAAGCCCTGAAGTTGCATCGTTACTGGAGTTCGAAACCAGGGCTGCGCGTTGAAGTCGCAATGCACTCCCAGCACGGAACGACGAGTTCGACGCTGGGAGCATAAAGACATATTGGAGGAAATGCAGCTTCGGCTGAGCAAAGCGCCGGAGATGATGCGAGTCCGAAAACGGACGGTTGAGCATCTCTTCGGGACGCTCAAACAATGGATGGGTGCGACGCACTTCCTGACACGAAAGCTGGCCGGGGTGAGCGCGGAGATGAGCTTGAATGTGCTCGCCTACAACTTGAAACGGGTTATGAAAATCATCGGTGCCAACGGTTTGATGAAAGCGCTGACGGCCTGAAAAAGGCTGATTTTGGCCCATCCCAGAGGCTGTAAAAACAGCGTTGGCGTGTTCCAAACTGCGACTGATGCGGCCCGCGACATGACCGTGCGATCGCTCAGCCAACGAACGAACGTCACTGCTCCACGACGATGAGCCCTCAAACCCGCTCGATAACGGTGGCAGTACCCATCCCGGCACCGACGCAGAGATTGACCAGGGCGGTTTCTTTATCGGTGCGCTCAAGTTCATCCAGCGCGGTACCGAGGATCATCGCCCCAGTAGCGCCAAGCGGATGGCCCATGGCGATGGCGCCCCCGTTAACGTTGACCTTGGCAGGGTCGAGGTTGAGCACCTGCAGGTAGCGCAGCACCACAGCGGCGAAAGCTTCATTGAGTTCGAACAGGTCTATGTCGGCGGTGGTCATGCGCAGGCGCTGCAGGACCTTCTGCATGGCGATGGCCGGACCGGTAAGCATGATGGTCGGTTCGGAGCCGACCGAGATCATACCCTTGATCCGCGCGCGTGGCTTCAGTCCTAGTGCTTCGCCGGCAGCCCTGGAACCGATCAGCACGGCAGATGCGCCGTCCACCACACCCGATGAATTGCCGCCGTGGTGTACGTGGTTGATCTGATCGACCTGCGGGTAGCGCTGCAACACAACGCTGTTGTAGCCCGACCCACCCTGTTTGACGAACGCCGGCTTGAGCCCGGCCAGGGATTCCAGGGTGGCCTGCGGGCGCATGTGTTCGTCGCGGTCCAGCAAGACGATGCCGGACTGGTCCAGCACCGGCACGATGGACTTGGCGAACCGCCCTTCATCCCAAGCACGTGCGGCGCGGCGCTGGCTTTCTACCGCATAACCATCGACGTCCTAAAGGGTTTCGTTGCTTCCTGAAGCAGGAAAGGACTTGATTCCGGACTTGTTTTCAGTGGGTATCAAGAAGAGAAAGGACGTGATCCCTGGCTCTAGCGGTCAGACTGGAAACGGCCCACCCCGTTAACTGCGACTCAGGTCAGATAGACCCTCTTCACTTCGAAGCTGCCGGCTCATGTCATCGCAACTTTGCGACCCGCCTGTCAACCATTTGGACATCACGGGCAGGCGCTCTGCTATTCCCAACTCTCGGACGAAATCATCAGGTGGAATCGTGCCGCCTGCAGAGTGGAAAAGACCTCGCATCACGACCACGCCGTCCGTCGACCGCTTTCTGGCGGTTGAATTGAGTGCTGTCATCAAGCACTTCCGGGTCTGAGACCACTTTTGAGCACATAGAAAACGGGAAATGTGACAAAGACCATCCAAGGTAGAGTGGTTCATCAGCCTGGCATTAACTCTCGCACGATCAACGCCCCCGGATGTTGAATCACTCGCCCGGCCAGCCTATGGCCTTCAGCAGCCGCTTGTTGTGGAGTGCCTCCTTGTAGGCGGGAGGACAGGTAACCCGCACTGAACGAATCGCCAGCCGCGGTGGTATCGACGACCCTAGGGACGTTGGTTGCAGCGACTTCATACAATGCGCCTTCGTGGTGAACCAGACAGCTCTGGGCGCCGCGCTTGATGACCACCTCATTCACCCCCAATTGCTGATAGCGATTCAATATCGACTCGAGCTCGATCTCTTCGAACAGCGCTTGTTCGTCGTCCAGAGTCAGCAAGGCCAGATCCAGATGCGGCAGCAGCCGTTGATAAGTGTCTGCCGCCTGCTGACGGTCGTGCCACAGGCGAGGCCGGTAGTTATTATCGAACACCAATTTGGCACCCCGCGCACGCGCCGCGATCAGCCGCGGCAACAGGCGATCCAGGCCCGCCTCACCAAGTACCGCCAGGGTGATGCCGCTCAGATAAAACACTGAGAAGTCGTCCAGCGCCACCAGTGCCTGCTGCGCCCTAGCGTTGGTAAAGCATTCGCGCACGGCAGCTTCGTTGCGCCAATACAAAAAGCGTCGCTCACCCTGGGCGTCAGTCTGGATGCAATACAACCCCGGCAGGCGTCCCGACAAACGCTGTACCAGCGACAGGTCGATCCCTTCATCTGCCCAGGAGGCGCACATAGCGTCGCTAAAACTATCATCCCCCAAAGCAGTGACATAAGACACCTGCCAACTCGCGGCGACGAGGCGCCGCAAATAAACGGCAGTGTTCAACGTGTCGCCGCCGAAGCTCTGCCGTAGTTGGCCGTCGGGGTGCTGTTGCAGTTCGATCATGCATTCGCCGATCAGGGCGATACGCACAGGTGCGCCGGTAGGCGTAAGTAATGTCATGGAGATCAGTCTTCGAATGAGGTTCATCCCCCCTGTCGCGAGGGGGGGCCTGGCGTACTAATGCGGCATTCAGGCGAAGATCAACTGCACCTTCGCGGCTTTGCTTTTGTCACCGGCCAACTCCAGCGCCTCGACTACCTGCTCCTGATCGAACTCGGCAGACAACAGCGGTAGCGGATCGATACGACCGCTCTCCAGCCAGCGCACGGAGGTGGTGAACTCGTCGATAAAGCGGAACGAGCCGACCAGCTTGATCTCCTTGACCAGCAACAGCCCCAACGGCATCTCGACTGTGTTGTGGCCCATGCCCAACTGCACCACCGTTCCTTTCGGGCGAGTGAAGGAGGCCGTGGAAGCGATCGCAGCTGGCGAGCCGGATGCTTCGAAGCAAACATCGAAGTAACCACCCTCCTCAGTCCATTGTGCCGTCTGCGCGGAATCGGTCGGATCCACAGCGAGGGTAGCGCCCATCTGCTCTGCCAGTTCGCGACAGCGTCCGCTCATATCGGTGGCGACCACTTCTGCAGCACCGGCCTTGAGCGCCGCCGCCATCACCAGACAACCGATCGGGCCGGAACCGGTGACCAGCACTTTTTTGCCGACCAGATCACCCGCCTGATGCACCGCATGAATTGCCACCGCCAAAGGCTCAGCGAAAACCATCACGCTGTCTTTGGAGGTATCGGCATAAGGCACGCACTGCTGTTCCGTGACCGCGACGTATTCGGAAAAACCACCATTCACATGAGGGTTGAACTGCGCGCTGCCCATGAACTTCATACTGCGGCAGACATTCTGTTTGCCCTCCAGGCACAGCGCACATTTGTTGCACGGTTGCGACGGATTGACCGCGATTCGCTGACCCACCTTGAGCGTGCTGCCGGCCGGCACTGCCGCGATCACCCCGATGAACTCATGCCCCAACACCAACGGGCTCTTGAGGATCGACATACCGGCTCTGGCATGCTGGAAGTAATGGATGTCGGAGCCGCAGATACCACCCCGACTGACTTTGACCAGCACTTGCTCCTCGGCGGAATACGCGAGTGGTAGTGATGTGTGGCGTACGTCTTTGATCCCATAGGCGACACAGGCGTAGTTTTCGATTGTTTGAATGGCCATTACGATTTACCTCATGCCTCGGAATGTTTGCCCAACGGGCGATCAGATTCAGGTTCGGATTTAGATTTGGATTCGGCTCTTGGTAGCTCGACGACCTCGATCTTGCCCACCAGAAAGGTGTAGGCGAGCAGGCCCATTAGCGCGACGGCGGCGATGTAGAACATGGCCCAGCGCATGGGCGCTGACCCGCTGATGATCATGCAGAACCTGCACATCATCGAAGGTCGGCCGTCCTGGTCCAGCGCCTTCATCATCGCCGCGATCAACAGTTGCGGCCGTTATTCGTCGCTTCGCTTTGTGCTCAGTGAACCAGGGGATCCGGTTGAGGTTTCCTACACCGCAACCGAATGGGTCAAGCCTGCAGGTGGCGGGAAGAATCGCCCGAACGAGGTGACGAAGACGATCAAGGTTCGGCACCAGACCTGTTTGGCCTGGGCCATCGAAAAGGACACGGGCGAGCGCCTGGAGTCGCCTGTCGTGTCGATTCAAATGGCGATTGATGAAGGCTGGCTGACCAAGAAGGGCAGCAAGTGGCAGACGATCCCCGAGCTGATGTTGCGTTATCGCTGCGCCAGCTTCTTTGGTCGGCTGTATGCCCCAGAGCTGCTGATGGGGCTGCAGACCGCCGAAGAAGTGCACGACTTCATCGACGCCACACCGGATGGCGCGGGCAACTTCGCAGTGAACCTGGGCGATCTGCAGAACCAAGCCGCGCCGCCCATCCCGGCCTCGGAAGACGTTGTAGACGCTGATGCATCGGAATCCGCAGAAACCGCGACAAAAACGACCGAAATCGCAACGGATCAGGCCGAAAGCGTTACAGAAACTGCCGAAACGGTTGACGAATCCCCGGCCGACACCGACAGCCTCAACTTCGAGTAACCGCCATGGCCGCTCAATCCGTCCTGGATATCTACGACAGCATTGAGGAATTCACGGCAATCCTGGTCTCCGCTGAGCTTCATGCCAGCGGCGGCTGGGAGCTGGAATTCGTCGAGAACATCCGAGCCAGTTTCAAACGCTACGGCGCCCACACCAACCTGAGCCCCGCTCAACAATCGAAGCTTGAGCGCATCGCCAAGCACTGAGGATCCCCCATGAAAATGGAACACAAGGCAATCATTGAGCGGGCCAAGCTGCTGGACACCCCGCCATCGATGCTGGCGCACGAACTGCTGGTGCACGACCTAGTCAACGCGGGCCTGTTCGAACTGAAAAACCTGCACTCGCCATACGGCAAGCTGAATGAAGGCCAGCAGCAGGAAGTCATCGACCGCCTCTCCGAGGCAGCCAGTGAAGCGGTGATGACCGCCATCGCAATCATCAGCTCACGCAACGTGACCACCATCCCCATGATGATGAAAGAGGTCAAATTCAACTCCAAACAGCTGACGCTGACATCGATCGTTGACGCCAAAGACCCGAACCGTCACGACCTGATCGATAGCGCCGGGCACCTTTGCCTTTTGGTGATGGCGCCAGATGACTACAGCGACGGTCTGGACTTCATCCAGCCGGATCGCGATCAACCGGACCTGCCGCTGCACGTCAGCGCTTTGACTGGCAGCCTGTTCGACGCGAACGGCCGCGCGGAGCCGACCGGGCCAGATGAGCCAGACGGTGAGCCCGTGTTTGTCGGCGATGACCAGGACCCGCTGTATTCCGAGGCCGTCCAGTTTGTCATCGATACCCGCCGGCCCAGCATCAGCGCTCTGCAGCGTGCGCTGAAGGTTGGCTACAACCGTGCAGCCCGCATGATCGAATGGATGGAAAGTCAGGGAATCGTGACGCCGGCGGACAGCAACGGCGGTCGCGAGGTTCTTTCGCCTGCTCCCACAGAGGCTGATGTCGTTGATGCCGAGCTGCCCGACGAGTCCGCCGATGCCCCCGGTACCGCCTCAACTCATGAAGGCAAAGAGTTCGGCGACTTCACCTACGAAGACGCCGCCCAACTGATCGTACTGAAGGCCACCACTGTCGACGTCGCCTGGCTGCAACGACGCCTGGCCATCGACACCAATCAGGCCACCACCCTGCTGCTGCGCTTGGTCGACAACGAAGTGATCGAGCTCGAAAACCAAGCCGATCTGTCGATCGACAACACCTACAAGGTCATCGCCTCTCTCGCAGACCTCGGCCCAAACCTGAACCTGGAGTAACCCACCATGCGCCTGAATCATCTTTTCGTTGAGAATTTCCAGGGCCTGCAGGCGTGCAACCTGGAACTGGCTGCGCCTATCACCCTGGTCAGCGGCCCGAACGGCGCCGGCAAGTCCAGCCTTCAGGAAGCGATCAACCTGGCGCTGGGTGGTTCGGCGCGGGTGTCCTTGAAGAAGGATTACAAACAGCTGGTGACCGACGGCCACAAGAAAGGCCAGATCATCGTCAGTCACGACGACGTGGCCAGCAGCTACACCCTGCCGGATGGCAAGGGTGACCACACCCTGGCAGTCGGTGACGAATACCTGCCGTACGTGTTGACCCCTTCCCTGTTCGCCAGCCTGAAGGACGTCGAACGCCGCAAAATGCTGTACGCGCTGACCAAGTCGAGCCAGAAGCCTTCGATTGTGGTGGAAAAGTTGGTGGCCAAGGGTGCCGACGCCTCCAAGGTCGAGAAGATCAAGCCCCTACTGTTGAGCGGTTTCGGTGCTGCCATGGACCAGGCCAAGACCTACACCAGCGAATGCCGCGGCACCTGGAAGGGGTTGACCGGCGAGGCCTACGGTAGCGAGAAAGCCGAAGGCTGGATGGTCACCATTCAACCGCTGCCGGACGATGCACCGGAAGTCACCCAGGATGACCTGGTGCAGGCCCAGTCGGAGCTGGCCAACGCCGCCACTGAAATCGAGAAAGGCACCCAGCACCTGGGCGGACTGAACGCCAAGCGCGAAGCCAGCAACAGCCTGGCAGCCAGAAAGGTTGAACTCGAACGGGTTTATCTCGAACTCAACCGCCGCAAGACCAAGCTCGAGGCAACCAACAAAGAACTGGAGCCATGGCGGGTCAAGGTCAGCGAAGCCGAACAGCAGGTGCAAGCGTTCTCCGGTGAAAGCCCGTGCTCCTGCCCTGCATGCGGCGTGAAACTGAAGATCGTCGGCAAGGTGCTCGAGCTGTTCAAGGGCAAGACTGCCGATGCAGCCAAGCTGGCCAAGGCCCAGGTCGACCTGAAAACGGCGAACGAAGCGTACAACCTGCTGGCCCGCACGCAGGTCAATGACCAGAAGGCCGTCGACGAATCCGAACGGGCGGGCAATGACCTGGAAGCACTGGTCGCGTCCGCCGGCGAGGAAGTCACTGACGCCATGATCAAGCGCGTCGAGGATGCCATCCAGGTGCAGCGCAAGTTGCGTGACACCGCCAGTGCCAAGGTCGAAGCCATGCGTGAACGCCTGGACTTGATCGCCAGCGCCGAACAGAAGGCCGAAGACGCTGCCGCACATCACGCTGATGTGAAGGCCTGGACACTGATCGCTGACCTGCTGGCGCCCGACGGCATCCCGAGCGAAATCCTTGCCGGCGCGCTCAAGCCGTTCAATGAAAGCCTGGCCAAGACCTCGACCATGACCACCTGGAAAAAGGTGCAGATCGGCGCCGACATGAGCATCACCGCCGGTGGCCGTCTGTACACGCTGTTGTCCGAGTCGGAGCGGTGGCGCGCTGATGCCCTGCTGGCCCTGGCCATCGCCGAGCATTCCGGCCTGCGGTTCGTGATCCTCGATCGATACGATGTGCTGGACATGAACGGCTCGCGCGGCCAGCTGCTGGGCCTGCTGCTGAAGATGACCAAGGCCGGAACCCTCGACAGCGCCATTGTCTGCGGAACCCTCAAGGAAAAACCCACCAAGCTGCCACCTGAAATCAATGCGGTCTGGATCGAGAACGGTGTTGCTATCGGTACCGAGCAACTGCAGCAAGCCAGCTAATCCACCCACTCGCAACAACACAGGCGCCCCCCGGCGCCTTCTTTTCGCCTGGAGAAAACCTATGTCCGAACTGATCTGCTTTTTCGACACCGAAACCACCGGCCTCCCGATGTTCAAGGAGCCGAGCGAATCCCCTGGCCAGCCGCACATTGTCGATATCTGCGCCCTGCTCTACACGCCCGACGGCGTCCTGGTCGATTCGTTCGAGGCCATGATCCGCCCTGATGGCTGGGAAGTTCCCAACGAAGTCGCAGTGATCCACGGCATCACCAACGAAATCGCGCTCGAGCACGGCATCGACGAGGGCCTGGCGCTGGAAGGCTTCATGGATATCTGGCGCCGGGCCGGCCTGCGGGTTGCGCACAACGTGTCGTTTGACGACCGGATTCTACGCATCGGTCTGAAACGCTTCTTCAGTGATGAGGTGGCGGACGAGTTCAAGAATGGTCCGAAGTACTGCACCTGCCAGACCTCAACCAACATCGTCAAATGCCCCCCCACTGAACGGATGATCGCCGCTGGCCGTGGCCGTCAGTTCAAACAACCGACCGTGGCCGAGGCGCTACTGCACTTCACCGGTGAAGAGTTGGTCGGTGGCCACCGCGCCCGGCCCGACACCGAGGCATGCGCCCGCATCTACTTCGCCATGAACCCGCCTGCTCAGGTGGCGTGACCCCTTCCCCGCTTCACGCCGGCCCTCGCCGGCGTTACACCTCTTTCAAGGACACCGCCGCATGATGCTCAAGCGAACGCTCAAACACTTCCATTTCTGCTGCGGCCTCGGCGGCGGCGCCAAAGGTTTCAACCGGGCCAAGCCCATCGTGGGCAATGTCCAGGGTGAGTGGCAGTGCATCGGCGGTGTCGATATCGACCCGGCCGGGCTGGCTGACTTCGAGCGGTTGAGCGGCGTGAAAGGTACGCTGCTGGACCTGTTCACCCGCGATCAGTACATCCGCTTCCACGGTAAAGAGCCGCCACCAGGCTGGACCGAAGCAACGGTGGACGACATTCGCCGCGCCGCCAACTACCAGCGTCCGGACGCGGTGTTTATCTCCAGCCCCTGCAAAGGCGCATCGGGGCTGTTGTCCGAAACAATGAGCCAGACGCCGAAGTATCAGGCCTTGAACGAGTTGACGCTGCGCTGCATCTGGCTGTTCGGCGAAGCCTGGAAGGACGATCCGGTACCGCTGCTGGTTTTCGAGAACGTGCCGCGCCTGGCCACTCGCGGGCGCCACCTGCTGGACCAGATCAACAAGCTGCTGAGCCACTTCGGTTATGCCGTGGCCGAAACCACCCACGACTGCGGCGTCATCGGCGGTCTGGCCCAGAGCCGCAAGCGCTTCTTGCTGGTGGCCCGCCACGTCGAGAAGGTGCCGCCGTTCCTGTACGAGCCGGAAAAGAAGACGCTCAAATCTGTCGGCTCAATCCTCGGCCGCATGCCGCTGGCGGGTGACGTCGAATCCGCGGGGCCGATGCACCGGGTACCGGCGCTGCAATGGAAAACGTGGGTTCGCCTCGCCCTGGTCACCGCCGGCAAGGACTGGCGCAGCCTGAATGACTTGGCGATCGAGGACGGCCACCTGCGAGACCTGGTGATCGTTCCGGAATACCGGTCCGGTTATCTCGGCGTGCACGACTGGCAGGACACCGCCGGTACCGTAGCCGGGCGCAGCAGCCCAACCAATGGAGCGTTTTCGGTGGCGGATCCGCGCGCCAAGGCCGGCGCTCTGCAATACCAGCAGTACGGCGTGCGGCGCTGGGATGAAACCAGCGGCGCAGTGATCGGCGTGAAGTCGCCCGGGCAAGGGACCTTCAGTGTTGCTGATCCTCGCCGGCCGGGTGAAGGCTTCGGCAAGTACCTGGTCACGCCGTACCAAAGTGCAGCGGGCACCGTGATTTCTGGCAGCACCACCGGCCAGGGCGCTTTCGCTGTTCAGGATCCCCGCCCTGGCATGAAGCGCACAAAGGGCGATGCCTACCTGACTGGCGGACATTACGGCGTAGTCGACTGGAACAGCCAATGCGGCGCTGTTTCGGCCAGCGCCAAGCAGGACAACGGTCGGTGGTCGGTCGCTGATCCCCGCATGCCCGAAGCCAACGAGCGGTTGACCTGCGTTATCGAAAGCCTCGACGGCACCTGGCACCGGCCATTCACCACGTTGGAGCTGGCCGCGCTTCAAAGCCTGGTCGAGCCGGAGGAACAGTTCGAGCTGGACGGGCTGAGTGATCAGGCCTGGCGCGAGCGAATCGGCAACGCGGTACCACCCGCCGCCGCTGAAGCAATCGCCCATGTGATGGGCACCACCCTACTGCTGGCCGAAGCCGGCGAAACCTTCATGCTCAGCAGCATGCCAATCTGGGTTCAGCCCGTGGCGGTAGGCCTGAGCGTTTCTCAGCGGGAAATCTAATGAGCCAAACCATTTTGCGAGATTGTCATAAGCTTCTAGCTCTCCCAATGAAACTAAATAGCGCATTGGAGGCGGGAGTCAGCGATTGAAGCTTGGCAAGTTGCCCCCGAAAACTGGTGAACCTGCATCGAGGCCGCCTAAGCGGCCATACTTCAACTTGTCAATTTGTGCGAATCCAAAAAACTACAGTTTCGCCTCACTAAATAGATTCATGTATATTGGATTCTTGCTTAGGCCACCCTCTGTCCAATCAACATTCAATATCGACAATACAATCTGAACAACAACTAAAAAAAACACAATAACTGAGTACCTTCGCATCCACACCAGATTGGCTAGTTGCAACCCCCCGTCGCTCAAATTTTTGCGCCTTTCCACATCCTCTCTTAACCCTGTGACTTGGGAGCGTATACCAGCCATTCGATTCCGAATCTGCTGCAAGTATTTCTTCTCACACCAAATGAGCCCATCTTCTACTGCACGCAGCCGCTCCTCTATCAAATTCAAACTCAGATTTGCATCCAGTAAGATTTTCAGATCAGATCGCACGTTACTTTTAGCCTTTAGAAACACAGGACTAACCGCCTCCTGACACTTCTCAAACCGTGAATATATCTCGGACAACATCAGCATATAAGTATAGTACTCCGTAACCCCCACATACTTCTTTCCGTAAAAATCATTATGATCGACAGCAGCCTCCACCTGAGACTTTATGAAAACTGCGCTAACACCAATTTCTTTCGCCACATAACTTTCTATATAATTCTCTGAAACATCCTCACTAAGAGGAAAGTTTAGAAACGACTTGTAAGGCTCAACAACAGTTAATGAGCATGACCTATCACCAATCAGCCCGCTTCTATCATCATCGAAATAGGAGCCAGCGCCAGCTCTAAAAAAATCAGCTACGGTGGAGAAATCTGAAATATTTTTACGAACACCACATACTTGAAGCAGCGCAGATGCTGCCTCGCGGGCCTGCTGTACAACGCGTCGAGCATTACTGAAAATCCGCTCTTCGATAAGGTTGTACCTATCATGATGCACTACGACTGCAAATTTCGGAGAGAATGGATTAATCGATCCTAAACATTTATAGCGTCTAACGGAACTGACATCTACGCGCGACACTTCGTCATTAACACAATCATCAAAATAAACATAAAGCGACAAGTATGTCACACCAGTCTTCAACCTTATCAAGGTTATATAGCAGCTTAGAGGAAGCACAGCAGAAATACTCAGAGAGCATATAGCATGCATATTTGGACGATCGAAGGATATCACTCCTAGATTATTAGTCCCCATCCCAACTAAATTCTTACTATTTATGCCTTTATGGTGTCCATCGCTGTAGTTTCCTGGGGAGCCATTTTGACCATTCATCCATTTGTGGATTTTTTTCAGATCCTTTCTTTCCACAGCTGCAATTAAAGTAACCCCCTTCCACCTTACGTCCTCGCGAAATAAACTCGCAACAGCGATATCTTCTTACTCTTTGTAAATCTCACGCATCGCTTCGCTTTCTGGCTTAAGAAAACTACGCGACATATATCTAATACGATCAGAAAAAATCCACGGAGCTTTAGATACAGCAATAAATAGCCACCTAGTACATTTAACCTTAAATAACTCCATAAATGCGCACACTCCACTTAGATACCATTCGCGATAGATCGGCCTGCCTTAGCTCCACCGACTATACACTGTCACACCCAAACAGTAGACATCGACCTGAGTCAACATAACAGACTAGTAAAACTTTACCGACTGAAAACCAAGTAATCCCCAATCCAAACACACAGACCGGCAACGGCATGGCGAGGCCCCCCCTATGGCCAACACAAAATCGGCGGTGGTCGTAGAGACCCCGCCGCGCTTCATTCGAGCGATGGACGCACCCGCTTACCTGGGCATGTGCCGAGCTGAATTCAAGAACACCGTTCGCCCCCACGTCCGGGAGTTTCCTATCGGGAAACAGGGTGTTGGGTTTGACCGCCACGAGTTGGATGCGTGGGCTGATGCCTACATCGACTCCATGGCGATTGAAAAAGCGAGCAATGAGGACAACAATCCGCCCCGCAGTGGGCGCCAGGGAGTCAATAAATGGCGCGAAAAACAATGTCCGGCCTCTACGAGAGGAACGGGATTTGGCACATCGACAAGGTCGTCAGAGGTCAGCGACTTCAAGAAAGCACTGGAACAAGCGAAAGGGACGAAGCGGAGCAGTACCTGATTCACCGGCTCGAAAAGCTCAGGCAGGAAAAGGTTTATGGCGTGCGCCAGGTGCGAACCTGGCGTGAAGCCGCCACCCGGTTCCTGGTCGAGTTCAAGGACCAACCGTCAATTGCCCTTTCAGCGTTGCATATCGAACAGCTGGACCCTTACATCGGTGATCTGCCCATAACGCACATCGATGACGGCACCCTGGCCAAGTTCATCAAGGATCGCCAGACGCCTGGCAAGACCGCAACAGGGAAGGTGAAGCCGGGGGTTTCGAACAGGACGGTGAACATTGCCCTGCAACGAGTCGTCCGAATCCTGAACCTTTGCCACAGGAAATGGCGAGACGCGGAGAAAAGACCGTGGCTGGAGTCGGTGCCGATGATCCGGATGCTCGACGAGAAGGTCAGCAGCCGGAAGCCCTACCCGCTTTCATGGGAAGAGCAATCGGTGCTGTTCGCTGAGTTGCCGGCCCACCTGCAGCGGATGGCTCTGTTCAAGGTGAACACGGGCTGCCGCGAGCAGGAGGTCTGCAAATTGCGCTGGGATTGGGAGATTTACGTGCCCGAGCTTGAAACCAGCGTTTTCCTGATACCGGCCAGCTTTGGCGGCAGGAATGCTTCGTCGGGCGTAAAGAATGGCGAGGATCGCCTGGTGGTGCTGAACGGCGTTGCGAAGTCGGTCATCGACAAACAGCGTGGCCATAGCAAGGAATGGGTATTCCCTTATGACGACACGGCAATGCACAGGATGAATGATTCGGCTTGGAAGAAGGCCCGGGCACGTGCCGGGAGGATATGGCAGGAGAAGTACCTCCGACCGGCGCTGCCTGGGTTCGTATCGATCCGGGTTCACGACCTGAAGCACACCTTTGGCAGAAGGCTACGTGCAGCAGGCGTGACACTGGAAGATCGAAAAGCATTGCTTGGACACAAGAACGGTAGCATTACGAGCCACTATTCTACCGCAGAGCTCGGGCAACTGATCGAAGCGGCAAACAAAGCGTCGACGACCGATTCGCGAGGACCGGCATTGACCATACTCAGGAGGAAAACGGGATGAACCCCCGCAAAAGTCCCTACGCATGAAAAAGCCCAACTCGCGAAAGTTGGGCTAAGTCATTGAATTATATGGTCGGGACGGAGTGATTCGAACACTCGACCCCTAGCACCCCATGCTAGTGCGCTACCGGACTGCGCTACGCCCCGACTAGGCGTGTTATCTGTTGCTGTTCTCGACGAACGCTCAAGAATATATCGCAAGCTTCTGAAAACTGGAAGTATTTAAAAGCAGAAATTTATTTCTTGAGGACCACCAGCACATCTTCGAGCTCGGAGATCATCTGGCGGATCATCTGTTTGTACTGGGTGGTGTCGTCTTTGGCTTCATCGCCGGACAAACGCAAGCGTGCGCCGCCGATGGTGAACCCCTGGTCATACAGCAACGCGCGGATCTGCCGGATCATCAGCACGTCTTGGCGCTGATAATACCGGCGGTTTCCGCGGCGTTTGACGGGGTTGAGTTGAGGAAACTCCTGCTCCCAATAACGCAGTACGTGCGGTTTTACCGCACACAGCTCGCTGACTTCACCA